>JFJP01038719.1_pt1 | contig 16061 bp, 12 predicted proteins | sample 431651 | NCBI WGS metagenome assembly JFJP01 (sample SAMN02602958, study PRJNA72255) | Microbial mat metagenome, whole genome shotgun sequencing project. | biome: fresh water; feature: sink hole; material: water; isolation source: purple microbial (photo- and chemosynthetic) mats found in... | reverse complement strand
GAGGGTTGTGATGGGTTAACCCCTCCAAGACCGAGTTAACCCTTTCGTGCTACTTTTTTTAAACAGTAAATGGCTCACATACAAATTTCAAGTATAATTGCTGCAGAAGGGGTAAAAAATACTCCTTCTGGGATGTACCCATATCTGCTAGAAAAGGGACATGGTGGAATCGGGTTATGTTCAAGGCGCAGAAGGAGTAAAAAAGCACCCTTCTGGAGACGGATTCGGATAGGATGAAAAAGAAAATTGCACAGTGATTTTTGTTGATTGGCTACTAATGACTAGCGCATGTAAAATACTTGTAGTATTCGGGTAAGATTACTTGTAAACTTCATCGTGGATTGGCTTTGTGTACGACGTCAACAGCCACCGCCATTAGTTCGGTTCACAGAATGGACGGAGAAGCGCAAAGATTTCACTGCTGTCATCATCAACAGCGTGATCCCAGCAGCGAACTCCATGACAGGCAAGCCAGCACTGCCCGACACGGAGTGATCGCGTCACAGCCCAACAAGCTCGCCATGCTCAAGAAAGATGGGTTTGAGTACTACACAATCTGTAGTCTTATCGCTTGCGACTCGAGTTCACCTACCAGAAAGACACCAGCTCGATTCCAAGCCAACGCCAACGCCCATCGTGCCAAGCCATGACAGCGAAGATCGCGGAGACTTACTGCCAGCATCCGGACAGCGCAGCATCAATCGATACCAGAGTCTGGTCGGCAGTCTGCTTTGGATTCACCGCTGCACTCGACCCGACAACGGCTTCGCGGTGCATCGACTGACTCGCCGAGTCCACGACTTGGCGATTGGAACGCGGCCATCCGTGTTGTTCGCTACTTGCTCGGCACCCGCGACCTCAAGCTCGTTCACAAGCGACCCAAACAGCAGGAAGCCCCGCGTTAGCGCCTACAGCGACGCCGACTGGGCCACCAACAAGGAAGACCGCAAGTCTGTCGATGGCGTCGTGGTCCAAGTGAACAAGAATATTATCGCGTGGCTCTCGCGTAAACAAGGGACTGAGGCTGAGTTCCACGCGGCCGCCACAGCCATCCAGGAACTCGTATGGCTCCAGTCCATCGTTGAATGGCCGAAGCAAGTTCAAGCAAAATGAAGCATGTGGACCTGCGGATCAAGTTTGTGAAGCACTATGTGAAAGAAGGGCATATCAAGTTGGAATACATTTGACCAAGGCGCTCCAAACGCAGAAGTTCGAAGAAATGCGTGGTCAAGTAGCCCCCTGCCCGTCGCGGAGGGACGACCAGGAAGTAGGATAGACCACTCTGCTAAGAATATATTCAGTTCCAATTCTACTCTCTACTCTACAAGCTCCTTTCCTCGCTACACGTCAAGACCTACGCCATGTCATCCAAGGACACTGCTATACATACTCATATCAAAAAGCCAAAACACAGCAAGACAATATATTGATCAAACACTACTCGTACTCATCGTACTCCACATAATCGTCATGACGATAACGCGGCTCGATATACCAATCATTCTCGTCATCTCGCTCAAACGTGGCAAATCGGTGCAATATGTAATCGTCATCAACATCGATATGGCTTCGACGTCCTTGCGCTAGTGCTTCAGTTTTGCTGTCACATCGCATCACAAATGTGGTGAATTCCTCTTGGCGCTCGAGCGCTCGCCTCTTGTAATGCTCGTACTCGAAAAGCCGAATGCTTGTATTGTCGATAATAATGATATCGGCATTTTCCGGATCCTTGCGGTCGTCCAGATCGATGATCCTGTCAAAGGCGGTTCGGCAGTACTCATGTGCGTCTGGAAGATATCGTCGATCAAACAAATAATCTCCACGCGGACAATAGAAATAATCATCAGCGCTGATGATTTTAGCGGTTATGCCATAAGCATCTGCAGCTTGAACTAACTGACGTGCAAACGTCGACTTTCCGCTTCCTGGTAGACCCCTCAAGACCACCACCCAACGTGTATTGTACACTATCCACGCGTATTCTTCACAGTGGACAGCAGCTTCAGGAAACCGCATGGCGTTCACTGCTTTGCGAAAACAAAAGTGAGCTGTGTGGTCGAAAGATGCGGTAGCAACTGCCGCATTTCCACGGAAAGACAATGCGTGATGGGTTCTTCTTCATGTACTTTCTCATACAACAAATCAAACATGCGAAAAGTTTGTTATTATCGTACTTATTGTCACAATTGACATGATTTATCGTACGTTTAGCAAACTAACATCTTGGCTTTTGTGTACAACGTTTTGTATACTTTAATCAAGTATTTATATCTAAAGTTTTAGTAATTCTGACAAATCCTACGAGTGATGTAGATTATGAGACATGATAACTGAGCACCAGCTTAGAACCCATCAACGACCACAGAACCCTTCATCAACGACTACACTACTTTAGTACTACAGTACTTGTAGTGTACTACCACAAAATGAGCGACTTTTCTGATGCGCAAGACAGGCAACTGGTTCAGCTAGCTTGGGGGTATGAACGCCGTCGACTTAAAATCTCATGGATAGAAATCGCAAGAAAAATGAAAGGAATGAGCACGACAAAGCTGGCGAATCGTCTGAAGACTCTCCAAAACCGTCATGGTAAGCTTGTTTCGAGTTTTCCAGCATGGTACTTCGTCAAAACACAAGAGAAAGCGAAAAGATCCAACTACAAGAAGAAGGCCTCTTTGAAAGATCTTGCCGTTACGGATTCGAAGTCTATACCGTGTGGAGACAATTGCAACATCACTACGATATGTGAAATGCAATTGCTGCAGTCCAAGATTATGATTCCCGCGGAATCGCATGAGGCAGTGCGCACTATATTTCACAGTATTTCGGTGTCGGACGTGCATCAGAAGTCCGGAAAGGCAGAACTAAATGTTGGGGAGATTTCTCCAGAGGCAGTTACTGAGTTGATCCGCGTCAGCCGTATATCTTCGTCTGACATCTTTGTTGATATCGGATCAGGCGTGGGCAATGTCATTGCTCAAGTTGCGCTAGAGTCTACAGCAAAAGCCTCAATCGGAATTGAAATTCGTGCTCAGCTTACGAACGTCTCGAGACGGCAAATCGAACATTACAGCTCGTTGTACCCCAGATTGCGCACCATTCAGATTCATGCACAAGATATCATCACATCTGATTTGAAGCGGTGGCAAGACGCAACAGTCATCTACTGCCACAATACGCTTTTCCAGCCGGCAACGCAACTGATTATTGAGCATCTCTGCTGCAGCCTTCCACAACTAAGGACTGTCATACTCCAGAGCCCATTCTGCAATCGTCATCGAATGGGCTGCACTAGAGATTTTTGTTCCATCTTCCGTCAGAGTGAGTGTGAGCTCAGACTGTCTGTCTCATTCAAGAGCAAGTTGGTTCCGTTTCGTGCTTATTTCAAAATTTGAGATTTCGTGTTTATTTTATCGGCTGGCGTTTGTCTTGTGCTTAGTATCAATTCTGACTCTCTGGCAGCTGTACTGGTACTAGTACTGTACTACAGCTGTACTAGTAAATTTAAGGGACACTGCCTCCTCACACTCCGTACCACTAACAATCAAAATGCGCGTTATACTTGCTGCTACTAATATTTCTACTGAACGTCCCAAAAAGACGACAAATCGACTTGATTGCCAGCCCAAGCACTCTCTGTATCTTCAACAAACCGCTTCAGCTGCCTTGTTGTCTTGTGATAGTTACGGTGATCGTCGTCAGTCATGTTGCAACCTTCATGCGCAATCTGGTTTCGCGTTTTCACCCAACTATTAATCAAGTCGCTAAGATGTACCGGAACATAAGTGACTCCGCCTGTTGATGTCGCACTCCTCTTGTAATATTCTGCCCACTTATCCAAGAGAGTCTTTCGAGCCAGGTCCAACGTTGTTCTTTGATCAAATCCGAGCGCAATTCTTGCCGCAGCCTTCTTCATTATCCTCTCAAGTTCAGGTCCACACCGATAGCTTTGCAGCTCAAGCTCAGCAGCCGCGTACTTGTCTTTAGCATTCTTGCACTCTTTTTCCTTGTCAAATACCAGCTTTACTAGCCCCTTGCGCTCTTCCTCCAGTGCTGCGACATCAGCGTTGGCCAATCGAGCGCTCAACTCCATCTCTTGCTTATTGAGCTCCAAAATCTTCTTCTCCATCTCATCTCTTTCGACTTGCAACTCCGCTGCATGTTTATCCATCTGTTGCCGGTAAAAATTCTTCACCTCGGCTTTCTGTTCTTTCATAATTCTTTCAAATCGTTTTACTTGCTCTTTGTATCGCTCACAATCGGACTTCGCATTCGTAGCAGCACGTTTGGTCTCCTCACACGTGCGATTCGCCTTTGCCAAGTCCTTTTCAAGCGCTTCACAGCGCGCTTTCTCAGAAGCCAACGCGACTATGTCACTCTGTATACTTTCTTGAGCTTGGCTGGCGGCAGTTAGGGCCATTTCTAGATTGGCCTTAGTCGCCACCGATTGACTGTACCGCTGCTCCAATTCAATTCGTCGTTCTTCTTCTTTCTTCATTGCGCGCTGCATCTCCATGCTCAACTTTTCTGCTACGGATCGTTTACGTTCTGCTTCTTCCTTCTCTTCAGCCGCTTGCTGATAAGCTGCCTTTGACGCATTGAGCTTAGCTTCCAGATCCTTCCTTCGATTTGCTTCCTCCGCCAACCTGCGCGCAATGTCTGATCTCTCACGTTCGGCCTCCATGAGTGTACCTTGAAGTGCTTCTTCGGCAGCCGCCTTCTTCGCAATTTTAGCTCTTGCGGCTTGAACAAAGTTTGTTCTCACCATACGAACTTCCGACTCGATACACTTCTTCAGTTGATCCTTCGTCAGTGTTCGAAGCATGCATGGTTTCTTCATAATGGCCTTAACATCGAGAGCCTTGTTGTTCACGACATGGTCAATAATTATGGGTGCGAGGACCTTCCGCTGTGAGTCCGTGAGGTGGGCTGATTTTGTCATTTGACTTCGACAAATTCGTATAATGCCTGAGAATAATCGTACCCCTCTGACCCTTTATACTAGATCTTAAGTACGAATAGGATAATATCCTATGTTTAGTATACTAAATGTTTTATACTTACATCAAGTAGTTACACGCCCTCTGCAAACTTATTTACCGGTAGCCACAGTACTAACTTAGTATCTAGTGGCGAAGGCTCACGTCCACGAAGCTGTTACCACAGGCAAGAGCGGAGATGACGAAGCATGCTGTCGAGACAAATAAAGGGCCCGGAGAAAAGATATGCATGGTATTAGACGATTTCAATCGACTAGTAGAGGATTTGCAGCACCGCAAGTCGACGAATGTGAAAGACGATAGTGATCGAATGCATAGAGAAGATCTCGAAACTGCACAGGCGTTGCGTAGCATGTTCAACACGAATGACCCCGACAGCCAGTATGAGGCAGCTAGGGACTCTCAAGTCGATTTGGACAACCACACGAAGCGAAAGATGGCGACCATGGACGGAACATGCATGGTTCAGGTCTTGGAAAATAACATCCATGTCTCGCCGCCCAAAGAGTTTCACGAGACATGGGATGACTGTCACAAGTACCTGCATGAGTATGAGGCGCAGACTCATCAAGTTATTCGCATCAGAGAAGTCCTGAAGTGCGAAGCTCGGAATGCACGTTTGAAGATGTCGAAGAAAGCTATGCGAGGGTTGGACGTGGACTACGTACCAGAAGAATGGGTCATATTTCAGCGTAGATACATTTGCACCCATGGTTGGAAGCCCAAGGATCGCGGGAAGGGCGACAGACCACGCAAGTACAACCGATTTACGAATTGCCCGTTCCGGTTTTTGGTGCAATTGGTGAATCTGGGTGGGATATGGTGTCTCCAGGTTAAAAGCGGGTTATTTCAGCACAATCATGATCTCGGACACGATACATTTGGAACGTATTCGAGCCAACTACCTTGTACGAACGTGAACAAAGCAGCCGCCCCCGGACCATGTACTAACGTGAACGATGCAGCAGCTCCTGGAGGGGCAAGCCCGTTTATTGTGGAGCGATGGATGAAAGCCGAACGCGAAGCTTGCACAGTCTCCACCAGTTCTAATCCAGCAGCAGGCTGTAAACGGTCTCGGACACAGAGGTATGAGGCAGCATCAACCGCAATGCGGAAGGTTGTAAACGAGCTTGCAGAGATTGAAGACGACAACGAGTTTGACAAGTGCCTCCTCAGTATCGCGGAGCAATGGAAACGCATTCGACCGCGCAAGTCTCAAACCTTTTCGGAGTGCAAACGCCAGTGCCGGTCTCCAGACGCTGATCCATATGACGAGCAGCAGTATCAAGTACTACATGATCACAACCAACGTACGCCCGAAGCAAGTATGGAGCAGTGCCACGCGGACGCAAAGCAGGCCAGCTACGGCAAAAAAGAAATGTGCAACGACGGTGAGATGACGTTAGAGAAACTGCTCAACAAAATCTTGAGGGATAAACCCCGATTGCGCGATTTGTCCAGTCTTGTCGACTCCGTCCCAGTCAAGTTCACGGAACGCGCAAAAAGCCAGCCCAGCGTATTGAAACTTGACCATCCTGTGGTACACACGAGTGGATTGTATGTGTTGCCGATAAAACTACTCAGAGCGTGCCTCGCTCTTCAACCATCCGCCTCGACGGTTGACGATGCCATTTCGATCTCCAGTCAGCCGAATCACCTGCTTTCTCCAAGACTGGTCGACGAAGTAGTCGTCGTTCCTGGAGTAGGCCAGTATTCTCAAGCCCAGATCAAGACCATGATTGCAATCCAAGAGTACAAAGCCAAATGTAAGGCGAGTTCGAAGTTGGTCCAATGGCTTTCCACTACTGTCTTGAGAGCGGTGCCAGATGTACAACAAGGACGCGTGCAACGGATAATTACTCGGCTAGAGAATGAGTTCGTGGACACAAAAGTGCAAGCATTTGAAGATATTGCGTACTCCACGCTTTACAGGATGAAGCCGCCTGAATGGTTTAATGATGCGATCATCCGTGGTTTCTGCGAATGTCTCACCATGAGCTATCCGCAAGTGCGCTACGGGGGAATGCCGTCACTTACGACGAAATCAAAAGGCACTGACGGACGCACTACCCACAATGTAGTGGACGACGTGGTTACTCTTGCGCAACAAGAAGGCGTTGATTTCGTGTTCCTCCCGGTCAATTTTAACAACTCGCATTGGTGTGGGCTGATTGTTCACGTGAAGTTGAATGCGGTTATGTACTATGATTCACTCGCTCAGGAATCGTACACAACCCGGCTTGATGCATTCGCTCGTACAATCGTCCAGCGTGGACTTGACCAATTTCGAGTGATTGCGGTCAATACCCCGATCCAATTCGACGGTCACAGCTGCGGCTTCTATGTCTGTTTGAGATTTTGGAGTTACCTCAAGTCGGATGTGTACTGCGATATGACACCTGGTGGAATGCTTACGCGTAGATTTGAGATTATGGAGATGATTGTAGGCTATCACACAACAATCTAACGTTAATGATTCATCCAGAAATGGGTACAGTAGCTCGGTCTGTCCCTTGTCGAGGCAGAAGGTCAGTCACTGTTAGTCCGGTACCACATCAAAAAGTGTGCGCGAAAGAATTGGGGCGATTTGAACCCACGCTGTGGTTCTCTTTGCGGAAGTTCCTTGCCCCACTAACCACTCGCCCACTATGCCAACTTTGTTGGATAATCTGTGCACACACCCATCAAAGCGACAAAATGCGTGTGACATGGTCTGGATATGTGTTAGATATGGGTTAAACCTGTTTTTTTTTGAAGCGGCGTTAATTCAGCAGGAGACACGATCCTGTTGCATGGGATCGTGTCTCCCCGGGACCCGCTCTGTATAGACAGCGTGTGCGCGTTGATGGTGACATAGAATCGATGGGCGATTGCACTGTAGTGGCCCTCGTGTAGCGGACCCTCGTGTGCACACAAGATAGGATGCTGCAGCAGCGGAACGGCACTAGTCGACTGTTCTGGACTCGCAGGTCCCGCTGTCCACTGGCTTGCAGCCATGTCGTACCATTATCGGATCAATGAGTCACCATGCAAGGCCTACAAGCACTGCGCGGTGTTCATTTCGACGGGAAGTCCAGCCACAAGATAGGATGGTGCAGCAGCGGAACGGCACTAGTCGACTGTTCTGGACTCGCAGGTCCCGCTGTCCACTGGCTTGCAGCGTACAATTATCGGATTAATGAGTCACCATGCAAGGCCTACAAGCACTGCGCGGTGCTCGTCGTTTGCCCCACACGTGATCGGCACCAACCGGGCTATCATCAAGCAACTCAGGCACATCGACTGAATCCACGAATGCAACCACTTTATATGCGGGCAAGGTTCCTGGCGGACGACCTGGGTGTCCAGACATGGTCGGTCGTGGGCCCGAGTGTGGGCAAGTGTGGAGCAGCCTGGGGTGGCTCCACAATTGCCCACACTCGGGCATCAGGTCTTGGGGAAACGGTTGCCTCATGCTTACCCATCGCGCTTGGTGTGTGTTCCAGGGGTGTCCGTCCATTCTAATATTCTCCAATCCCATATCATATGTGCGGCTGTTGCTACTTGTACTTGCCAAAGGCGTTGGCAGGCATCATATATATGGGCTCCCAGTTCTGGTCGTTCCCCGGCTGGAACTGAGGTGACAATTTGCTGCCGCCAGAACTAGGGCGGCCAAATATAGCCGCATGCTAACGATTGCGTGACTCCATGTCTGTGCCATCAGACCGAGTGTTCCTAGAACGGGATGAGCCAATTCCAGACCATGGTCAGGGCAGCGCCAGAAGAGATGCCCAGGTCCCTGTGCGGTGCTGTGGCATGTGTCGTGCTGGCATGCTGGTTCTCGCGCTGCTCCATCCATAAGGGAAGGCGATTTGATAGACGTCGCTGTGCACTGCTGTATCCTGGGATTGATTGAATCATACGCCAAGTTAGGCGTGCAATCCTTCCCCATCTCCGGCTCATGTTCCCGCCCAGCCGCTCCGCTTCCAGTGGTCCAAGGCCGATGTCTTGCTCCAGACCACCGTGTGGCTGACGTAGGAGGCGGTGTCCATGGTCAGCACGCTGTATCCTGCACGTGTTGTGTTGCTCCGGCGATACACTCGGAGCTTGCTCGCGTCTGTTCACTCACGATCGAACTTCCCGTCTCACTTTGCTACAGTGTCAGCTTCTTGGAGGAAAGAAGTACTGGTTCTTACGAGAGGTTCCTGGCCGCGCGCGCTCCATCCCGCGCGGCCTTGCTTGCGAAGCGTATTGGATCAAGCGGTGGTTGCGAATCGCAACATTGATGTTGCTCTGGTTTCTGCATATTTGGCTGAAACATGGACACGACGTGTGCCAGATATGGTACGGCACGTGTTTTTTGTGCGTATGTGACAGAAACATGGACACGACATGGGCCAGATATGGTCACGACATGCTGAGAATATGGACGCGACATGAGTTAGATATGGTCACGACCTGTTTTTGATATGGGCAAAACATGGGCTGGACATGTCGCCAATCAAGTTTGTCAGATGAAAAGAACAATGAGATGAAGTGAAGTGGGTAACTATGTATTACAATACATACACGAAGTGCATCTCGTCGTCGTCAAACCGTACACCCCACTCAGAATACTGCTGATACATGCACTGGTAGATTCTATTTTGTATTCATCCTACCATCTAACACGATTGAGAATTGCGAGCGACTATTGCGAGTCGCCACTCTGCGAAGTATACCCACTTGACAATAATCTTGAAATCCCTGATGTACGACCGTAGCTGATTCAACTCCAGCTTTTTCTTGTCTGCAATCAAGTCGAGTTGATGAACTAGTTCTTCATCATATGCGGGGATTTCCTTCACCGCTTCCAAGATCTCCATGTGCGCGTCCAAGCTCTCTTCACGTTCCAGAACAACCATCTCAAGCCGCGCTTGTTCTCTTTGTACTCGGCGCTTTGTTAGCTATAAAAGAAAATAAAATAAAATCGCTCACTTCTGCGATACCTTATCTTTCACAAGTCTTACCCGGCTTGCGTCCATCGACTTCTTGATCCACAAAAAAGCAGGCATCCTCTTGGTAGGAGGAAGTGCTTGTATGTACTCCATCGGAATCTGTGCGAGGAACCAGAGCAAGCGACACTCAGGCATATACTGCCCATCATCACTTAACCAGTGCACTACACTCAGAGGCAACGATTCGAAGTCGATAACGTCACATTTTCCAACTTCCTTCCAGTTGATTATAGCTACGCGAGTCCTCCATTCGACCTAGGTGTCGTACAAGCGCATTAGTGGCCGTTGATCAAAGACCCTGATCAGAAACGCACGTTGGGAACAGAAGAGTAGACCTTAACAACATCTTGCGCTGGATTGACAATGTCAGAATACGACTACAAAGCGACTTAGCTACTGTACCGAGCACACCCATGAACACTTGCCTGACTTGACATCGCTCAGCCACTTGTTTGTGTACTAATAGTGTACCGGTACATATCTGAATTTTTTAGATATTAGCCATATATTTGCAAATTTCAAGCAAAATAAAGACAGGCTTTGATTATACAACATGTTGCATACATTACTCTAGATACTACTCGTCATAATCAAATTACATTTTACAAACAGCATAATCATAATTTACAAACGTAGCATAGAGCTATGCCTAACAGTGAGTGCGCATGTAAATAGCTGTGAACTCGTCCATTGTCTTGACACCCTTGAACGGTCCGTAGCCCCATGCCTCTAGCTCATCGTTATACTTGATGGCCACTTTTTCGAAATGAGAAGAAAGCAATAGGTCACACTGCATGCTCCACTCTTCGTATTGCTCTGCATAATGCCGAACTTGGTTGACGTCACGTAGAATATTCGTTGCCACTCGCTTCCAATTCGTTTCACTGATGTCGTCCTTGGTGATGCGGATAATCGTCTTCGCGAACTCTACCAAGACTGATTTGTCTTCATCTTTGAAACGAAGATCTGCTTTGTCTGGATGAAAAACTATCATCATTCGCTTTCCCCACTTCCATACATGATCCAGTTGCTTGAACCCGGTAGGTGGGCATACTTTCTGAATCTAATGCAGCCACGTCAATACGCTGACAGCTATGTTCCATGTACTGTACACGTACCGCTGTGTAGACCTTCACGAGAAGTTTGTTGTGCCCAACAAAATCAGCAAAGAGCGTACTCTCAAGCATGTCAATCGTCGGTTCGGGAGGGATCGTGACTTGACGCTGCGCTCTTTCATATGCGGCATTCAACTCTGCGTAGCCATCAATTACAGTCACTGTGTGCATTCACCTTGGAATCAAAGCACTCACCTTGAAATCGTTGAAACAGGCGAGCGGCCTTCTGCTGTTGTATCTTCAGTTCTTCTATGGTCTTCTGCTCCCTTATCCTGTTTTCTTCGGCCTTCTGCTCCCTTATCCTGTTTTCTTCAGCCTCCTTTTGCTCCTTTAGCTTCAACTCCTTTGCGGCTTTCTGTTCCTTTCGCCTCAAAAGGATTGCCTCGCGGTTTCGGTGGTAGTGATCTCTAGACGTTTCTTTGCTTGATTTACGTCGAACCAAGTATCCCTTGCATCGCTTTTGATGCTTCGCCCAATTCGACTTCGATATGGTTTTTGAACATCTATCGCATTGCCTTGTCGTTCGGCATGGAGGCGACATTGACGCATCACTCATCCAATCACTAGCTCAATAGTGAGTTGAAGACAAACACCAAAGTAAAGAACAAGGTCCCTATATTCAAAGGAAAAAAATCGTGAAAAGATCGTACTTTAATTGAACGTTTCTGACCAAATGTACGCTGTATGTACAGTACGCATGTGCCGATAAATGGTGCGATCAAGTGCAAAGGAGTTAGTACATGTATTCTTTATGCTTAGCAAGTCCAATCAATGCAATCACACCCAAGCAACTTGGTCTTCACTTTTAAAAAGACTTGGCTGTGTTGTGTTCGCATTAACCGTCGTCGTACTATCAAGGGCTTGCTTGCCTTCATCGTCATCACAATCGAAAAGACTTCGCTGCGTCCTGTTAGCATGAAGTGTCGGCGTGTTATCAACGGCTTGCTTGGCACTCAGCTTCTGCTTGTAAAAAAAGTTGGACTTGTTGATATTCCCGCGCTCCGAAAACAAACCAGCAGGCACGTAGACTTGATGGTACTTCTGCCAGCACGTTAAATCGGTGCGATCACACCCAAACTGCGGGCTTGCGTCCGGGTACATCCTCGTGCACAAGCATACACTGTGCTGACCGCAGAAATCGGTCCGCAAAGTCGTTGGACGGTTCTCAAAGCGACACACAACACACACGCGCTTCTTCTTGGACTTGCTGTCGAAAACTTGGTGCGAGGCAATAGCGACACATGTAAAGATTTTGCGAGGTGAGGCAGTGCTGGGAGTCAGCGGACGTCGACTTGTCGATGCGTTGGCACTTGGGGAGTTGACAAACAGCGGAGGTGGAGAGTCACCGTCTTCGTCGTACAACATGAACTCACTTGAGGGTGCATGTCGCCAGTCACCATTAATCAGTTGCTTGCTGAGCTCGACAACAAACGAGCGATGTGGGTCACGCTTGTTTGAATCGCTTGGACGAACTAGGAGCTGCGTGAGATGTGCGTTCACTCGGGCTATGTCGATCATAGCTAGTGCTAATTTCTTGTACCACCTCTTGAATGAATGTCCACTGGCAAGCGAAAAGCGTGCTCGAAGTTGATCATGTCGATCAACACCTTGCATGTGCGTATTGTACTCCTTGATGGCTACTGGGGCATTAATTGTTACCTTGTTTGCCTTTACGAGGCGGTCAACGGTCGTGGTCTCTGAACAATCGGCATTGGACACAATCGTGACAATATTGCCATCGCACCAAGACGCAGCAACGATTTGGTGCTGCACTGAAACACCCTGACGGCTAGATCCACGTACAACTTCATGCGGACCATGTGCTGTTGAGGCTGTTGTCGTAGTGGAATCGACGTCGGCAGCCTTCTTCTTCCGCTCCTCCAAGATTACATGGCGAGGAAAATGCATGCTTGTTCGCCGTACCGTACCGCGCGCATACAAGCCACTAAGTCGAAGGGACTCGAGGAGCTGAACAGACGTGTAGTAGTTGTCACAATTGATGATTCGCTTGGTGTGGCTGAATGGAAGAGCAACTTCCAACACATGTTGACGAATTTTCTTAGTATCCTTGAAATCGTCAGCAGTCGCTCGATCGGCTGCAGTGAGCTCCAGCCCTTCAAGTCGGTGCTCAAGTTCGGAGGAACAGTGTAGACGAAAGTTCAAAGCAATCCATGACGTCGCACAACACGCCATATAGAATCGAAAATGATACTTGCCCCCGGGCTTCATTGGATTGTACATAATCAGATTCCTTCCAAATTTAGAGCGACATGCAACACTGGCCTCGTCCACAGCGATATTGCGCCCCACCTCAAGGTACTTGTGTCCGTTTATCTTCAACAGGTTGAGCAGCGGACGGATTCGCACCGCGGCGTCTTGCTTTAGCTCTTCGGGAGTGATTGAGCCTGGGTTACGCAAACAGAAAGCTTGGCGTAGCCTCTTGAATCTGTTGAACTTCATGATGTCATCTAATCCCGTAGAAGCGCACTGAAAGATCGCACTTTCGACTTGTTCACCCCAGTAATTTGCCATCTCACCCTTGTCCACCAGCCCCATGTAAAAGAGTATACCGAGAAACGTCATCAGTTCATCCAAGGAAAAATCTTTTTTGATCTTGAGCTCAGCAGCGTGGTCGTTCGTCTGCACAAGTACTTGCTTCCAATAATGCAGAGGGATGTATGCAAAGAAAGCCGAGCAAGCCGAATGCTCGAATAAGTGCTGGTACTCCGGCTTGACGTAGGTATCAGTCGACCCGTCCGTGTGGGTGTACAAATCGATTGGCGCCTCCATCGATGCCTCTGGTTCAAAGCACATGTTCTGGATCTGCTCGACTTCCCGAAAGCTGACAGGGAGCGGCTCTTCACTTCGATAAAAGTTCGCTTCTTTCAAGAACTTGATGTCCACATCAGCATCTACTTTGTTTGCTGGGTCAGGCCGACAGAGCTGCATCCACTTCGGATTGCCTTTGTGCTTGATCATTTCGTAATTCTGGCGACCACGACGAACGGTGGCAAGATCCACTCTCTCCGTCATGTTGTTGAAAGCGGTGTCAATCCATCGAATCTCGTACTTGCCATCGCGGTTCTTGAAGGAGCAAACACGTGCAGTAATAAACGTAGACCCTACGCGTTTATACTCCTTCTTGATTTGCTTGGTGTTGATGATGGGTTGCTTGCTGTTCTTGCTGTTCTTGCTCTTTGCTGCGATTGTCATCATGAATTCTTCGGACATGGGCGAGAATGCTACCAGAGAATCGATGTACTGATCATGAACAGCGGAGCCAGTGGGGGTAGAGGCACGATGCGACGTTGTAAGCGTGGGCCGTGGACTGGCAATCGGTGGCTTTTGGGATGCACGTCGGACGAGGCTGGTAGTAGGTAAGCGAGCAACAGAGGGCTTCGCAACTGGCTTTGAAAGTGGCAAATCAGAGACCTCATCCGAGTCATCGTCGTCTGACGCTGATTCGTTGTAATCACTGTCGGACGCGTTCGGTCCAGGCGATTTGTCAGGCTGTTGCTCTTCAACGGCTGAGGTAGTAAGCGGGGGCCGTGGACTGGCAACCGGTGGTCTTCGCGATGCACGTCGGACGAGGCTGGTAGTTGGTAAGCGAGCAACGGAAGGCTTTGGAACTGGCTTTGGAAGTTGTAAATCAAAGGCCTCATCCGAGGCATCGTCGTCTGACGCTGATTCGTTGTAATCGCTGTCGGACGCGTTCGGTCCAGGCGATTTGCCAGGCTGTTTCACTTTGCGTGGAACAACATGGAGCCGAGAAGCGGTTGCCTGTGCACGCTCTTTGTCGGCTTGCGTTTCTCGCTCTGAATCTACATGTTCCGACTCAGCTTGTTCTGAATCCACGTGATTGGACTCATCGCTGTCCACATCGCTGTCACCGCCAAAGTCGAACGGTTCATCATCTGATAGACAAGTGACATGTTTTCGTCGAACGCGATACGTAGACGGATTGCCTGCACTCGTCGACGGTTTGGCTGCACTCGTCTGAGTATTTGCTTGAGGCTTGACAGTTGTCAGTTGTTGCGGCGCTTTCGACTCGTCGACTGGCTTACTTGCTTCCGACGCGACAACTGCTTCTTCTGACTTGACAAGTGTTTGAGCCTGCGCTGGCTTGGCGACTGTCTTAGGTGTTTGTTCGACTGGCTTAGCTGCTGGTTTGACAGTCTTGGCTGCTGGTTTGACTACCTTGGCTGCTTGAACTGTCTTATCTGCTGGCTTAGATGCTTGTGTGGCCGCTTTAACCGATTGTTTGACTGGCTTAGTTGCTCGTGTGGACGTGGCAGTACTTGGTTCGAGTGCCTTAGACACTGGCTTTAGTTTGGCCGTCTTCGTTGCTTGTGTCGAGTTGACAGGACGTCTCTTTTCGAAAGCGCGGATGAGATCGTGACACTGCAAGTTTGATTTAGGCTCCCATGAAGGCTTGTCGTATCCCTTCCATTGTACGAGGTAGTGTAGACCTTTTTTCGTGACTTTCTTGTCCACAATCTTCTCGACCTCATACTCCTCTTCGTCTTGCGCATCGCTTTGTGCGTCTTGCTCATTGCTGAGTGCGCGCTTGCGTTTGCGTTCCACCATACGTCTTGTTACTGTAATTTTGCACACTTCTAGCGTTGGCGGTGACGATCACTGATATTTTTCCCCCAACCACTGAGACATCACCCCACCAGTGCAAAGAACCACTCTGCTAGCAATTTATCTTCGCTTTGTCGTCGCTTCTACACTTTGGTCGTTTTTTGTACCCAATTGTACTGATATAAACTCAGAAGGGGTAAAATTTACTCCTTTGGAGGCCATTTTTAATATCCACTTTTGGGAATGCCTCAGAAGGAGTAAAATTTACCCCTTTAGCGCGAAAGGGTTAATACAAAGTCTGGTGTTTTGATTCTGGTTTGCACTCAATGTGTGCAATAACAAGGAGGCCTTTGATAAGCTCGTGAAGCAGCCTCGCACTTTGACGA
>JFJP01032821.1_pt1 | contig 16061 bp, 12 predicted proteins | sample 431651 | NCBI WGS metagenome assembly JFJP01 (sample SAMN02602958, study PRJNA72255) | Microbial mat metagenome, whole genome shotgun sequencing project. | biome: fresh water; feature: sink hole; material: water; isolation source: purple microbial (photo- and chemosynthetic) mats found in... | reverse complement strand
AGCGGATAAATCATTGCAGAAATCAAAATTCGACGAGATTCCTCTGCTTCTTCTAAGAATTTTGCCATGCGCGGCAATAATTTCTCTAAAATACCGCCTTCTTCACCTGCATGAACAATGTTGATATACATTTTTGAAAAGACTTCAGGGCGATTTTGTAATGCGTCTGCTAAAGAACGACCGTCTTTAATTTCTCTGCGTAAATCAGTAATTAAAGTTTGCATGGTTGGCTTTTCAGTTAAGTTCTCCAACAAACCCAATGCTTTATCGATTGGAACATGAGATTCTACTAAAGTACACAAACCATTGGTAAATTCAATAACTTCTTGATTTGAAACAGTTTTTTTGTTAAAAGATAATGAATTTGTTGAGCCAGTTCCTAACTCAATTTGAATCGGAATTAATTGTCGTGCTTGTAATAAAGAAACAACTTCTTGCTCAGATTCAGCATTGAGTTGTCCTTTATGCAATTTTCCTTGCACATCACAGGCTTGATAATTAAATTGATTAGTTGCCATGTTCAATTAATTTGTATGCAAATAACGGTGATATTCTTCAACAATTTGTTTAGGATTTCCTTCCATTTTGCTTTCACCATTTTCTATCCACACTACTCGATCACAAAGTTTCTCTATGCTGCGTGCATCGTGAGAAATAAAAACAATAGTTTTGTTACCACTTAAAATACGTTCTTTCATAACACGAGTTGATTTCGCACGAAACTCTTCATCTCCAACACCCAAAACCTCGTCAATTAATAACACATCTGGATCAACTTGAAATGCTACCGAGAAACCTAAACGCGCATTCATTCCAGAAGAATAAGTATTAATGGGTTTCTCAAAAAAATCGCCTAATTCAGAAAACTCTTTGATTGCTGGAATTCTCTTTTCAATTTCTTTGCGTCTTAAACCCATTAACATTCCACCTAAAATGGCGTTTTCTCGACCTGTTAGATATGAAATAAAACCCAATTGTAATGAGAGCAAAGAAACCTTGTATCCATAATTTATAAATGTTCCACAATCGGGTTGAACAATGCCAGACATAATGCGCATTAAAGTGCTTTTGCCCGCACCATTTCTACCAATCACGCCAAGGGTTTCACCTTGAAATAAATCAAAAGACACTTTTTTTAATGCCCAGAAAGGTTCGCCAAAAATACCGCGTTTCTTACGATAGGAAATGCCAACTTCTTGTAAAGAAAAAACTTTTTTGTTCATGGAGTAATCTTTGGATAAACATATTCAAAGCGGCGAATAACACGCAGCGCAGTTAAAATACCAATTAAAGAAACAGCCGTAATAATCATTAAAGAAGACCAATCTGGAAACCTTCCATGCAATAAAATATTACGGTAATCTTCAATTAAATTTGCCATTGGATTCAAATAAAAATAGAATTGAACACCGTCGGTCATTTGTTCTGCACTAAAAAACACGCCAGAAATCATAAATACAGCGGTTAAAAAGTTTTCAATGACAAATCGTAAATCTGGAACAAAAGGCACAATCGCAGCAACCCAAAACGTAATTGCCATTGTAAAGAGCAATTCAACAAATAAAACCACTGGCAACGACCAATAAGCCATATTTACGGGATAATTCGTTGACCACAAATAAATCAATAACAAACTAAAAACAAATGCAAATTTAAAACTATCTGTTAGAATTAAAATAATAGGAAATAAAATCTTAGGTAAATGAACGTGTTGCATGAGCGGATATTGCCCATAAATTACCGAAGAACCGTGAGAAACGCAGGCTTTGAACCATTCCCAAGTGATTAATCCAACTAATAAAAAAGGGACGAAATTTGGAACGGGTTGTTTTTGAAGAACGCCAAAAACAAAATAAAACACGCCCATAAACAAAATAGGTTCAAAAATCCACCATAGAAACCCCAAATAAGTGCGTTCGGTTTCGGCTTTGAGGTCGGCGTAGGTTTTGTATAAAATAAGTTCTAAATAAGCAAACATAGCGTCCAAATAGACGATTAAAAACATTGCATATTAACACATTTTAGCTAAATTCCCAAATCAGAGTAATTTAATCATGAGCTCCTCAAAAGAAGAAAGTACCATTCGTTTTAGCGTTTCATTGCCACAAACGTTGTTTGAAACCTTGGATAAACAGGTTTCACAACAAGGATATAGCTCTCGTTCAGAATTTATTCGGGATTTGATTCGGGAGAAAATTATTGAAGATGAATGGGAAGATCAAACCAATGAAGTGTTTGGTGTTTTGACATTAACTTATGATCATCATCAGCGCGAACTTGCTCAAAAAATCATGGATATTCAACATGATAGCTATGTCCATGTGCTTTGTACGACGCACGTTCATTTGTGCCATGATTTATGTTTAGAAACGATTATAATTAAAGGAAATCCGCAAGAAATTGAAATATTAAGTGGAGAAATTAGCGGTTTGCGCGGCGTTCGAGCAGCCAAATTAACTAAAACCGCCAAATTATCCATTTAAGTACATTTTTCTCTCACCAACAAACGAATTTGATCTAACAAATAATCCTTATCATAAGCACCTTTTTGTAAGATATTTTGCGCATCATTTGAAAGCGTGTTTCTTTCAACTTCAGAAAGGTTTCTTGCGGTAAGAACAACCACTGGAATTGATTCCCATTGCTCTTCGGTTCTTAATATCTTGAGAAATTGAAAACCATCCACTTCTGGCATCATTAAATCTAATAAAATCAAATCTGGTGAAATTTCTTTGACAGAAATTAAAGCATCTGCTCCATTTATCGCTGTTCTAATATTCCAACCTTTCTTAGTTAATAAGGAACTCAACATAGAACGAGTCAATTCATCATCTTCAACAATTAAAACAGTTAAAATATGATCTGAAGTTAGGCATTTTTTAACCGTATCTTCTAAGCTCATTCTTTCAATAGGTTTGTTCACAAATTCAGCCGCTCCCAACGCATACGCCAAAGGACGGTTTTCTACAATTGAAGCCATAACAACTGGAATGCTTGATAAAACTGGATCGTTCTTTAATTGCGCTAAAACACCCCAACCATCTAAATCGGGCATAATGACATCTAAAATAATAACATCTGGTTTCTCACGATACGCAATCGCTAAACCAGCAACGCCATTATCCGCTTCAAGAATCTCATAACCTAAGCGATTCAAATGGATACGAAATAATTCTCTCGCACCTGTATCATCATCAATAATTAAAACTTTAGTTTTATCCGATGGGTTTGTTGCTACTGTTTTTTTACCCAATGAAACATGACGTTTTACATCTTTAATAATCCCATTATCAACGACGGCTGGCAAATAAATTGTAAAGGTTGTTCCTATGTTGGGTTGGCTTTCCATACTAATCATTCCGCCTAAGATTTCGCAAAACTTTTTAGTAATTGCTAAACCTAAGCCAGTTCCACCATATTTTCGAGTGGTAGAACCATCTGCTTGCACAAAATTTTGAAACAATTTCTTTTGATATTCTTCGGGAATTCCAATGCCAGTATCTTTAACTTTAATAATTAAGAATTTGTTATTTTCTTCGTATTTCATATCAACAATTAAACTAATCGTTCCTTGATCAGTAAATTTAGCGGCATTGCTCAAAAGATTCAATAGAATTTGACGTAACTTTGTAACATCAGTACAAACCAATGGTTCTTGTTTAACGTGAGGAGAGATTTCTAATGCAATAATGTTATTATTTTTACGAATCAGTGGTTCAACACTAATGCTCAATTCTTCAATGAGTTTTGTAATGTCAAAGTTCTCTGGAATGACTTCCATTTTTCCTGCTTCGATTTTTGCAATATCTAAAATATCGTTAATTAAGGTTAAAAGGTGCTTTCCAGCGGTTTTAATTTTGTTCAAATCCGCCGTCCAATTTGGATCGCCAGATTCGGCGGCTTCTTCTGCCAAAATTTCGCTATAACCAATAATTGCATTTAAAGGCGTGCGTAACTCGTGGCTCATATTTGCAATAAATTGACTTTTTGCAATGTTTGCAGATTCAGCCTGTTGTTTTGCAAGGCGTAATTGTTCTGATTGCATTAAAATATGGCGATTTTGCTCTGTAATTGCAGAGGTTCTTTCTTTAACTTTAATTTCTAAATCTTGATTAATACGTTGTTGCAATTGACGATATTCTTCTAATTGAGAAATAAGTTTTTGTTGTGCTTGAATTTTTTCTTCCTCCGTTTGTTTAATAATTTCAATTTGCTGTGAAATCGCTTTTGCAGCGGGACGAAAAATAAATAGTGCTTCCAAAAATAACAAAAACAAAGTTACCAACATTAAAGTCATTTCGATGTGTTTAATACCCTTCACTCTTTGTTTTGCTTCATCATCATATTGAAAGGTAATTTTATCCATCCATGTGAGAAACTGGTGTTCATTTTCTAAGATAATTTGAAATGCTTTAGATGAAATAATTTCTTGATTATTAAGGATAATATTTGCAGCTTCGATCATTGCTTCGTAATGAGGTTGCAACCGAGAAAACATCGACGTAATTGCATCGCTATTTTGTCCAACGGGTAATTGCAAAGATTGGTCGCCAAATTGCAGTCCCAAATGAGATTTCTTCCACAATTTTACAATATCATTAAAGGTTTCTAATAATTTTGTTTTTTCAGTTTCATTTTGGCTTGCTCTAATAAGCAAAGCAGTTTTTGTAATGCGTTGACTAAGCATCCGTTGTCGCCCAGAAATATTAATAATGCGAGAATCATTTGCTTGAATTTCTAAGGTGTGATGAATCAACACTTGGCTCGAAATAGTTAAAATAGCCACTAATGAAAGTGCTAGAATATAGGTAAATGTGAGCCGATGTTGTGAGTTTTGGAAAATCACTGAAATCCTCCTTCGTTTCGTATGCCAATGGCTTGTTGTATTGGTGGGCGGTAAAATTGTCAAATTTGATTTGATTTGTCAACTATTAAACTAAGCATTATATTATGTATTTCATTGAAAAAATTAAACAATTTAAATTTCTGGGAATATTAATCGGTGGTTTTTTATTAACCATCGGGATATTTATTATTCCTCCGATGTTGTTAGCGATGATATGGATTTTATTCATATTTTTAATTTATCGCTATGTTACTCAATTAGAGCAAAAATATCAAAATGCTCAAACTGCTGCGGATTTCTTTCACGCAATTATTGATCATACGCCTTTATTAATTTTTTGGAAGAATCCCCAATCAATTTATCAAGGTTGCAATACTGCATTTGCTCAATGGGTGGGTTTAAATTCTCAAGAAAATATTGAAGGTAAAACCGATTTTGATTTCTTTCAAGATGCGCAAGCAGAGTATTTTCGTGATATAGATCAAGATGTTATTAAAACGGGCAAACCTGAAGAACGCTTAATTGATCGCCCTATTTTTAATAACGGAAAACATTGGTGGCGACAAACCCTTAAAATCCCACTTTATGATAAACAAAATAAAATTATTAGCGTGGTGGGTTATAGTGAGGATATTACCCATCGCCATGAATTAGAAACCAAACAATTTGCTTATCAACAAACTTTAGAAAATCAGGTTGAAGAACGCACTCGAAAATTACGCGAACAAGAAACCTTTTTACGTTCATTATTAGATAACATTCCGTTATTAGTTTTTTGGAAGAATAACCAATTACAATTCTTAGGATGTAATTTACCATTTGCGTGCACCGTTGGAATGCAATCTCCTCAGCAACTTGTTGGTTTTTATAATAAAGATTTAGCATGGCGTGAAGATTCTCAAGCAATTGAAGAAATAGAACAGGCAGTTTTAAATGAAGATATTCCCGATTACCATCGCATTGAATCTTATCTCCGAGTCGATGGAAAACAAGGTTGGTTAAATACCACTCGATTACCTTTGCGAGATATTGAAGGAAAAGTGATTGGAATTTTAGGTTGTTGTGAAGAAATAACTGAAAGAAAAACTGCTGAAGACAAATTAAAACTTGCTCACGAACGATTTGTAACGGTGCTTGATAGCATTGATTCATTTATTTATGTGGTTGATATCTATAATCATAAAATTTTATTTGCAAATCGATCCGCAAAAACGATTTTAAGTAGTGAATCATTATTAGGACAAACGTGTTGGAAAACTATTTTTCCCGGGCAAGAAAATCCGTGTTCTTTTTGTGAAACTTTAGAAACCCCAAATCTTAATCAACGTCTACAGCATCGAGAGTATTTTCATGCGCAATCTAAACGTTGGTTATATTTTCAAGAACGTACCATTATTTGGGATGAGAAAAAAGTTGCTAAATTAGCGGTTGTTACCGATATTTCTGCATTTAAAAATACCGAAGCATTATTACAAGAACACAAAACCCGTTTGTTAGAAACACAGCGCATTGCTCAATTAGGACAATGGGAATGGATATTAGAAGAACAAGATATTGAATTATCGCCAGAAGTATTCCGTACTTTTGGGATTTCTCCAACCCCAATACAACGCATTTCAGTTGATCAATTTAATCAAGCTATTCATCCTCACGATCGAGCTTTATTAATGGTGGTATTGCAACAAACAATTAATTCTGGAAAATCATTTGATTTAGAATTTAGAGTCAAACATCCCGATGGTAAAGTTCATTATGTGCAATCATTTGGAAGTACGAGAGTAAATAATTATGGAAAAGTAACCCATATTTTTGGTACAATGCAGGATATTTCTCAACGAAAACAAGCTGAATTAGCAGTTTTAGAAAGTGAACGACGTTTTCGGTTAATGGCTGATTCTGCGCCAGTTATGATTTGGGTAAGTGATACAATTGGACGAGCAACTTATTTTAATAAAGCATGGATTGAATTTACTGGAACACCCTTAGAAAAACAATTAGGTTCTGGTTGGAGATGTTATTTACATCCTGATGATTTAAATTCCTATATAGAAACTTATAAAAATTCAGCTATTGAACACAAAACATTTAGTATAGAATGTCGAGTGCGTCGACATGATGGAGAATATCGTTGGATTTTAGATAAAGGCGTTGCGCGTTATCGTGATGATCATCAGTTTGATGGTTACATTGGATCAAGCTGGGATATTACTGAGCAAAAAAATGCGTTAGATGCGTTAAAAGCAAGTGAAAGTCGTTTAAAAGCATTATTTGAATATGCGTCGATTGGAATTTTAACTATTAATAAAAAAGGACAGGTTTTAAAAGTTAATCGTTATTATTTAGAAATGACTGGATTTAATGCTGAAGAAATTAAAAGTCAAAACTATTTAGAATTTCCTTTTGAACAAGTTAAACAAATTCAAGATTTTCATGCGGAACTCAGTCGAGGAAAAATTAAAGGTTATCGTTTAGAAAGTAAAATGCTAAATAAGTATGGAAAAACCTTATGGATTGATATTTCTGCAACTGCTTTATCATATAATGGTGAAGAGCATTTAATTATTATTGTAACTGATATTACAGAACATAAGAAAGCGGAATCTCTTTTGAAAATGGCAAAAGAACTTGCTGAAAGAACTAATCAAGCAAAAAGCACTTTTATTGCAAGCATTAGTCACGAATTACGAACTCCTTTAAATGGTATTTTAGGTTATGCGCAAATTTTGTTAAGTGATGATGAGCATTTAACATTAGATCAACGTAGTGGAATTGAAATCATTCAACGTAGTGGTGAACATTTGTTAATGCTTATAAATGATGTGTTAGATTTCTCAAAAATTGAAGCGAGCAAATTGGAATTAGTATTTACAACTTTTAATTTCCCAAATTTTTTAGAAAGTATTACTGATTTGTTCAAAATGCGTGCAGAAAGCAAAGGTTTGAAATTAAAGTTTGATGCTTTAACGCCGTTGCCTCAAATTGTAAAAGCAGATGAGAAACGTTTGCGACAAATTTTGCTTAATTTATTAAGTAATGCTGTTAAATTCACAAATAAGGGTAACATTATTTTGCAAGTGAGTTATGCAAATGATCAAGCAACTTTTGGTGTTTTAGATACGGGTTGCGGTATTTTAAAAAATCAACTAGAAGTCATTTTTGAGCCTTTTTTACAAGTGGGAAATCCTCATCAAAAAGCAGAAGGAACTGGATTAGGATTACCAATTAGTAAAAATTTAGTTTCTTTAATGAAAGGTGAGCTAAAAGTGAAAAGTGTTCCTCAAAAAGGAAGTGAATTTTATTTTGAAATACCTTTATTATCGATGAATCAAACTTTGGTAACAATATCTGATAATAATCTTCAAATTTCACTTGCAAAAGAAACACCGCAAATTTTAACCGCCGAATCCGATTTATTAGTTGCACCGCAGATAGAAGACATTAAACATCTTTTAATCTTAACAAAGAAAGGAAAAGTTAAGCAATTAATTGAGTTTGTTGATAATTTATCAAATCAAAACATTGAGTTAATCGCCTTTGCAGAAAAGGTTAAATTTTTAGCAGATAACTTTCAATTAGCTAAACTTAAAAATTTACTCAATCTTTATAACAAGTAACACAAACAAGGAGAGTTTTCAAATGGCTGAAAAAATACTTTTAGTTGACGATATTCATGAAAACTTACAAGTGCTTTTTCGAATGTTAAATCGTCAAGGGTTTGAGGTTTTAATTGCTGAAGATGGACAAACAGGTTTAGACATTGCTACTGATGAATTGCCTGATTTGATTTTATTAGACATTATGATGCCAGATATGAATGGATTTGAGGTTTGTGCGCAATTAAAAGCGTTAGAGCAAACTCGTGATATTCCTATTATTTTTATGACCGCATTAAACGATATAAATAATAAAATTACAGGTTTCAATTTAGGTGCAGTTGATTATATTACTAAGCCAATTCAACATGAAGAAGCCTTGGCGAGAATCCGCACGCATTTAACTATGCAAAAATTAAAGAAAGCGTTACAAGAAAGCAATAAAAATTTATTAGAACGTCATCAAGAATTAGCTGCTAAAAATGAAGAATTAAAAACCAAAAATGATCAATTGGATGCGTTTTCTTACATGGTTGCTCATGATTTGAAAAATCCTTTAAATTTAATTTTAGGAATGACGGATATGGTTTTAAAGCGTCATTCAGAATTAGATTTTGAAAGTGTCGATCAATTACAATCGGTTATTCGTGCAGGTCAGCAAATGTTTGAAATTATTGAATCATTATTGCTATTAGCGCGAATTGGACAACAAAAAATAGAAGCTGCGCCCATTAATATGAATGAAATCATTGAACAAGTGGAATATCGTTTGTCACATTTGTTTAAACAATATGATGGTGAATTACAAAAAACGACCACTTTACCTATTGCATTAGGTTATGCGCCTTGGGTAGCAGAGATTTGGGCAAATTATTTGAGCAATGCTTTGAAATATGGTGGTCGTCCTCCAAAAATAACTATTGGTGCGACATTGCAAGAAGATAAGAAAATACGTTTCTGGGTGCGCGATAATGGAAAAGGTTTAACGCAGGAAGCAAAAGCGAAATTATTTAATCCATTTACTCGATTGGCAGATACAATGGATGCGGAAGGTCACGGGTTAGGTTTAGCGATTGTAAAACGGATTGCAAAAAAATTAGGTGGAGAGGTTGGAATTGAAAGCTGTGTTGGTGAAGGAAGTTTATTTTATTTTACGTTGCCTGCACAAGAAAATCAATTAAATCAACAAGATATTAAGCAAGTTGTTTTTAATACGTCTGATCATTATCAAACAACTAATTCGTTTACAGTTGATCCGCACATAAAACAAATGGGTAATTGGAAAGAGTATAAATCTTTGTTTAAACCAACCTTTGCGACAACATTTCATGAAATGGTTATATTAGGAGATATAGAAGGGATTTTAACTTTTAGTGAAAACTTAAAAGAATGTATTCCCGAATTAAGCGAAGTCACAGATCATATTAAAACGCTCGCAAATAATATGCAAATTCGTCAACTTCGCCAAATTGCTGAGTATTATTTGTCGTGAATTCTATGAAGTTTCTTAATAATTTTTTGTCTTGATTCGCATTACATGGATAGTGATTTTTTGATATAAATCAAACAGGTATAATTTTTTGCATTCTAATATATTTTTTAATGAATTGATTTTGTTGAGTTTATTTTATATTTAGGGATATTTAAGGGATGTGGCAAGGGACACAAAAACTTAACATAAGTTATAAAGTTATTTAGCCTTTCATAATAGAGTATGGAGGTTGATGGGGAAGGTTTTTAGTAAATCAACTCTATCAAGAAATGTTATTTAGTCGGCGGTAATGGGAATTTTTCCACTATTTTTTAACTCTTTTGTAGGAGGTAGAATGGCTGAAGCCACTTATAATTACAAAGTCGTTCGACAATTTGCCATTATGACTATTGTCTGGGGAATTGTTGGGATGACGGTCGGGGTGTACGTTGCGGCAGAATTGGCGTGGCCTTGGTTAAACTTTGACTTGCCTTGGATTACATTCGGGCGGTTGCGTCCACTGCATACCAATGCGGTGATTTTTGCGTTTGGGGGTTCGGCGTTAATTGGGACATCTTATTACGTTGTCCAACGGACTTGTCACACACGTTTGTTTTCAGACGGTTTAGCGGCGTTCACCTTTTGGGCTTGGCAAGTGGTTATTGTACTTGCGGCAATTACGCTTCCTTTGGGTATTACTGAAAGTAGAGAATATGCTGAGTTAGAATGGCCTGTTGATATTTTAATTACCTTAGTTTGGGTTGCGTATGCGGTTGTTTTCTTTGGAACAATTGTTAAACGTAAAACGCCTCACATCTATGTTGCAAACTGGTTTTATGGCGCGTTCATTTTGACCATTGCAATGTTGCATATTTTCAATAATTTAGCGATTCCTGTTTCATTAACCAAATCTTACTCCGTGTACGCGGGCGCGCAAGATGCGATGGTGCAATGGTGGTATGGTCATAACGCGGTTGGTTTTTTCTTAACTGCGGGCTTTTTAGGCATGATGTATTACTTCATTCCAAAACAAGCAGGTCGTCCAGTTTATTCTTATCGTTTATCGATCGTGCATTTTTGGGCGTTGATTTTCACCTATATTTGGGCGGGTCCTCACCATTTGCATTACACCGCATTACCTGATTGGGCACAATCTTTAGGGATGGTGATGTCGTTGATTTTATTAGCGCCTTCTTGGGGTGGAATGATCAATGGAATCATGACGTTATCAGGTGCGTGGGAGAAACTTCGTACTGATCCAATTATGCGTTTCTTAATTGTTTCGTTGTCTTTCTATGGTATGTCGACCTTTGAAGGTCCAATGATGGCAATTAAATCAGTGAATGCACTTTCTCACTACACCGATTGGACGGTAGGTCACGTTCACTCTGGCGCATTAGGTTGGGTGGGTTTAGTAACAATGGGAAGTATGTATTACTTAATTCCTCGTTTATTTAACCGTGAACTTTATAGCTTAGCATTAGTTGAATGGCATTTCTGGATTGCAACCGTCGGGATTATTTTCTACATTACATCAATGTGGGTTTCTGGCATTATGCAAGGCTTAATGTGGCGCGCAGTAAATGAAGACGGAACATTGACTTACAGCTTTATTGAATCTGTTCAAGCGATGCACCCTTTCTATGCAATGCGATTCTTAGGCGGTTTGTTATTTTTAACAGGTATGTGCATTATGGCGTTCAATATTTTTATGACCATCAAAGGTGCAAAAACAGTTGAAGCTGCCATTCCAGAACCTGCTCACGCGCACTAATTGAGGAGTTAAAACAAGATGGCTGCGGCACATGAAACAGTCGAAAAGAATATTGGTCTAATGGTGATCTTGATCCTCATAGTTGTCAGTGTTGGAGGATTAGTTCAAATTGTTCCTTTGTTCTTTATGAAAAGTACCACTCAACCAGTCGAAGGCTTGAAACCTTACACTGCATTGCAACTAGAGGGTCGTGATGTTTATATTCGTGAAGGATGCTACTTATGTCATTCACAAATGATTCGTCCGTTCCGCGCTGAAACCGAACGTTACGGGCATTACTCTGTGGCGGGTGAGTTTGTTTATGACCATCCCTTTCAATGGGGTTCAAAACGGACTGGTCCCGACTTAGCTCGCGTGGGCGGTCGTTACAGCGACGCTTGGCACATTGCACATTTAAACAACCCTCGTGATGTTGTGCCAGAATCTATCATGCCAAGTTATCCTTGGTTGGCGGACGCTAAACTCGACGAAAATGGCATTCAAGCTAAACTGAATGCGATGAAGTTTTTAGGCGTGCCTTATACCGACGACGACATTGCTAAAGCCCCCGAAGCCATCAAAGGCAAAACGGAGCTCGAAGCGGTAGTCGCTTATCTACAAGGGCTGGGAACAGCCGTTAAACAACGGAGATAAGGGATGTCACTAGAATCCTTTTACGCAATCTTCAACCCGATTTGGTCGGTCGTGGTGTTTGTGGTGTTTGTAGGTATTTTGTTGTGGACTTTTAGCAAACGCAGTTCTACTTTCGACGAAGCCGCTCATCTACCTTTCGATGAAGACGAGGGGTTGAATGCCCCAAAAGGTTCTATGAAATCCCCACAGGAGAATAAACATGCCTGATTACAGCAACTTATTTGTTAGTGAGTTTTGGAATTGGTACATTATTGTTATTACCGTGTTGAGTATTGCTGCTTGCTTTGCTTTAATCATCTGGTTAGGCAAAAGTCCCCCAGCCAAACAAGACGAACATGGCAATACCGAAACAATGGGTCACACTTGGGATGGTGACTTGCAAGAATATAACAATCCGCTACCCAAATGGTGGCTGAATATGTTCTATATCACCTTGTATTTTGCAATCGTTTATTTGGCTTTGTACCCAGGACTAGGAAACTTTCAAGGTCTCCTTAAACAAGATCAGTACGTCCAATACAATATCGAAATGAACAACGCAGAAAGCACTTATGGTCCTATGTTTGAGGAACATAAAAATACCCCCGTTGAAGAACTCGTGAAGAACCAAAAAGCCGTTAAAATGGGTGAACGTTTGTTCATGACCTATTGCACGGCTTGTCATGGTTCTGACGCAAAAGGCTCAACGGGATTCCCAAATCTGCGTGATAATGATTGGCTATACGGCAGTGACCCCAAAACCATCGAAGAAGTCATCTCCAAAGGCAAAAACTCCGCAGGAATGGTCGCGTGGAAAGATACCTTAGGTGGCGATGATGGCGTTAAAGCAGTTGCGGAATACGTCCTAAGTTTAAGCAATCGCAAAGACGTGAACGCCGAATTAGCCGCTCAAGGTAAAGAAAAATTTGCCATTTGCTCTGGTTGTCACGGCGTTGATGGAAAAGGTATGGCAGCGTTAGGCGCGCCCAATTTAACCGACGAAATTTGGTTATATGGCGGCAAACGTGAAACCGTTATCGAATCCATTGCCAAAGGTCGTGCTGGTGTAATGCCTGCGCACGGTGAGTTTTTAGGTGATGCCAAGGTGCATTTATTAGCTGCTTATGTATTTAGTTTATCTCAAGCTCCAGCTAAGTAATTAATTTAACTGCACTTTTAATGAGAAACCCCAATTCAAAAGGATTGGGGTTTTTTGTCATGTATAATCAGATTCTTAAACCCTCTTTGGAGAAATCTCATGCAATCATCAATCACGTCAACACGTCAACACGTCAACACGTCAACACGTCAAAAAATAGCGTAAGAACCTTTACGCGCTTGTCAAGCAGTTTTTCTTGTGCCTTGCTGTGCGCGGGAATGCTTTTAACTTCACTTGAAGTTGGAGCAGCTGATATTGACTGTAGTACAGACTTAGCAGTTGGAACTTTGAGTGGTACTGCTAGTTACGCTGGTTCATTGTATGGGAGCTGCATATACAGCGGTGGATCGCCGCCCAACTTAGGATTTGTAGAGACCGGTGGAGTTGTATATTCTGGCCAACAAGCAACAGCGACACCAGCTGCTCCTACACCCGCACGCGATCTCGGAACCTTTAGTTCAAACCGAATTGTTGACACGATGGGGGTGACTCCAACATTTGCTTTTTGCAAGACAGCGACGTATTCGACTGGCGGCGTCCCAGCAGTAGCAAACCATTGTTATTGCGCGAAATTCTCTGGTAGCACTGCCACGGGTTACATGTTTGCAAAATGGACTGGTACCGCACTTTCCATTTCCGCGACTGCTTGTGCGGGCGGTGTTTCAACTCCGCCCACGAACGCCCCGATTGACTTGCATTTCTCAAAACAAGTTGAAACCTTCGCCACTGAAATTGAAATCAAATAACTCTTTGATTTTATTGAATTAAAATAAAACCTTCTAGGCTTCGAAAACCTAGAAGGTTTTTTTATGCCGTTTTTCAGCTAAAATTGTTTCTATTCACAAACCTAGAAAAGACTGGCAGTCCTTGAAGGACTGCCAGTCTTAATATTTAGGTTTTTAATTATATCTATTTGATTTATAAAGAAAAATAAATTCCATGCACAAACAATTCTACTCTTTATCCTCATTTGATGATGCTTGATTTGCGTTCATTTTCTAATCCTTTTTCCTCTAAGAATAGCTAAAGATTTGTGTTGTAAGTTTTAAGACAACAATCTTTTTTTTGTTTGGAAACCTCCGTTGAGCATATAGGTTTTTATTAATTAAATCAGACGGTTAAATAACAAAAAATCGCGGCATATTTTGTGCTAAATGAGATAAAAATGCTATTAAAAATAGAGGTTTATTATGGATTATTTGATGTTGCTCATTGGGACAGTGTTGGTGAATAACATTGTTTTAGTTAAATTTTTGGGATTGTGCTCGTTTATGGGGGTTTCCCAAAAAATCGATAGTGCAATCGGCTTGAGTTTTGCGACAACGTTTGTGTTGACGGTCGCGGCGGGGGCGGCGTGGATTATCGAATTTGGGTTGTTAAAACCTTTGGAAATTGAATATCTTAGAATTATTTCTTTCATTTTGGTGATTGCCGCGACCGTTCAATTTACCGAAATGGTGATCCGTAAAATTTCACCGACTTTATATCAGGTTTTAGGGATATTTTTGCCATTAATTACCACAAATTGCGCGGTTTTAGGCGTTGCGTTGTTAAATATTCAAGAAAATTATAGCTTTATCCAAAGTTTATTGGCGGGTTTTGGGACGGCATTAGGTTTTACTGTGGTGATGGTGATGTTTGCGGGGATGCGCGAGCGGTTAAGTCGTTCGCAAGTGCCCGCGCTCTTTTCTGGAATGCCAATCGCGTTTATCACAGCGGGATTGTTGGCGTTGGCATTTATGGGTTTTGCGGGTTTATCAACTCATTGATTTTATTAAAATAACCTACTGAATTCCACAATTTAGTAGGTTATTTTACATTTAACCTTTCACACAAATGATTTGTTTTAAAGTGTGCACTGCTTCGACTAAATCAGTTTGAAATGCCATGACTTGGTCGATGTCTTTGTAAGCCGCAGGAATTTCATCTAAAACACCATTATCTTTTCTACATTCTACGCCCAAAGTTTGTTTTTCTAAATCTCTGTAACTAAAGCGTTTTCTGGCTTCAGTTCGGCTCATTTTTCTGCCTGCACCGTGAGAACACGAACAAAAAGATTCTTCATTTCCTTTACCGCGAACAATATAAGATTTTGCACCCATACTACCTGGGATAATGCCTAATTCTCCATTTCTCGCACTAATCGCCCCTTTGCGGGTTAAAAAGATTTTTTCTCCAAAATGTTCCTCAATATTAACGTAATTATGATGACAATTAATTGCTTCTTGAGTGATTTGAAAGGGCTTTAAGGTTTTTTGCAAAGAATTTAAGAGCAACTGCATCATTTGACGACGGTTTTCCATTGCATAATCCTGCGCCCAATGCACGGCTTCTACATAATCCTCAAAATATTGCGCCCCTTCATTGAAATACGCCAAATCACGATGCGGTAATTGAAGTTGTAATCGTTCCATGTCTTTTTTTGCTAAAGAAATGAAATGATTTCCAATCACGTTTCCAATCCCTCGACTTCCCGAATGCAACATCACCCACACATCTTGATTTTCATCTAAACATAGTTCAATAAAATGATTACCACTTCCTAAACTTCCGATTTGGCAAGTCCATGTTTTTTCATAGTTTTTCATTTTTTTGAAAATATCGGG
>JFJP01029755.1_pt1 | contig 16067 bp, 10 predicted proteins | sample 431651 | NCBI WGS metagenome assembly JFJP01 (sample SAMN02602958, study PRJNA72255) | Microbial mat metagenome, whole genome shotgun sequencing project. | biome: fresh water; feature: sink hole; material: water; isolation source: purple microbial (photo- and chemosynthetic) mats found in... | reverse complement strand
TACTCATTTCTACATTTTTGCGCGTTCTTGTTGAAACGATATTCGTGCTTTGTTACTTGCTCAACGCATTTACAGGAAAGTCGACAACGCCTTGGCCGGCGCGGTCGCCTCAGTCAATTGAGCTTCAGTCAATTCAGTTTCAGTCGATTCAGCTTCAGACGATTCAGCTTCAGTCGATTCAGCATCTTTCCGGCGATTCAACTCGGTGATATACTGCGCACTCGTGATGGTTCCGCCTGCCAGCATCTGCGAAAGTTGCAGCTCGGAATAGCCGGAGAGGTCCGTCTCATCCTCTTCCTCCTCCTCCGTGGATGCTGTTTCGGAAGCACCGGATGATTTTTCAGCACCCGCCGTACCTGTTGCTTTCCCACCACCTGCCGGACCCGCTGCTCTTCCACCACCCGCCGGACCTGCTGCTCTTCCGCCACTCGCCGGTCCCGCTGCTTGTACACCACCCGCTGCTTGTACGCCACCCGCTGCTTGCCCGCTACCTGCTGCGCCTCCAGATGCCGGAGTTCCTCCTGTCGCGATTATCATGGTTGAAGTTCCCGGGACAGCTGAAGAATCTGCTTTCTCCATGGCAGCCAGATTGGCTTGTTCCACACTCTTCCGGCTGATTTCCAAGACATCGCCGTCCGCAGAAACGGCCACTTTCGCATTCGTTTCTCCGAGCAGGCTTCTCATCGTCACAATGGATGAGGAGGATGCAGACAAGACTGCTTGCTCATTCGAGGCATCTTCGAGGGATACTTTGTCAGCCCTTTTCGTTTGTGCTTGCGTTTGTGCCAGAATCGAAGCGGATGAACGAACATCGTAGGATGAACCAGCGGATGAAATTCCACTCATGCGTGAACCTCCTGCAGACACCCACCGGGAGCACAACGAATCATGCTGTTGCCAGAGAGATATGTCATATATAGAATACCCCTGAAACCTGAAATGATTCTGAAAGATTCCTGATGCGATTCTTGCTGCACCAGTTTTGTCATGGCCCCAGCAAGGTTTCCAGTTCTTCCCGAAACACCCCTTCCCGATCCCCTGCCGCGCCATTGACGATGGCGTCGAACACGGCCCGCTTTTCCGCCTTCAATCGTTGCATGCGGGTTTCAATGGTTTCCCGTGTTATCAGTCGGTATATTGTGACCGGTCGCGTCTGACCGAACCGATGTGCTCTGTCGGCCGCCTGCTCCTCCACCATTGGGTTCCACCAGGGGTCGAACAGGATCACCGTATCCGCCGCAGTCAGGTTCAGGCCGAATCCGCCAGCCTTGAGACTGATCAGAAAGACGGACATGCCCGGCTCCTTGTTGAACCGATCGATGAGCGGTTGCCTGTCGCGGGTCTGTCCATCCAGACGCAGACATGAAATCCGTTTTCGGTTCAAATGATTCTCCAGAAGCACCAGCATGCTGGCAAACTGACTGAACACGAGCACCTTGTGTCCACCATCCAGACATTGGCCAATCAAGGTGTCAAACGCCTCCATTTTCCCGGAAACCCCATGCACCTGGCGCCAGGCTTCCTGTACCAGTCCGGGATGGTCGCAAATCTGCCGAAGCCTTGTCAGTCCGGCAAGCAGTGCGATCCATGCCGCACCGGAACCATGTTCATTCCTCGCCTGTTCGACTCCGGCACGGATATGTGTTCGGGTATGCTCATAGAGCGCCAGCTGGTTCTGCGTGAGTTCCACGGGAATATCCACTTCCGTTTTGGCCGGCAGATCCGGCAGCACCTCCCGCTTCGTCCGTCTGAGCAGGAACGGTCGCACACGGCGAACGAGGAACGGCCAGGCGGATGAACCTTCCAGACATCTGGTGCGAAAATCAGCCTGATTCCCAAGAAAACCCGGCATGACGAAGTCAAAGATCGACCATAGGTCAAGCGCGGAATTCTCCAGCGGCGTGCCTGTCATCGCAACCCGGAAAGAGGCGTTGATTTTTCGCACGTGCCGGGAAAGGCGGGTTTCAGGATTCCGTATCAGTTGGGCTTCATCAAGAAGAAACGTATCGAACTTGAAATTCCGGTAATGTTCCCAGTCACTCAGAAAAAGGGGATAGGTTGTGACGAGGAGGTCCATTTCCAATCCGGTTCGAATCAATCGCTGCCGTTCATCCACGCTTCCGTGAACCAGCAGCACGCGCAACTCCGGAACGAAGCGTCTGGCCTCCGCAAGCCAATTGAACAGGAGGCTCTTCGGACACAGAAGCAAAGACGGCCGTTTTCTGTCGCGGCCCTGAAAAAACGCAAGCGCCTGCAAGGTTTTCCCCAATCCCATATCGTCCGCCAGCACACAGCCAAAACCCTTTTCCGCCATCCAGGAAAGCCACCCGACGCCGGTTCGCTGCCAGGAACGCAATGTGTGGACCAAAGGTTCCGGCAGTTCCGGCAGGGAAAACTCGTATCCCGTCGTTTCCCCATCCTGCACCAATGCTCGAAGCTGTCCTTCCATGCGGACAGACCCTGCTTCCTGCTCCCCGGCCCAGGCCAGCAGTTCTGAGGCAAGCTGGGCATTGCGCAGGGAAAGCCGTTCCTCGGGAGAATTACCTGCGGCATCCTCCTCATCCGTTCCTCCAGCCGCAAGGAGTCGAAGCATGCTGCGCAAAGCGTCCAGATTCACCACTTGAACGTACCGTTCACCTTCGACGAGCCATACCTGCTGTCCTCGGATGAACGCCTGCAATTGGCTGTCTGTCAGGTTCAATTGGTCGCAATGGAATTGCACGTTGAAGGAAAGAAGGTTGTTCCTTTCATCATTCCCCATTCGGAGCGATGTTTGCACAACGACCCGTTTGGGCCGCATGCGTTCCAGCTTTTGATCCAGCAGAACCTTCCATTCAGGCGGAAACAGCGGAACCACTTCCGTCATCATGTTCAATGCCCCGTCCATGCCGGGAAGGGACAGGAAGCCATTTTCATCCGCCGTCCAACCAGGCCATTGTGAGAAAAACATCCGAACCGCCTCGCAGGCAGTCTCAGTCTCAGCCTCAGTCTCAGCCTCAGTCTGAGACTCAGTCTCAGACTCAGTCTCAGACTCAGACTCAGACTCAGCCTCAGACTCAGCCTCAGCCTCATGTTTCACATTCCGAAGACCCGTCCGTTCCTGAAAAGACGCTTCCATGGCCAGCGGATGCAGGCGTTCAATCATTCTGCCGCCCTGCTCCTTGAACACGATGCGCGGGATGACGCGAACCTCTTCGAGCACCTCGTGCCAGTAGAGCAGAACCTCTGTGTGAACGAGCGCTTTTTTCTGTGTCGGCAGCGGGCGGAGCACCAGGTCATTCGACGGCAGAGCTCCGGCAGTTCCCCAGACCAGCATTGCGGCTGCCACATGCGGACAGACAGCCGGTTCATTGCCTTCCCCTTCCATATTGTCAGCATTCCGGCACGATGGAAGATGAAGCCGCACCGGATGTCCGGCCATACCCGGACACCCGCAGCCGGCCACAAGATACTCTCCCTCCAGAACAACCGTCACACTGTATGCATCAAGACCCCGTACAGTTCCAACGCAACCCCTTTGGGAAGCATGCATCAGCTTGACACGCCCATTTCGGACATATCCCCGCGCTCGGCTGCAACCCGTGAATCCGGCATAAAAACAGATTTCCTTTTCGCTCAACATGCGTATGATTATATCATGCAGGTATGATATATTGGATTTTGCAATCCAGAACAATCGTACCTGCGGGCGATACCGCAGGCGAATCCGCAGGAGGGTCAAGATGAGCAACCAACCGTCTGTCGCAGAAAAAGCCCCGGCACTGAACGCAGCCCTGACCGCCATGATGAAGAACTGGCACGCACTCCGGAGTGTCGGACAGACCTGGAACCTCAAGGCCGCGACACAGGCGATGGAAAAACTCAATCCTTTGTCCGCTGATTTCCAGGATATCTGGCAGGCTGCCAGGAACGAACTGACCGCGCAGATGGATGCCATCCGCACGGAAATCAGCACTCCCGGATATGCGGAAATACTCGAAAAAGAGCTCAAGACGGCGGGAGTCCCAATCAGCGGATCTTTCCCTTCCTACATGATGCCGCCCTTCAAGCTCTCCATATCGATTGATGGTCTTGATGCACGGCTTTCCATGGGCAGAAAGAGTGAACGCACTTCGGAACTCGCTCCGGACAAGCTTGCCCTATGGGTTGCCGGTCATTACAGGAAGGTCACCGCCAGACGGTTCAATGCAAACGCGTTTCTCAAGGATCTGCTGGAAGCATATCATATCGCAAACCGTCTGAACTATCGCGAAGCCACACCCCGGTATGGTCTCGCTGTACCGCTCATGGAATTGTATGACATTCTGACGCTCCGTGCCGGTGCCCGTCAGGAATACCCAAGCCAGTTCTTCATTTTCGATCTGGGCCTGCTCCAGGAATCCGGTGCGATGAAGACAGACCGGTTCAATTTCGAACTCGGCATGGCCAAAGACCAAAAGAAAGCGATCGTTGTCGTAGACAGCAACGGTGGCGAGCACCGGGTCAGCAGTCTTACGGTCCATGAACTGGAAGGAGGCCGCTGATGGCCCTGAGCGTAGAGGATATCCGTCTGCTGCGCAACGGCAGTGCACCTGGTCAGCTGGACCTCATCCGGGATATGACACTGGGCGCTGAAGTGTGGCTGGATCCCTTCACTTCTCATTATCTTGATACCTACATTCCTGCCGGAGGCTGCAAATTCAAGCTTCTTGTCGGGGAAGAAGGCAGCGGAAAATCACATCTGCTCCGCGCCATTGAGGATCGTGCCGTTCGGAAGGGTTACGCGACACTTTTTCTGTCCGCACGCACGGCCGGTTCGAAATTATGCGACGTTCCCTCCCTGTACAAGCTGATTGCGGCGAATCTGAGCAAGGAAACGCTGTCGAAGGGTATGGCGTGCGCCGTGGCCGGTGTGCTTGGGTATGGACCCAATCTTTATGACGGCAGCAAGGAACTGCTCCCCTATGTCATCGAAGAAGGCTTCGATGCGCCCGATGCCATGCGGGAAATCCGCATCACGACAGCCAGACTGCTGCGGCAGTCCGACCTCGGCGCTTCCTTCTTCACGTGTGCCAACACGCTGCTCCGGGACCGTTTGCTTCAGGCGGATCCGCAGGCTGTCCGCATCGCATGGAAATGGCTGACGGGCGAAAAACTGGATTCCAGGGAACGACGGGAATCCGGTCTATACGAAGTCCTGAACCGCACCACAGCCAGACGGTGGCTGGATGGCCTGCTGAAGCTGATTGTCCTCTCCGGCCACAAGGGCATTGCGCTATTGGTGGATGATCTGGACGTGCTTCATGAGAGAAATCAGGAAACCGGAAGATTCCACTACACGCCAGCCGCAAACAAGGATACCTACGAACTCTTCCGCCAACTCATCGATGATGCCGACCTCCTGCGGCATTTCCTGATCGTCGTGGCTGGCAGACGCAGTCTCATCGAAGACGACCGTCGAGGCTTCAAAAGCTATGAAGCACTCTGGATGCGTCTTCAGACAGGCCTGGTGCCCAGCAGCCGGTTCAACCCGCTCTGCGACATCGTGGACATGGACCAGCATCTGGCCGCGCTCGGTGCGGATTTCCCTGCAAGGCTCAGCCGGCATCTTCCAGGTGTTTTCGACCGGTACGGCATACGAAAAAAATCAGGCAGTTCAGGCATTGCCTCCATGGATGCAGCCGCTGTCACAGCCAGCGGAAACACCCAAACTCCTTCCTTGAAGACCGCTGTCAGGGAAACCTTGTATACGGCAGATCCTGTGGATGTCCCGGAGGTGGAGGAATGAACATGGAACAGACAGCGGCCGCATCAGCCGGAACAGACAACGGCATCGGAAAACAAGGCTTCTCCACCGGACCTTCCGGATTCAACCCCGGCATGGCGGAGGCGCGAAGAAATGCCATCTTCGTGATGGAATCCCTGCGGTCCGGAATTCCAACACGCCTGTCCACCCGGCTCCTGCCGGATTTACGCAGGAACATCACCGAGCGGATCCATTCGGACCTTGAGAAATTCGGAACAGACAGGGTCCCGTCCGGGCGCATGCTCTGGGGACAGTACGGCCAAGGCAAAACGCATGCGTTGACAGCCATCGAGCACATGGCCCTGGATCGGAATTTCGCAGTCAGCCGTGTGACCCTGAGCCGTGAGGTTTCCTGTCACAACCTGTTTCACCTCTTCGGGCAACTGGTGCCGCGCATTCGTACGGCATCTTCCACGCAGGAAGGCATCACCCCGTGCCTCTCGAAGATACATCCCGAAGAAATCGAGGGTACTGTGCTGTTTGATGAGAATCGATACAGCAATCCGCTGCCCCGGCATATTCTGGAAGATGTCCTGTTCGCGGAAGGCGAGGACAAGGAAAAACTTCTGGGTGAATTGTCGGGCATCCGGCTTCCGGTAGGGGAAATCGGACGCATCCATCGTTCTCTGCACGGTCGTCCACTTCCCAAGTGTCAGTTCAAGGTGACAGAACACGCGGATGCCTATTATGGGGTGGTCGCGGATACCCTCCGACTCGCAGGGTTCGAGGGTTGGGTGATTCTCATCGATGAGGTTGAGCTGATCGGACGACTCGGCAAGCAGGCACGGCTGAAAGCGTATCGGAATCTCCATTGGATGCTGAACTGGGGAGGCCGGATGAGATATCCGATTTACGCGGTCGCCGCCGCTGCTTCCCGGCTTCAGGATGATTTGTGGTATGGAAAAACCGATGATGATCGCACCATCATGCCGGAGCTGGCGCAAACCCGTTATGGAGAGGAAGACGCGCGGAACATCACTTCCTTCTTCTCCCGGGCGATTGGTTCAGATTCCATGACCATACAACCGGCCGGTCAGCAGGAACTGGTCGAACTGCTGGACAGCATTGCCCGGCTGCATGGACATGCATATGGCTGGACGCCAACATTCCAAGGAGAGGATATCCTGAGGAATCTTGGCGCGAAACCGGCGCGGACGCATGTGCGCGCGGCCTTGGAATATCTGGATCTGCAGATGCTGTATGCCAGAGAGGGTGAATCCGCTTCCATTGCTGTACCGGATTCGTTTGAGCTGATGGAAACCGAGATGACGGAGGATGAGTGCCTGGCAGAAATTTCTCCGGAGGAATAGAGCCAGAAGCCGGCAGGTCATCCGACTGGAGGAGAACCATGATGCATCCCATGGGTCATCGGTCGAATTCGATTGTTGTTGTCCTGTTCTTCATCGGCTTGCTTTTCATCGGCCTGCTGACGGGTTGCGTCATGACGCCGCAGGATCCCGGTCCCGGGCAATCCGAAGCGGGAGAGTCCGCCACACCTGCCATCACGCCGCCGGCAAAGGCTTCTCCGGAAGGTACCGGGGCCTCCTCCGCACAGGAAAAACCAGTGACGGAAACCCGGCTGACCGATGGCAAACCGGTGAAAACCGCCATCCGGGAATGCTGGGCACTCAACACGCAAGTCAGTGTCTACTGGTTTGACACGGTGAAGCCTGGAAATATCGACAGTGCGCTGGTTTCCGTCACGGTCGACGGCAAACCGGCCGATGTTGCGGAGGTTCGGCTCGATCAATACGGTCTGGCGGCAACGCTGGTCAATCGAACCTGGCACGGTCAGCAAATCAGGATTTCTCTTGAAGCAGAAATAGACACGGAAAAGAACGGCAAGGCCGATCCGGTGAAGGAGGTCGAAGCCGTCAACCGCAACAGCCCACCCTGGCACACGCAGGCGCTCATCGGGCCTGAACTGGCTGACGGGACAAAACTGCAATCCATCGGCGGGCTGGCAATGGCCCGGGATGAAACGTTTTTTGTGACCGATCCCAAGGCAGGCGCTGTCTTTCATCTGGATCGGCAGGGGAACGTGCTGCATGCCTGGAAGGCAGAATCACCCGAAGGGGTCGCGGTGCTGCTCAGCGGACAAGTCTATGTCACCTGTGCACCCAAGCACAACATCGGCGTGTTCACCCCTGAGGGAAAGCTGCTCTACACAATCGGAAGGGCGCTCAAGGGCAACGAGACCCCGGAAGCGTTCATCAATGCATCCAATTTCACCGAAGGAAGAAACATGGGCGGATTCATCAAGCCTTTTCGGCTCAGCGGCAGCCCGGAAGGCGTCCAGATGACCGTACTGGACCACAACTGCTTTGTCCAGATGTACATGGAACCGCTTGACAATCCCTCGACGGATCCGGGCGATCGCATGCAGTACAACTTTGATGCCGGCAACCTCATGGAAGCAGGCCCGCTGCTCGGAGAGGATGCGGCCGGTGCAAACGCGGTTTTTGCCATGGAACAGGGCACCTGGCTGCTGAAAGAATCGTCCGGCCTGCTCAAAACGATTTCCGTTGTCGATCTCAAGACGACGCAGCAGGGATCCCCTTTACCGGAAGGACTGCCCGGGATGGCGTCTTTCCAACCTACGGACATCTGCCGCAACGGGGAATACGCCGCCGTCGCCGATGCCGGCAATCATCGCATTCTTTCCTTCAAGGCCGGGTCAGGCCAGGATCTTGCGATTTTCGGCAACGAGGGTTCCGGTGCGGAACAATTCCAGCACCCCGCTTTCGTCCGGAGCTTCGGGAACACGGTTGTCGTGGCGGATGATGACGCGCTGACGCTTCATGTTTTTGAGCGGACGCCCGTGTCACTCTCCATGTCGTGCGTGGAACCGTACCATCTCACCTCCACGGCGGCGGATCCGTATCTGATGTTCGATGAGAAGAATGCCAAGGCAGAGGAAAAAGGTGTCGTATACGCCGAACATGAATACCCCACCCTTTCCGACTCCGCAATACAGGCAGATGCGGCCTTCAAGGAAGGCCGCATCGTCATTGAGGATTTGAAACCGGGAACCCGATATTATGCGCGTGCGTACGCGAGGGTGGATGGCAAAGCGGTCTATTCGTATCAGGCTGGCTTCACAACGTCACCTTGAATTTGCTCAACCTGGCCTGCTTGTCACGACAAGTGACATCTGCCCAACCTCGCATGCTTGTCACGACAAGCGACATCTGCCCAACCTCGCCTGCTTGTCACGACAAGTGACATCTGCTCAACCTCGCATGCTTGTCGCGACAAGCGACATCTGCATGCCTGCAAGTCAATTTCTGCGTTTCATTCCGTATCCAAGACCCAGGCAGGCTGCCCCCATGGCAGTCAGCGTCATCCATGGCAGTCCGGCAGTCTTTGGCAGTAACGGCGCGCCCTCCGGGACTTGCTGTTCGGTCAGGACGGGCTCCGGATTGATGTCCGGTGCAGTCTGAGGAACCGGATCCGTCGAAGGCGGAATCGGTTGGACTGTCCCGTCGGCTCCCGCCGGCTGCATCGTGTCCATGGTTGTGTCGGAAGAATTGCCTTGCGTTGCTCCGATGGGTTCAGGTGTCGGAATGGTCTGCGTGACACCTGCCGTAGCACCCGGTGTGGACTGTGGCGTAGCCTGCGGGGTACCCTCCGGTTCGGTGGCCGGCGTGCGCTGTGGTGTATGGGTCAATTCCTCGCCATAAGCGGTTCCCTTGTCGGTGACGGCAAATGCCCGAATGTGGCAGATTTCTCCCAACGGCAGGTCGGTGAGTCCGACTACAAAACCGCCGATGCCCGTGCCCTCGTCAACTGTCGATGTGGTTCCTGCACCCCCGAGAATGGGCGTCCCATGAAGATTCCACACAATGCCGCGTTCCAGAGTCACCTCCGGGTCGGCATCCCCTTCCGTTACAACCCCCGCAGACACATCACAGTTGGTGCCGGATGCGTTCAATACCGAATACGTTCTCACCTGCGGCAAATCCCACATAAGTGTGCTGAACATCATGGAATCCCCATAAAACACGCCCGTATCCGTGATGACATAGGGTCTGGCCTGATAGTCCGTCATCGGTTGAAGGCCGGAAATCTGGACATTCTCCGAGCCCGGCTGCAGCAGTGTGCTTTTCACCTGGAGAACCCCGTCCCCGCCAAGGGCGGGATCCGGCCCGGTGCCATATGCGGCGCCAACTTCGAGAATGCGATGACCACCGGTTTCCTGCAGGACCAGTTTGAGTGACGCCTGTCGTTTGCCAGCGACTGCAGCCTCTATTTCCGACCCGGGGTCTGTCACTTCATGGGTGACAAAAGTCTTCGTTTCCCCATAGGCAAGACCTGTTGCATTGCGCGCGAACGCCGTACAGAAATAATCGGTATCCGGCACAAGATCCATCATGGTCATGGCATCACTGCCATCTCCGTCGATGGCGGCACTCTTCCGCATGACCACGCTTTCCGGATCCCCAAGACCCGGATGCGGATTTGTCATCGAATACACCACCCCTGTTTCGACAATGGCTGCGCCATTGGCACGGAAACCAGCCTGAAGCGTTGCTTCCCGCCGGGTGATGCCCGAAAGTGCCAGGCCATGCACCTCCGGCAATCCAGGAGGCAATGTTACAAATTGGCTCACGGGTCCATATGAGAATCCACTGTCGTTGGATGCATACCCACGGACGTAATAGGTTGTCTGCGGCACCAACCCGTTCAAGTGGATGGTTGCCAGGCCGACCGTCATCCCACTCACCCCGAAATTCATCTCCGTTACACCCGGCTCCCCAAGCAAAGGTTCCGGGTCAGAGGCGGAATAGACCAACCTGCGATTGAACAGAACTGTTCCGGATGACAGCACCTCCACCGTGGCATCCGCCTGCATTCTTCCAATGCCGGCTGTTGTTGTGTCACCGACAATCGGCTTGCCTGGCGCACCAATGGTATTGGTCGTCTGAAACGTTCTTTCCGCACCGTAGCCGATCCCGTTTTCATTGATGGCATAAGCCCGGTAGAAGTAGGTTGTATCGGGCTGGAGCCCCGTCAGGTGAAACGTGAACGGACTGCCTTCCGATGCCGATGCGACAGATGCCGTGGCGGGACCGCCCAGGACAGGGTTGGGCAGCACCGACCAGATCGCCCCCTTCGAGGAAAGGGACGTCCCTTCCGTTGTGGTGGCCGTACCCCCGGCGAATGCCTGCACATCCAGCACACCGGTAGTCGGCAGGGTCGTGACCAACGGCAGGGAAGTGGCGGTGTCATCCGTTGTGAATGCGTCTTCCGCACTGTACCGCACGCCAGTCTGATTCACCACGAAAGCCTTGATGCGGTAATCGGTACCTGAAGACAAAGCAGTCAATGACATTTGGAACGCACCTGTATCGGCGGAAGTCATATCCGATAGCGCAACCGCGCTCTTCCCGTCCGCCAGCATCGGGTTTGGGGAAACCGAATAGACAAACCCGCGTAGAGTCGGCTGGATGCCGCCGGTGGATTGGACATTGCCAAATGCAGTCGCCTGATGGTCCGAAACATCCTCCACGCCGGTCAGGGTTACAGCAGGGGCGCCTTCTGTCGTGAAGTGTCTGACCACACCGTAGCTTGTTCCCTCCGAATTCCGGGCGTAGGCGCGAAATGCGTAGCTGGTGTCTGAAAGGAGGCCAGTCGGGAAGGCGGAGAAGTCAATGGGTTCCGTCTGGCTTATGATGGCAACCGGAAGGTCCGTCACTGCCGCTTCCCCACGTTCGGGGGACGAATCTGTTGCAGAAAACACAATTCCATGCTCGAGGATTCCGGTATAGCCCTTATGGGACACAACGCCATCCAGCCGGGCACCTTCTGCTGTCACAAACCGAGCCTCTTCCGTCACAACGGTGGCGATTCGCGGAAGCGGCGTGGTTGAAAAAGTCAGGTTCTGGGTGCTGTATGCGTCCCCAATATGGGTGACGGTGTTCAGCACGCATTGATACGATGTTTCCGGAGAGAGTCCCTCGAAGAGAAAATACCCAATCTTCGTCCCCGTGTCAAAATCCACCAATCGTCCCTTGATGGCGGCGGGGTCGTTGATCGGGTTCGAACCTGCCTTGCAGAACGCATTGAACTGCAGCAAAACATCCCGGCCATCCATTTCCGTAATGGTCCCCTTCACGACCGCCCGATCAGAAAAGGAGGATATCAGTTCCGCTTTCGCGATCACAGGTCTTGATAAGGTGGTGAACATCACCTTGGGCGAAAACCCGATCATCCCATCCGTATTGACGATATGCGTCTGGGCGAGATAGGCAGTACCGGGTTCCAATCCGGCAAATCGCTCCTGCAGGGGAAAAACGGGATCCGTGGTGCGCGAGCCGGTTGTCGCGACAATCTTTCCTTCGTAGTAATCGCTGATGGCAAAGATGTCCTCGGTCGGATGGTTGTCACTTGCCCGGATGATGCTGATGTCCTCGATCCGGATGGCATTCGTGTTGTTCACGCCGGTTCCGGATGACACCATGGTCCCTTTCAGAAACACTTCCTCATCACTCAGGCCATCCACCTGAAGCGTCAGAACAGGTGTCTCCATTGACAACGTGGAAACGGGTATCGGGTCGCTGGCATATTCATGGTCCGTATTTCCGAGCCATCCGCTTGTGAAGACACTTCCGTGAATCCATGCGGTATATGCCGTTCCGGGCTGAAGACCGGAAAGGGTGGCGGAATAATCCCCGCGCGCATCCGTTCCGCCCTCCGGTTCGAAATCATGCAGGGCCACGACGACACCGGCGTTGTTCCGGACCAGAATCACCAGGCTTTGCACGGAATCGTCTTCGCCATTTTTCCCATAGTGAAAGGAGACCCTGAATGATGTCGTCGTGACATGGGCGACCTGGATGTCGGTGATGAACTGCGACGCGGCCGTTGCCGGAACAATCCGAAACATGGAGAACACCAGCACGATCACGACCAGGACCGAAAGCACCCTTTTTCTGAATGCATGTAGTTTCATCTTCACATATCCTCCCTTCCAACTGGGGTCTGTTCCATTTCCTTTGCGAGGAGTCCGTATTGTGAGAGCAAGTCATACCGTGAATGGATCTTCAATTTCCGATATATGTTCTTGTAATGGAACTGGGCCGTCGAATAGGTGATATCCATCAGTTGCCCGCTCTGCCGGATGGTCTTGCCGCTCAGCAGATGAAACATCAGCTGCTGTTCACGACAGGATAGGCTTTCAAGCCTGCTTCTGCCGTTTGGTGTGGACTGCGTGGGTGGAGGCGGCCCTGTTGCCGGCTGATGGTTCATCCCCTGTGCTGGAGCAAACGAGAGGGCAATCTTCCGCAGACGGTTTTTCAACCAATTCATCCAAAACTCCTCCCTTCCTGACGTGACAACGCCACAGTATGCGTATGCTTGCCTTTCGACAACACCCAGTTCTGGTGGGAACATGAAAACACCCCCCACCAGAACTGGTGGGGGGTGCTGTAAAACACTTTCCAGATAAGGGTTTTCGACATTACAGCCAATCAGGGCGGGTTCTGCATCGATTTCAGAACCAATTCATATCGGCTGTTGACCCCAAGCTTTCGGTATACGTTCTTGTAATGGAAAACGACCGTATTGTACTTGATGTGCATCAAGCCGGAAATCTGCCGGAGTGTGTATCCTTCCAGGAGATGTGCATGGATTCTTCTTTCCTGCGGTGTGAGCAAATCCGTTGGGTGACTCCCCTGATGCATGGACACGGTCGGATTCATCATCGGGTTCGTCTCCGGAACAGCCCGCTCAGGAAAAAACGGTCCGGAAGCAGCTGCTTCCGAAGCAGTCAACTCAGAAACAGTCAACTCAGAAACAGCCGATTCAGAAACTTGCGGCTCAGGAAAAGCCGGATCGGCAACTGCCGCGGAAAGGAGGGACTCTGAACGAAAAAGCGTATAAAACACAGGGGTGCATAATGTGAACAGAAGGACCAGCAGACCACACAGGGCCAAAGCACTGGCAGAAACGACTTCCATCCCAAAACTCCGCATGGCGCCGGAAAGCGCAACCCCGATGAAGATCCCGACGCAAGACAAAACAAAGGCAACCCGAACAATCAGCACATTCTTATATCTCAGGCAGAAGATCCCGCTGACATACCAGATGAGAAAATACTTGGCCGGTATCGACAGATCAATCAGCGCGCGAAAGACGGAACCTGCCACAGACAGACCGCCTGCATACAAAACAGCACCGAACAAGGCGAACATGGTCGTCAGGAAGTAAATGGCCCAGATGATCCAGGTGCTCTCACGAAAAAAGGCGAGGGCAGCGGCCACCATGATGAGACCGGCAAACAACCAGAGAAATCCGGACAGGGATTCATGCGCCGTGACCGGGATGGCGTCCCGAAGCACATTGACAAAAGCGATATCAACCACATAGATGAAAAGAACAAACACCAGCAGGAGATAGACGCTCTGAGGAACCGGCATGGATGTTTCCGGCGAAATCCGATCCTGCATGCCGGGGAGAAGCCGATAGGCGGCAAAAGCGAGCGCCAGGCCCAATCCCACGGCCATCCATCCGGCGACAACCTGCAGACGATTCTCCGGAAGAGTGTCCTGACCCTGAAGAAGGCCATATGTCAGAACAATCAGAAGGCTGCAGGACAAAAAACGCTCCCAGTGAAGCATAAGAAAGACACAGACAAAAAAACTGTAGACGACCACTTGCGCGGATGCAAGCGCAGAAACAACAATGGCCAGGTGAGAAAACACTTCAGTGGGTGCATAGAGGGAAAAGAAAAAAGAAACAACAGACGCGATGGCTGCCTGAAAAAGTCGGTTCCGAACCTTTGATGGCTGCAGGATTGCAACGGCAGCCAGAATTCCGACCGTAAAGGCAATCATGAAAAGGGTTTGACGAATGTCCCCGGACCCATGACTCGCGCCGAAAAAAGTGAATAAAGCATAATACAAGGGATATCCAGCAGAAACAATGACCAGGCAAGGCCAATCGGTCATTCCGTTCCGTCTTGACAGCAACTGTGATTGGGAATGAAACGTCATCAAACCCAACTTGCGCCTCCCTCAACCCTGCCCCGGTTTCTGCTTACATGCTATTTCACTGTGCTCCAGCCTGTCAATATGATTGGCGGATTTCACAGTGAATGGTTGATTTCACACTTCACAGCCGATTCGGTTCAGGGTAAAATGAAAGCCTATCCAAGTAAATGCGTTGAATATATAACATAAGCCACCTAAGTTCGACGCATTTACAGGGCTTCCTGGTGATTCGCCGCGAAGCATGAACAGTCTACCTGAGTATGGAGGCATTTATGCTGCAGAGTCTTCTCGATCAGATGAAAAATGCAAACCCGGGAGATATGGCCGCCATTGCCGGTTTTGCAGGGCTCATGGGTGCGTCGGCGCTGGCCGCCGAATTTGCCCGTCGAAAAAAACGCAAGGGAAAAGGCGGGGGGCGGTCCGGGAAAGACGGAGGGCCGGATATCTTCGATGTGGAAGGTGCAGACGGCGGCGCGCCGGATGCCGATCAGGCGGAAAACGAAGGAGCCGCGCCGGATCAGAATCAATCCGGCAATGAAGCGTCTCCAGGCGGAGAAGACAACGGAGCGGGATCCGAACGGCCCGACGGATCGGATCCGGACGGCGGCGATGGTTCAGAAGACGGCGACAACGGGGGTCACGCTCCGGACCAGGATCAATCCGGTTCCGATGCTTCTCCCGGAGGAGATGAAAACGGACCCGGCTCCGAGCGTCCGGACGGATCCCGCGACGGGAAAGGTTCAGGGAGCGGTGACGGATCTGATCCTTATCAAACCGGAAGAGGCCTCGACAATGCGGGTGGCGGCTCAACTCTGGGAGATGACGCCTCCGGTTCATCAAACGGTCTGGGGGATGGGTACAATGGGGGACAGGAATCGCAGAGAAATGAGAACGGGAATTCCGGGTCCAGCTCGGATTCCGGCTCGGACAACAGTGCTGACAGTGGTGATGATGATTCCGGTGGAAGCGCGTTTGACCACTTTCTCAATGACATGAAAGGCGGAAGCAGATAAATGGGCAACCATCAGGCCTCCGGTTTCCTGAAGCGAATCCCCGGCGTGTTGATTCCCTGGATTCCAGCCCTGTTTGGAATCCTGCTGTTGTGGGTTCGCGGCATTTCTCCCTGGAATCTAGTGCAGGCAGGTTTCTGGCCTATCGTGTTTCTGGTGCAGCTGTGGTTTTTTCTGGCGCCATTCCGTACGGTGACGGCCGGGGAAATATCAACGGGTTTTACGCTCGGACTTTCTGTCACATCTCCCTTGATATGGCTGGCTGCCACCCTGTTGGAC
>JFJP01027243.1_pt1 | contig 16068 bp, 7 predicted proteins | sample 431651 | NCBI WGS metagenome assembly JFJP01 (sample SAMN02602958, study PRJNA72255) | Microbial mat metagenome, whole genome shotgun sequencing project. | biome: fresh water; feature: sink hole; material: water; isolation source: purple microbial (photo- and chemosynthetic) mats found in... | reverse complement strand
GATTTTTTTTTTCTTTCAGATTTTTAAATTTGATAAATATTTTGCTTTGAATTTTTTTGAAAAATCTGAAGATTCAGCTTTAATTAAATTTTTTAAAAAAAAATGTTTTCTTCTTCTTTTGTTTTTACGAGAAAAAAATAAGTTTTTTTTAGTAAAATTTTTTAAATATTTTTTTTTATTGTTTTTTTCTTTATTTATTCAAATGAATCCTAGTCTTTCTTTTAAGCCAAAACTCCTGAGTTTTTCCAGATTTGAAATAAAAGTAGAATTTGGCAGGAAATTGCTGATTTTCTATCCCAGAAAATGTCACAATCGGTATTCTGACGAAATAAGCGCTTGGTTTTTCAGCTACTTTCGGGTTTTTGCTATCTTTTTTCAAGCCTTGATATTCGAAAAAAGTTAATGGTTTGTTCTTTTGTTCAATAAAATCGCCTTCAATATCGAATGAATTATTCTCGTAAAATTCTATAGAAACACTGGTTTCTCGTTCCTTTTTAAAGAAAAATTAATGAAAATACTGATTTTTTTAAATTTTATTTAATTTTATTCAATTTTATTTAATTTATTGTACTTGTAATGAATATTTTGAGATTTTCTTCATTATAATCAGCCGAGTTACTGGGAAATATGAGTGGAAATCGCGAATTTTCTCTTCTTCTAGGTAGTTCGAGCTCGAAATCCGCCCACCTTGCAAGGAAAAGCCGTAGACGAGTATGCCTTTGTCCAATTTATCAGTTTTATCGTTTATTTTATACCTTTTCAAGACGATTTTCAGCTCAAAAATCGAAATCTTTATAGTTAAAAATACAAAAAGATCAATAATTAATTGGATATTTCAATAAAAACAACAATAAAATTTTACAACGAAAAAAACGACCAGATAAAAAAATTCTACAAGAAAAAAGTCAATAAAACCAAAAAAAACTCAAATTTAGAAAATTAAACAAATTACCTTTTTTTCTAAAGCATAATCCAATAGAAGATAATAAATAAAAGCGAACGGATTAAAGAATTTCGTCAGATTAATTATAGAAGTTTGCAGGAATAGGGGGTTTTCCAACACCGTCGCCAAATGCTCTAATCTCCCTATCAAAGCCTTACAAAACTCATATAATGAATCCTCTTCTATAAACCCATGGTTTATCCATTCAATAGGTGTTTTATTCGAACAAATCAAATTATCGATATTTTTCAGTTTTTCATTCAAAAAAACGCCGTTTTTTCCTGTTAAATTCTTAATTAATGAAGAAATATCGTATTTCATCACGTTTTTCACACTATTCATCATAAGAAACTCATTTAAAATGATAGATTTTAGAGTTTCTTCATTAATCGAATTCTCGAATGCTCCCTTTGTCGACTCAAAGGTCTTATACACCAAATTATCGGTCAAATTCTTATAGGAATTCATCTTAGAAAACGCTGAATTTGGTGGTTTTTCCGTATTTTTCCCAATATTTTCCTCATTTATACCGACCTTATTTATCGTGGGATTTATCATAGTTTTTATCGTGGGATTTATCATAGTTTTTATGGTGGAATCTATAATGGATTTTATTATAGAATTTGAATTTTGGAAGAGAAAAAGTGAGTTTTTCTTGAATTTTACTGAAGAAATCTTCTTTTCTTCTGTAGGAATCGGTGCGAACAAAATACTGCTTTTCTTGTTGATTTTCCCATTATTTTCAGTTTTTTCGTTTTTTTTCAATGGATTTACTGATAAAAAATTCGAATATCTTATTTCTTTTTTATCATCACTGAACCATTTCTGGATTTGTTCAGGAGTAATTAAAGGTTTTTCAATGAATAAATCATCAGTAAAAGTGAAGAAATGGGGTTTTTCATTAAGAATTTCTGCTGAGAAAATCTCGAGAATATTGTGATAAAGATTCGATTTTAAGTCAAAAGACTGTTCTTTATCGAGAATCACGAGAATTTCTGATAGTTTATTGGCTTTTTTCTCAGTTTTTGTATAGAATTTCTGTTGATTTAGGAGAAATTCCTTATAGAAATGACTATTTTCGAGAAAAACCCTTAAATTCTCTTCTTTTTTCAAGGATTTGTTATAATTTTGATCGAATTTTCTCAAAGAAGTCAAGATTTTTTGTGAATTTGCGAAATTATGTTGAAATTCGATGTTTAAATGAAAGCCAAATAGCTCAATATGGTCTTCATTGGGGAAATTAGTGATCAATTTCGATATATTTTCTTCATAACTCATATTGGAAATATTCTTAAAAAGCTCGTATTTATGGTTTTTTATTGATAAAATCAATTGTTTTTCCTTAAAATTCATCAAATATTCTTTGAATAAAGAACTAAATATCGTGGAATCATAAGATTTATTCAGGGTTTTTAACAAGAAAGTGATCGATTTATCGATAAAAATCAAAGGATTTATCGTGAAAATCTCTAATAATTGAAATAAATCCTCGATTAAAACCTGTATTTCTCCAGTTTTTTCTTCATTTTCACCGTTTTTTTCATATTTATTCCTCATTTTTATGATAGAAAATAGGAAAAACAATGAAAATCTCAATTTTTTCGAGGTTTCAATTACAGAAAAAAACGCTGAATTTTTATTCAAAAGCTCTTTTGTGTCTAAAAAACTATGTAAATTAAAAAATTGCGTGTTTTCTTTCAGTTTTATTGCTCTTTCATATAACATTTCATTAAAGAAACTCTTTAAAATTTTGATAGAAGGAGCTAATTTATCAGATATTTTATCAGAAATCGCACAGTTCTTTGTATTATTATTATGAAAAGCTGCTTTTCTTTGTTGTTGAGCCTTATATTCTTCTCTTTCATAGAGAAAAAGCGAAGAAATCGTCTCGTTTATTGATTTTTCCTGTTGTAAATAGATTTTATCGCAATTATTGAAGAAAGTCGCAAGAATTAAAGAAGAGTTTTTTATGGAAATTGGCTGATAATTCTCCGAACTCACATGATATAACAAAATAAATCGAGAATTATTGCAGTTCCTTTGAGTTTTCACGATATATTTTATCAGTAATTCAAGCTCTTTTCCCTTTAAATCCTCGAAATTTTCGATCAAAACCCAGTTTTTCTCTTCAAAAGCCTCATCCATGCTTCGAAACAGATTTTCATTGATATTCGTCGAATTCACCGTAATTCTTTTGATATTCTTTCTATTATTCAGCTTAAACGCCTTTATTTCCAGCAATTCCTTTAAATCAAAGCTAATTTTATTATAAAGGACTATTAATGGTTTATCACAATTTTTATCGTAGTTTTTTTCTTCCAAGATTTTTTCAATAGAATTTTTGTGAATTGCGATAAAAATTCTCGGGAAGATTTTATGAATAAAATTCGCGATTAAACGCTCAATTTCATCAGATCTGAAGAACTTCATGAGAATGAGTGCCTGTAATCCTGACAGATTTCGTGAATAAAGTGAAGAGAAATCAGGAAAATCCTCAATATTATGCAAAGGGTAATATTCCTTCATGGATTTAAAAAGGAGTTCTTTCCAAGGGCGAGAATTATTTGAGATTTCTTCAATTAAACCCTGAAATTCATGGTTTTTAGGTAAAAGTGCAAGAAAATTCTTAAAAGAGTTCAAGCCTGTTAACTGAAGCCATGGGTCTTTTTGAGTGATTGATGATTGAAAAGGAAGTTTATTACGATTTTGTATACTTTTTTTCACTATAAAGCTCTTATCAACTAAGGATTTTCTCAAAAAAGGAGTGATTAATTCATCAATTGGTTCGATTTTTACCTCGTAAATCAAGTCAATTTCCATGGAATTCGAGTTTTTATTAGGAGAAAAAGTTGAAACTTCATTAGAAATCGGCGATTTTGAAGATAAATCCTCTAAATCGTCGTGTTTTATATCGATGTTTGTGAAGAAATTTGAGTTCATTGAGAAAAGAACTCGTGAATTTTCTATTTCCATGACGTTTTTCTTCTCGGAAACCATGCTTTTCGTTGAAAAGTCATTAATTTCTTCAATTTCTTCTGTGGAATTGAAATTATCGTCTAAAGATTCAATAGAAATTGGTGTTTTTAGTGTATTTTTCTCAACTTTTTTCATCATAATTTCTTTTAAATAATTCATTGAATTCATTGAATTATTTCTGATAGTAGAGGCTTTTCTCTGAGGTGAAGAGTTTTTATTAAAGGTATTTATGAGAGAAAAGCGTTTCACGATAGTTTGCCGTTTATGAAGATATGTGCGAGTAGAGAGAGAAATGGCTTCATGTTTCTCGACACTAGCAGTCGCTTTGTTGATATCGTCTTCCACAGGGAGAGAGTCGTCTAAAAGCTTGGAAAGAGGATTGTAGGATTGAAGAGATGATGATTCTAGATAGGCTTCCAGAGAACCTCTAGAGAGAAAGAGTTCTAAAGTGCCTATAGGAAGTAATTAAGGGAAATTATAGAATAATGAAGAGAAAATCTTGATATTGATGAAAAAAAAGACAATTAATATAATAGCAAAAAACTATGTTAAAAACTGTAATAAAAACTGAAAAATTAATCGTTTTTTTTTAAAAAATACGCATATTATATGGGATGAGAGGCAACATGTAATCATAGGAAGCTGAAGAAATAAGAGAAATCGCAGTTTTGATGCCTTTAAATCTGAGCAAATTATTGTGGTTTTGGAAGAGTTTCTGATCTTCTTGAGTGATAACCTCTCCATCTATGAAGATTTTCCACTCAAAATCGTTGAATTGCCCACAGCTTTTCAGATAAAAGAAGGAAAATGCGAATAAAAAGATTTTCTGATGATCTTCGCGCAAAAAACTAAGAATTCTATCGAAATATTCTCTCATAAAGGCTTTTTTCCAATTTTCTTTCTTTTTCAAAAAAAATCAAATAAAAAACAAATGAAAATCCAATGAAAAATCCAATGAAAATCAATAGAAAAAAAAAATGAAAATCCAATGAATATATGAAAAAATCAAATAAATCTATGAAAAATCTAATAAAAATCACGAAACTGAAACTCAAACGATAAGGATATTGAAAACTCAAATGAAAAATCACAATAATTAATGGAAAATCAAATGAAATTACATTGAATTGCAGCGAGTTTTCCTGCAAATTAGCGATACATTGTTCCAAAATTTGCAAATAAACCCCATCAGAGAACTGATAAATGTTTCCCACGATTTCCAAAAGACTATAATTGGTCAATCTGATGACATGTATGAAGTCAATCAGGCTCTGATACCTTGATTTCTCTTTAATTTCCATTAAAAGCCCTGCTTTTTGTAACGCATTTTTCTGAACGGTCTTTTTAATTTCTCGAAAGATTTCTTTGAATTCTTTTGATTTTTGTGTTATTTGATCATCTTTTCTCAAAATCTTGTTGAAATCTTCAAAAAAGCGGCTTTTTATTGATAAAAAGCAATTTTTCAGCTTTTCCAGATTCGAAACCTCTTGAATCGTATTGATTTTCTTCATTTCAATGAGAAATTCCTGATAACAACTCTCATTATTCGAAAAATGGAAAGAATTCTGCTGAAAAAGCTGATCTAATAGTCCTTTTCTTTCAATAAAATTGAATTTATTAGAGAATTTTATCGCTATCGCTTGTTCTAAAAGGCTTTTATCCTCAATATCGGCGAAAATCACGACAATCCTCTTTAAAGCCAAATTTTCCTCAAATTTCTTTAGAAATCCCTCATTTTGCAACAAAAGAACCAATCGAAACTCTTGATTTATCAACACATTTTTCCCAAAAATCATGATATTTCTCGAAAATTTGCTGTTTTCTTCGGTAAAATATAAAGAATTGTCGTTTTTCGCCATTAAAAAGCTAAATTTCCATTGAAGAATCGGCTCAATCATTTCGAGGAGTTTCTGGTTAAAATCCTTTATTATTAGTATTTTTCCCTTTTCTAATGCAAATAATATATTGTTTTCTGTAAGCAAATCATCACAAATTTCCTCAATTATCAATGAATTACCTTTATTTCTAATGAAAAACTCAAAGAAAAAGCCATTTGGGTCGATTACCAGCATCGATAAAGCCTCGAATTGCAATAAAAACTCAATTATCGCCAAAATATTAAGAAAAGTGAAAGAAAAAGCGCTTTTTTCGAGTTTTTCTGATGAAAAATCTGAAAAAATAGAGAAAATTGGATAATCGAACAGTAAAAACTCCTTATTTATCATGAAAAAAGCCTCTGTTTTCTGAATGAGTATTTTTCTAAAGAAAGAGGGGTATTTTAGGATAAAAACGATATAAAGTATCAGTGAAAAACGTAGTTCTTCTACCGTTTTTTCTGACGAAAAATACGGTAAATTCTGCTCTAAAGCAATATTGAGAATTTCCTTTAAATTTGTGATCAAATTTTCGAGAGAAATAAGATTTTTAGAAGATCTTTGAAGAATTTCCTCAGAAATCGCCTTTTTATGAACGAGTTCTGATAAAATCAGAGAAAAACGCGATATTTTCAGCGAATTTTGCTCGAAAATGCGAGATTTCTCTTCAATTTCTGTTTTTATTTGTCGGAAATCATTAGAAAAAGCCGCTTTTTCGATGAGATTTTTTCTTTCGAATATCGCAGTTTGAATTTCACTTATAAAAAACTGGATAAGAGCTTTTTGTGATGAATTTCCTGAGAAATCATTAGAAATTTCCCCCTTTTTTTCCACGAGAATTTCTAGCTGATTTCGGGGAAAATCATCAATAAAATTGAAATTTTCGAGAATATCGATGAATTTCATTTGATTTCCTAAGTATTTTATCGCTAATTTCAGGGGAATTTCTAATGAATTCTCTGCTTCCAGGCTTTTTTGAAAGAAAATGGGGAAAATTTGAGATATTTTAATGAAAATATCGCTGTTTTCAAATGAATTTTCCAGTATTTCTTTATCGTAATTTAAGGAATTTCTAAGAAATGCAATAATTTCAAGCTTTTTCATCATGTTTTTCTCATATAATTCCACGATATTTCCCTCGTTTTCCTTTTGTAAAATATCGCAATTTTCGAGTTTTTTCTTTAGAATTTCGATTTTTTCTTCATTTTCTTCATTTTCTTCTTTAATTTCAAGGTTTTCTTTCTCGGAATTCTCGATATTTATCAATAAAACCACGTTTTTCTCTTGTAATTGAGTCATTTCTTCACGAAATCTTTCATTTTTTTTCTTCAAAAACTCCAATAAATTCCCAGAAAAGTCATTTTTTTTAAAAAAACTCAGTTTTTTTATGATGAATTTCTCTATTTCTCCATCAAGATATTTCACTATAAATTTCTCAATATCATGGTTTTTTATCATAGAAAACTCATGAAAATCCTTGAAATTATGAAGGAATTCTCTTTCTAAAACATGAAAAAACTTGATTTTATTTGATTTTTCAATGGAAATCTCGCATTCTAATCCCGAATTCATGTGTAAATCATTGAGAAAATTCGTATTAAATCTAAGAAAAACCTTAAGAATATGTTGAAAATACTGATGAATTTCCTTTGTTTTTTCATAAGGACCTGCGATAACGAATCTCAATGAATTATAGAATTTATTTGCAATAATGAAAAGCTGTTGTTCAAAGCCAAAAAGCTCCAATTCCACATGATTTCTATGCTTATTCATCAGTATTTTCAGTTCTTTTCGTGAGAAAATCGTATTGAGGTTCGCAAAACTCATAAAACCCTTAAGAATATGTAGATTTTCTATTGAATTTATCGTGAAAATAGGAATATATAAGAGAAATTTCTGATTTTTCTGAAGAATTTCATCAAGAATTTCGGAAATTATCGCCCGAAAACTCTCAACTGTGAAATATCGGAGAATTTTGCATTGGAAATTCAAAATTTCACATGAAAAACTCAGAAAATATTCATTGGTTTCTGACGAAAATTCAGGAGAAATTAGCATGAAATTCCGTTCAGTAACCTGAAGAATTTCGAGTGTTTTTACGATAATTGCGAGATTTCTGCTGAGATTTGCTGAGAAAGCGTTAAGGAATATAGGAGATTCCGGGTTTTTCTTGAAGAAAAGCTTAAGTTTTTCGAGAATTACATAGAAAATCTCTTTATTTTTCTTGGTTAAAAGTACGAGAATTTGTTGATCTTCACAATTATTTTCAGGGTTTTCTTGTTCTTCGAACATTTCTTCATTAAAAAACAAAAATTCATCTTTTTTTTCCAACAAATTTTGTATTTCATTTTCACGAGATTTTTCACGAGATTTTTCAAGATAACTTGAACAAAGAACCTCCATTAAACTGGAAAAAACGTTTTTTTCATGGAAATTCTTCATACTTTCTTCTAATAAATACGACTTTGTCTTCATTAAACTCTCTTGTTTCTTTATGCGATTCTCGTCAATATCGCCTAAAGAGCCTATTTCTTCATGATCCATTTCAGAATAAGACCCTAGACTTTGTCTATCAAGAGAATTTATGCTGAATTCATGCAGGACTTTCCCCTGGATAACTTCTCTTCTTTTGAGCTTATTTTGTAGAAAAGCCTTTGTTGATGAAGAAGTGAAAGAGCTTTTTTCTTCGAATTCTACCTCAGAATCTATTGATTTTTTCTTTGAATTATCAATGGAATTCTTTCTTAATTTATCATCAAAATTTATCGCTTTTTTATCAATAGATTTATCTTCAGAATTTATCGCCATTTTATCAGAAATCCTTTGTAATTTATCAATAGATTTATCAGAACTCCTTTCTAATTTATCAATAGATTTATCCTCAGAATTTTTCATCATTTTATCAGAATTCCTTTTATTTTTTTCTCTTGAATTCCTGCCTTTTTCTTCCAAATTTTTATCACTTTCCTCGGATTTCTCCTCAGAACCCTGTTCTATCTCTTCACTTTCCTCTGAAATCGAGCTGAAAGTTCTTTGTGAGCTGATTTCATTATTTCCTTCAAGATTCCCACCCATAGGCTTGCCTAGAGACTCGAGATCAAAGATCAAGTCTAATAAATGAGTCCATGTTTTCAAGATAATTTCAAATTTTGGCTTCGAAATGAAAAAATCGTAATGAGTTATCATTTTTGATAGCTCAATTGAATTGAAAATACCAATAGGAATATCGTTATTTCGGCTTTTTTCTGCGAAAAATCGCAGGTTTCTTATGATAAATATCGCCAAACGGTCAAATTGATCGATTAAAGGGTCTAATTGTTTAGAAGCTTCCAGATCGTTCTCGAAATACTTTTTTATTAAGAAGAGATAGGAATAGGGGAAATTTTAAAAGAAAAAGAAAGAACGTTGCGAAGCTGCCCTGTGAAAATCATGGAAAGATCAGTTTCAGACATAGAAGCCATTTGAAAAATCGTCATTTTGTCCAGAAAACTAATAGAAATAAAACGATTTTAGATTAGTTAAATCTCATAAAAATATTTCAAAAATCACGCAAAAAACATCACAAAAAATATAGTAAAAATCTCATTAAAAATCTCCTTAAAATCTCATTAGAAATTTTGCAAAAAATATCACAAAAAAAAATCAATAAAAAACCTGTTATCTAAATGAAATTCCTCCAAACTCCAATAAATTTTAGCTTCCTCTTTGGAAGCGAAGGAATAAGTTCCTCCAATAAACGTGTTATTGATCTGTACATACTCTCCCCTGCTAAACCAGCCTCTGTGTTCTATCAAAGATCTCAAACAGCCTAAAACGCTTGGTTTTTTCTCTTGATTATTAGCGAGATTCATATCATCAATGAACAAAAATCCCTTATTATTCGCATTAGGATTTATCATATTAAAGCCTTTTTTCACATAATTTCTTTCAATAATCCTTTGAAATTCCACAATATTTAGCTGAGAATCATAAGCTATCGGTATTGTTTTTATTTCATTTTTCTCTATTTTTCCATGTAAAATCTCTTGAATTATTGTGTTTTTCCCGTTTTCTCTGGATGAAAACAAAAGGAAATTTCGTTCATAAGTTATAAGAAATTCGAGGAAATATCGTGAAACTTTTGAGTGTTTTGTCTCGATATAAAGCAGATTATGTGGTAAAAACACATAGGACTCTTTATCGTTTTCTATCTGTGTTTGAATCTCTTTCAAATGAATCGCCTTTGGATTCAACCGGATTATCTCCTGAGGCGTTAAAACCTTAGAATTCAACGATTTACTGATGCTTTTATTCGCAGAAAGCTTAAATTCGCTTAAAAATACCCATTTTTCATTGATAATATCGTAGAAAATATCATATAATGACGTTTTTTGCGATAAAAGCTCGAAGAAATTATTGCCGAAATTCTGGGTTTCAAACTTAAAACTAAGGACTTTGCGGTAGCGTTTTAGCTTATTTTCGAGGATTTTAACGAGTTCTTGTTGAGGGATTTCAGAAAGGAAATGGAGATTGCTCCAGATTAAACATAAAAGAAAGATGGATTCGATGTTGGTGAGGTATTTAGTCTCGAGGTAGTTGATGTCGAGATTCGAAATAGAGGGGGAAGCATCAGAAAGCAGGTCTTTGTGGCTTATGCGCTGGAGCTTTTTGTTATTTATCTGAAGAAAAATTAAATTAATGAGAAAAATCAAATAAAATCAAATAAAATCAAATAAAATCAAATAAAATCAAATAAAATCAAATCAAATAAAATAAAATCAAATAAAATCAAATCAAATAAATCAAATAAAATCAAATCAGATATGATACCACTTGATTGTGTTCGTCAGTGAAAAATTCATATTCCCCTGTCGAAATAAGGCATTTTCTAAACTCATTAAGCAAAATCTCTAAAAAACTCAGGAAATTCTTCAATAAGAAGTGTTCGTGATAAACTCTGGTCTCATTTCTTTTGATTTTTCTCAATTCCTTCAGAGTTTCATCATAAATATACGCATAGCAAATCTTCAGAATTTTCTCCATTTTCAAGAAAAAAGGCTCTTGAAAACACAGATTTTCGAGCCAATTCACGAATTCTTCATATAAGTCAAATATTGGCTCATTTATATAAAAAAGACTGATAGAAGTGATCGTTTTTTGCGATAAATTGTTCAGATTTTCCAGCTTTTTGCAAAAGGAATCGGTTTATTTATAAATAAAAAATGAAAAACCTCAAAAAACAGAGAAATTTCTGGATCTATTGTCATTTTTCTCCCGTTTTCTTGATAAATCATGTTATTTATCGCCATTTCGAAGAAAGTCTCATAGAAATTGCCCAAAGAGCCATTATCGAGAATGATCCAGTCATTTATCGTAGATTTTCGTTCAGTGAGTTCAGGATTGGCGATATCTGAGCAAAAATTGAAGAAATTGCTATTAGATATGTCTTTTTTCGAGAAATTCATTGTATTATTCACTAATTCCTTCTCATTTATGATAATTTCCAATAGATTTTCAAACAAGCCTTTTTTCCATTTTTTCTCTGAAAAATAGCCAAAAAAACTGTCAATTTCTATAGAATCGAGCTTTATCCAGTGTAAAATAAATTGTTTTCTCGCGAAAATGCTTGAAATATATGAGAAAATTCGAATAAGTAACGATTTTTTGTTTCCAGCATTGCCGAAAATGAGAATCGGGGTTTTATTCAGCTTAATTTCATGAAGAATTGTCAGGGATTGACTGAGGGTTTCATTCGGAAGAATGTGAAAATATTTGCAGGCTTTTTCCAGGATTTCCTCGAATTTCACCTCTTCTTTTTCTGACTTTATTGAGTTATTTTGGTTCTCGAATCTAATAAATAAATAAATTGATAAACATTTAATGGAAAAAATCGATTTTTTTATGGTTTTTCTATGAAAAAATTGGTTTTTTTAATAAATTTTAGTGTTTTCACAAAAAAATTTATCGATAAAAGTTGTTTTATATGAAAAAAACATAAAATCTTCTAATAAATTTACTGTAAATTGCGATAATTGAAGATATTGGAATAGAGATTGGCAATGAGATTCTGTTCATTGCTGTTTATTGTTCCTTTGAAGTAGAAATTGATGGCTTTCCACAGTAATTCTTCCCTAACGAAGCTTTTTTTTTCTATAAAAACCTTCATGCAATGATTCAGAATCCTCATGACTGAGCCTATTGAAAGCCTGGTGATTTTCTTCAAATAATTGATATTTCCTTTAGAATCTCCTAATAAATCGTGAAAAACCGTTTTTCCTATTCCCCCATTGATCATATAATGGCATTTAAAGAGCTCTTCATTGAGAAAAGTGAGAAAAAGCATGAATTTCTCAGTAAATTCCTTCGAAGAATATACATCAAATCCCAATAAAACGAAATATCCATGTATAATCTTCTTGAAATCAGGTGGAATATAATCCAAAACTCGGAAAGAATCTAATAAATTTGAGGGAATTGGCTTAAATTCAATAGAATTAATAGTAAAAAGGCCGAAAAAACAAAGGGAGGGGTTCAGCGGAATTGAAAGACCTCCATCAAATTCCACCTTTTTTTCTTTCAAAATTAGAGCTTTTTTTATTTGGAAGATCTTGTGGGAAATGAGGGAAAGGAGAGAGGACTCGAGGTGATCCAGGTGTTCAAAGCAGAGGTAGAAACCCCCGAGAGTCGCTGAGTGGAGAACGTGGAAGAGAGCTGCGTGGGTTGTTGAGAAGAAGGTGCAATCTAATTTATGGAAAATTTGAAAAAAATGAAAAAATTGAAAAATTTCAAAAAAAAATGAACAATTTCAAAAAAAATAAAAATTTCAAAAAAAATGAAAAATTTCAAATTATTGTAAAAAATAATCGAAAGAAACCTATGAAGAACATGGGTTTTGCCAGCATAATCCCCAGATTTTCCACTGTTGTTTTTTTTCCCACCCCATCCAATCCTCTGAGCGCTAATCCTGAGTAGCTGGTGACTGCTGACATCAAGCAAATCAAGCTTCTAAACGTGGTTTCAAACACAGCTCCAGTCGAGAATTTCTTAACGATTTCAAAGCCATATTCCACCTTATAATTCATTGCCAAAAGACTGATTTTGAGTTCATTGGGATATAATTTCAATAAATTGTTAAAAAATAACGAATTTCCAGAATAATTATCACTTTCTTCATTAAATTTCTGATATTTCATATTTTCTTCAATAAACTCCGAAACTGATGAATTTTTTAATAAATTCCTTGGTAATTCAATTGAAAATTTCGGTATAATAAGGTATTCAAAACTGGCTATTTCCTGTATATGTGAATCTTGAAGAAAATCCAATATATTGATATGTGAGAGAATTTGCATAGAAAATTGAATAAAAGCCGATTGAAGTGCTTTCGAGACACTCAAAGTTATTTGATTTACGAAGAAATTGCGAAAATTAACGAAATTCTCCATAATTTTTGCTTTGAATATTGTGATTTGTCTTTCGAAATTGAGGTTTTTTTTCTCAGAAAGCTTGAAAAGATGTGTAATTTCATAGAAAAACAAGATATCGTTAATAAGATAAAGGCTTTGGAAAAAGGTCTGTTTATTAGTGAGGCTTTTGAATAAATTGATATAATCTAATGATGATTTTATCAGTGTTTGTAACGATTTCCATATGTTATTCTTTAGATATTCCTTCATAGATTCTTCGATTTTATTCACTAAATCGAAGAAATAAACCTCGTATTTATTGTGAATTTCAAGTTTTATTGCTTGTTTTAAGAATAAATTCTCGTTATAAAAAGTCTCAAAACCAATAATTTCAAGAAATATTTGATTTTTAACTGTTTTTTCTTCACTATTTAAGTCTTTTAACCCAGGGAAACAAGTGGTTATTTTCTTCAGGATTTCCTTCGGTTTATTGATAAAAGACGATATATTAAAAAGCTCGTTATCTGAGAAAAAGGCTAAACGAGGGTTTTTTGACTTAAAAACTCGAAGAAATTGGAAAAGATTGAGTTCTATCGATTTCTGCATGAGAGAAAGTGCTGATAAATGCTCAAAAAGAAGCTCTTTATTGTAATTTTCATAAGTTTCTTCATATTTCTCTTTAGAAGAATCAGATTTTTCAAAGAAGAATGAGATGTTTTTTTTCGAAATTATCGCAGTTTTATTGAAGAATTCGAGTTTTAGCGTTGTGAAGTCTTTAAGGGTTTCGCTTGATAAAATACGTTCTAAGCCTAAATTCTCGAATAAAGGTGAATAGGAAAGGATAAAGCTTTGTAATTCGTGAAGGATTTTCAGGATTCTCTTTGTTATTATAAGGAAATTCTTGAGATTAGTGATCCTTTCTTGAAGGAAATTACTTATTCCTGAGTTGTTTATCAGGGATTTACTATTAAAAAAATTTCAATAATTGTTGAAAAATCAAATGATTTTTATAAAGAAAATCAAATAAAAATAAATAAATACCAGATTGAGATGTGATCTTTGAGTATTTCAATAATATTATGGCCATTTAAAATGATTAAATCATTCAGCTTTTCTTGAGGAATCGACCAATTGCCATAATTCTCGAAATTTATATGAATTTCCTTTGAAGAATTCTCAATTCTATTGATCTCCTGTTCGAAACTATACTCTCTTTTCGCATTCTATTCAAAAAACTCCTTTATTTCCCAAAAATCTAATAAAAATACCACAAATATCTTGAAAATCAAAGAACTATGGCTTAATAATTTATCCTTCAGCATTTCCTGTAGTGAAATTGTCATAATTTCGGGTTTTTTACCACTAAAATGATACATTTCTTCCCATAATTTCTATAAAAAAACCATAATTAATGATAAATTTTAATGATAAAATTACGTTCCAATGAGGCAATTTAAAAGCCTGATGTTTTAGCATGAGAATCAAATACAATAATTCATTGATTCTATTGATCTCGGTCTCCATAACCCTGATCATCTTCAGAATATTTTCGTTATCTTCGAGGTAAACCTCGAGATTCTGCAAAAGAAAAGACCCTTCTCGTAAGGTTTCTTCAAGTTCTCCAGCATCTATACTGCTAAAGGGCAAATTCAGCCAATTTTCACTTCGCTAAACACAAGGAAAAATTTATAAATTTAGGAAAAAAATAGATTTTTTAGAGAAATTGAGATAAAATATGATAAATGAACCTCAGCTTTAAAAAAACTGGATTTTTCTTTAAAACCTCAAAGAATTATATTTTTTAAATAAAATCTCATCTAATTTCTTACGAATTTCCATTTTTCTGCGAAATCCCACAACAAATGGAATTTATCGAACTCAGCCAAACAAATCTCAAATTCTTCGAAATCGCTGATATTGAAGTTCAAAAAGGTTTCTTGTTCATTGATTTTTTTCGCTGATAAAATCACGTTTTTTAGTCCGAAAACGATTTCTTTTGCTATTTGACACACATGAAAGGCTTCATTCAAATCATAATACTGATTAAATTTCTCAATTTCTGCTTTAAACCCACCAAATTTCTCCTTTAAAACCATGTTTTTCTCCTCGAGAATTCGAAGGAATTTTGGCTTCATTTCATTGAGTTTTTCTTTAGCAATTTTCCGAAAACGACTGATTTTTGAAGGCCAAATAAAGGCTTCTAAGCTGATTTGTAATAGATTTTCTTCGATATTTATGAGAAATTCGGTTAATAAATCAATACAAGTCCTTAAGGCCTTTATGTCTTCAATCATATGATTTCTCGTTGTTTTAAAGGTGTGTGAAGTAATATAAGTCTTTATTTCGATATATTCCTCAAGGGTTTTGGGCTCTTTATTGATGTTTTGGAGTAAATTGTTATAGATTTCTTCATTTGAAATGATTAAATGAGAGATTTTCTGAAGAAAAGCTGATTGGAAAAGGGAAAGCATATTGGAGATTGAGTCCAGGTATAAGGATCTTAAGGAGGAGATGTTTATCAGGAAAAAACCTAGATTGAAGGAACTGGGGAGAAGGGAAATGAAGGATTTGTCTTTCAGCAGGGAGGAGTATTCGGTTGATATTATCGTTATGTTGTTCTGATAATTTCAAAAAAAATGATTAAATGCAAAAAATCTCTATAAATTCATTCAAATATTCAATAATATTCAATAAAATTCAACAAAATTCAATAAAATTCAATAAAATTCAATAAATTTCATTAAAATTCATTAAAATTCATTAAAATTCATAATAAATTGAGTAAAATTCATAATAAATTCAATAAAATTCAATAAAATTCAATAAAATTCAATAAAATTCAATAAAATTCAATTAAAATTCAAAATAAATTCATTAAAATATTCAAAAA
>JFJP01038718.1_pt1 | contig 16069 bp, 20 predicted proteins | sample 431651 | NCBI WGS metagenome assembly JFJP01 (sample SAMN02602958, study PRJNA72255) | Microbial mat metagenome, whole genome shotgun sequencing project. | biome: fresh water; feature: sink hole; material: water; isolation source: purple microbial (photo- and chemosynthetic) mats found in... | reverse complement strand
ATATGGAACTGGTATATGGATTTCGTAATTATAAATAAAAAATTAAACATCGTACTATTAGATGAACTTTTGAGTGGGAGACTTGATAACATGCGGTTTGATTATATAATTGGAAATCCACCATATCAGGATGGAAGTAGAGACGATGGCCAAAATAAGATATATAATCAAATATGTAGTAAATGTATTAATCTATTATCATATGATGGAATATTATCATTCATAACTCCCACGGCGGTTACCAGACCCAGTAAACGATTTTCTCTTATGGGATACACTATTAAAGAAATTGATTTTAGTATAAATGCGAGTTTTAATGTTGGTCAGGTTGTATGCTCATGGATAATTGATAAAAGATACCCCGGGGATATAAAGGTTATACATTTGGATAATTCTATATCATATGAACCTCAATATACTATGGTGTGTGATAACGTTAAAAATAAAGAATTTGTTGATTTATACTATGATATCAAAGAATATACAAAAGATTTAAACAATAGAATGTTTCAGAGGAATAATTTCGGACCAGCCTTTACAACAGAGGTAACAAATTACCATATTGAATCCAAGAGTGGTAATTTATACTCCACGAGAGAACCACATTTTTTCAATAAAAATAAGATTATATTTAGATTATCTAGTACGTTTAAAATTGAAAACTTTTTCGAAGATATACGAGACTACGACCAGAATCATATATGTATAGAAATTGACAATCTAGAACATAAGGATAATATTTTATCATTTATATTTTCAGATTATTTTATGCAGTATACCAACGCAGTAAAGGAATTTGAAGCTTCTATGAGTTATAACACACTGACGTATGTACCAATATTTGATAAAACTATAAAATGGAATAATGATGGTGTAAAGGATTTCTTTGAGGATAAGAGATATTTAAGTTCATTCTAAGGTATGCTAAACTATAATATAGCTAAAGGATAGCTATGAGACTCTTAATTTATAGTAATAGACACGCTAAGGAACAAGTTCATAATCTACAAGATAATGATTATTTGGTTCTTCAAGATTCTTGGGCTGTTGACATATGGAACTGGGTTCTTGATTATCAGGGTATCAACAAGAAAATAAATATAGTACTATTAGATGAATTACTAAAAGGAAAACTTGATAACATGACATTTGATTATATAGTAGGTAATCCACCTTATCAAGAAACAACTGGGGAGACTACTAAACCTATATGGGATAAAATAATTATAAAAGTTTACAGTTTACTATCGTGTGGTGGTACTATGACTATGGTTCATCCAGGTGGTTGGAGATTTGCTACCAGTAAGTCTAAAGGAGCAATTCAGGAAATTAAAGAAATTTATAAAACCAATAAGATTACTCATATGGAACTTCATGATAAGATAGATGGGTTAAATAAGTTCGGTGCTAGTACCGATTATGATATTGTAACCCTAGTTAAAGAACCATATAGTGGTCTTACAACTATAAGTACTAAATCAGGAACTGTTAGAGTCGATCTAAGTTTATTGGATGTTATTCCTACTGATAGATTTGATTTATATTTAAAATTAATATCTAAAAAAAATGAACCTAAAGTTGAGATGATAAATGATTATAGTTACGGATCTGATGATAGATTTAAACACGTATCTACCGTTAAAAGTGACGAGTTTAAATATCCTGTAGTATACACTATAACTGAAAACTCAGGGGTTGTTTTTTATTACTCAAATACCAACAACAAGGGACACTTTGGTATTCCAAAACTTATCCTTAAAAAAGGTTCAATTAAATCTATCTTAGATCTAAATGGTGAATATGGTATGACCCAATTCGCTTCAGCTATTATAGATGAACCTGAAAACCTGGCTAATATGCAAAAAGTTATAGAATCAAAAGAGTTCAAAGAACTCAAGAGACATTTTTGTGGTATAGGTAATGATGCTAAAGAATCTATCACTGATGGCTTAGGAACTATGTTCAAATTCATTAAATCATTCAAGAAAGATTTCTGGAAAGAATTTACCCCATATAATTAATGTTCGTTTAAGACATCTGATATTATAATATCGTATAAGGATTATGAATGTCAAGAAAATCAATAGACGAAGCATTAGTAAATATGTTTACTTCTTTACATTATAGAACGAATGCTTTATTCTACGCCCATATTATATCTCAAATGAATATAGTATTAAATGATATGCCATATCCAGCAGCTGTTTCATTTCATATTAATCGGTATAATCTATATATTAATGAAGAATTATTTGGTGAGTATTCATTAGATGATAGGATATTCATTTTAATCCATGAGTGTTTGCATATTCTTATGAATCACCTTGGTGATGATGGTAGATTGAGTAAAGAGGATAAAAGATTATCAAATATAGCTCAAGATTGTGCTATCAATCAACTTATTAAAGGTCTTGAAATACCAGAAGTTGCTGTAGTACCTGAGAAAATTGATGCAAATGCTAAGCTCTTAGAATCATCAGAGTACTATTATAACCTTCTAAAAAGAGACCCAGAAAAAGCCGATTCACTTGATACTTTAGATGATCATAGTCTTATGGTTGATGCCACTGCTCACGATGGGATAGTTAATGATACAACAGAAAAAATGATTAACCAAGCTATAACCGAGACGATAAAACAAAGGGGTAAACTACCTGATAACATCCAGGAGTTAATAGATTTATTTAGTAATAAACCACAGTTAAATTGGAGGCAATTACTTCGAAGGATAGTAGGACATAAAAAAGTCCTAAAAAGAAGCACTAATAAAAAATCCCATCGTAGATTCCCAGATAGAGAAGATATTAAAGGAATTACAAGAGATGTAAAATTTAATGTGATTGTGGTAGTTGATGTTTCTAAATCTATGGATAATGAAAGTATATTAATAGGTTTAAATGAGATATCTAATATTTGTAAATCCCATAATGCCAATTTAAAAGTCCTACAAGTAGATACAGATGTTCAAAGCATTGATAAATTTTCAAATAAGACTAAAGTATTCACAAGGAATGGGAATGGTGGTACTTGTATGTACTCTGGTGTTGAATATATTTTAGATAACAAGATTGAACATGATTGTGTAGTTTATATAACTGATGGGTATATAGAAGATATTAGAAAATGGCCTAAACAATTAAAATGTCCTGTTATTTGGTTATTTGTAGAAGATGTTGCCGCACCATGGGATGGTTTTGGTAAACATAGAGTTTTTAAATTAAAGGTATAATATGTATACATTTACAACGTCACTAGGTATTACAGAGGTTGAACAAAGGGGTTCAGAATTTTATATTGGTAAGGTGAAAATACCGAAATCACAAGTATATAGTACTATAGAAGAAGCTAATATTAACTTATACAAAGATTATCGTTTAAAATACATTAATAGGCGAAATAATTTACAAGAACAACTAACAAAACTAGATAATAATTTTCAACAAGTACAAATTGATATCGATGTTGAAAATCTTAAAAAACTATACCCTGAAGAATTTATATGTATCTAAGGACCCCGAATGAAAATTACTAGCATACCAAGTTTATTAACAGCATCCCATTTAGCAGATGATGCTTTATTACTAACAGGTCCCCATGGGATCGGTAAAACTGAAATAGCGATAGAATGGGCTAAAAGTAATAATATTTACCTTGAGATATTATATCTCAGTAATCAGGAAGTTGGTGACTTAATAGGTAATACAAGAACGGTTGAACTTGATGGTGAATTTATTACTACTTGGACTAAACCGATATGGCTTCATAAACTAGAACAGGCTGCTGCTAAGGGAATTAAAACAGCTGTATTCCTTGATGAATTTTCAAGAGCTACCTTAGATGTTAGGCAATCGGCTTTACAATTGGTACTTGATAGAAGAATACACCAGCATTCACTACCAATTGTTGATGGTTATAGAACCTTCATCATTGCAGCTGATAACCCTGACGATGGTGAATACCAAGTAGAATCTTTAGACTCAGCTCTAGTGGATAGGTTTTTAAATATTGAAGTGGAAGTTGATGTTAATGGTTGGTTAGAATATGCTAGAAGAACAAATATTAATACAATAGTTACATCATTCATTATGAACAACCCTGCTAAATTATGCTTTAATAGGGAGAGCTCACCTAGAGGTTGGGTTAAACTAGCTAAGTACGTTGATAATTTTGAAAATACAGACCCTGAATTATATTATCCTATTATTGTTGGTAAGATTGGTAAATCTATAGCAGCTCAGTTTTTAAATTACTACGATAACTATAAAAAAATGATAGGTATCCCAGATATTGAAAAACTAGCGATGGAAATGAAAGCACATCCACATAATATTATTGGTGAAGGTATTAAAGAATTAACCAAAGAAATGGAAGTCGTTCAATTATCTGAAATAGCATATACATTAATAGAAAAATACATAGATTCAGATAATCATTCTGTTATGATGGGATTTTTATATTCATTGAATGTGGAGGTTCTTGCAGCTATAATTACTAAATTATCAAAGGACGATAGAGAGACCTTTAATAAAATAGTAAAAATAGATGAAGTTAATAAAAAACTTTTATTTTCGAGAATGGCTGATAATATTAAACTCTAAGGCTTCTAAGGTTTCAACATCATTTTAGCATTAGCTTCTGACCATTCCTGGTACGAAATCCAATTCGTTATCATTTTAGTGGCTTCTGATTTTGGAAGAGCATAATATTCTTCACCATTAATTTCCATAATCACTACCTCATAAGGTGTAAATTCTGGTTTTGGTTTAGGTTTTGGACATTCTTTATTTTGGTATTGTGTATCAATCGTTAAGTCTTTTATACAACCTGTGAAAAGTAATGGTATTAAAGCAAGCATAATATATTTCATGTTATTTACCTATTGTTGATATAATACTAATAATACTGTTACTTGAATCGTTAGCATCTAATTTTTTGGTGTTTATAACGCACTCTCCTTGAACAGGTTTCACAATTATTTTTTCAATGTATTTAGGTTTTTTACTTAACTCAGTAATAAGACCTTTTAGTCTCGAAATTTCACTTATATATGACGCATCTGATATATTACGGTCTTCTTTTAAGGAATCAATATCTTTTCTCATCATAGTAATAGTATTAAAATTATCATCAGCTGCTTTCTTAGCCTTCTCATAATTTAATTCAGATGTTGCTAAATCCCTCTCTAATCCAGATACAGTAAAGTAGTGATAAGCTAGTGCTGATAAAACACCAGCTACTACTACACCTGCTATTATAAGTTTTATGTTGTCAATCCCAGGTATCATTTAAAATCCTTTATTTTAATTCTAACTTGTAAATCAATTTATCAATGATTTTTAACACCGATACAAGACTATCGTTAATACCAGTATATGATGAGTTACTAGTATTTGATATATTTTTAACTATGCATTCTTTGTATGTGTTTAAATCTATTTTTACAAGATCAATAGAGTATTTGAATTCTAATGGTTTACTAGAACCACTACAATTAATACCCAATCCGATAGCAGCCTCGGCTAATTCATCTATAACTTCTTCTAATTCTTCATAAAATTCACCTATCGATAGATGTAACCCATGTTCCTTAGTTAACAGGTGATATATGTGGAATTGAGCAGCTATGTATAACCCATCTATAATAGCTTTAGATAAATCTGTTTGTAAATCTGTATTCTGTAATGCAAATTCTCTAAATTTCACTTTATATCCTTATGGTCTAAATGCTACGAGGGCATCTTCGTTTCTGGTATCAATATGCAACCATGATACACCTAATTCTAACCCCTTAATATATGGGAACTCTTCCGGGTTGGCGATAATATATTGTCTTATTTCTTCAACGTCATAATCTGAAAATACAGCATCGATAGCATTACCTAGAGCATGTTGTGATGTCTCAGAGAATTGTGGGCAACCAGCTGTTCTTAAACCACTATACTGTCTATCACCTTTCCAAAAATAATTATTAATGGTCATAGAACCTTTATTGAATTTTTCCTTAATTGCATCTATAGATACTATTAACCTTGAATCAATGAACTTCCAAGCTTTCTCACCATGTTTTTCAAATATATGTTTAGGTACTAATTCATGTATCTTAAAAAATTTACTTTTCATAGTTCCTCCTATGTGTTTTAAGTATTTATAAATAACTAAAAAGGAATATCATGGGTGAATTTTTAGAGTTACTCCGTAACAAAATCAACCAGATAACAGAGTTTATCAATAGAATACAAATTATTATCGGTCTTAGAAATGCAACTGATGATTCAATTTATGGTAAAATAAATAGGATTGAATCAGCTGTAAATAACATAAAAATACCTAAATACTACACTGAAACAACTGTACTTGTAAATGATAAATTTCCATGTACATATGAACCTATGAATAGTATGTGCCTCAATGATGAAGTTACATTATATCATCCGGATGGGAGTACGTTGGTTTGGGAAGGTATAAAGTTTATCGATAATGAGGGTACGTTAGAAGACGCTGGTGCTGTTTACAATGGCTGGAAAGTGAAAGTACAATACTTTTACTTATAAATACTGCATACTATAATTAGGAGTTAAAATGGGAAAATTATTAAAAAGAAGAATTACCGCTGTACATAACTTACAGCCTGAGTTGGATGCTAGAGTCCATAGAGTATCTAACCTAGTAACTAGTGTTAGTACTGTACCTTTAAATGCGTCTGGTGTACCTACAAACCCAGTGTATAATGACCATTACGTTGGTGCAAACGAAGTAGCTAGAATGGTTAAGCAAGATATCATTAAATACACTGATATTATTAATGATACTACAACTGGTGGAACAACTAAACCAGCTTCAGCAGAAGCTGTTAAAAATCTTCAATTGCAAATTGATGGTATGGCTAATGGTCTTGAGTACATTGGTACTTTTGATGCTAGTACAGGTGCATTTCCTTCAAATGTTAAACAAGGTAATTTCTGGAAAGTTAACGTTTCTGGTACTGTACTTGGTGTTGTATTAACTGTAGGTGATATGCTTATTGCTAATAAAATTGTTTCCGGTTCTACAACCGCTGCTGACTTTGACGTTATTGATAACACTGAAGCAGCTGATATTCTTAGAGACGGTGACGTTAGTACCGATAAGATACTTACTGTTGACTCTGATAAACTTCCTACCAGACTCGCTGTTAGTCAAGCAATTGCTGATGCTGTAGCAGCTGTTTCTGTTAAGGTAAAAGTTGAAACATTAACAATCTCTGGTAATCAATTCACACTTTCACAAACCCCATTATCTGGTGTTGTATTCATGGATGAAGCAATTATCGAAATTGACGCAACAAACGGTGTTTACGATACATGGGAAGGTATTACTATTGTTGGTAAGGTAGCTACATTAAGTGGAGCATCTGCTGTCCAGTATGATAGCTTATCTGCAAAGGTTACGTATCTTTACATTTAAGTTTGTTTTAAGGTAGCAAGTTAAGTCTTGCTACCCATAAAGCTAACATAGTAAGCACAAGGAATATTAATGGCAATTAGAGATCGCTCTACTAAAATAGTATATACCAATGAATTAAATGTCGATGGTGTAGCTACACAGAAAGAATTAACAGATCAATTTTCATCTCACCTTACAGACTACCATGTCGGTGGGATGATACGAGTTGATGATGGTATGGAGTTCTTTTACGATATCACACTAAACAAGTGGTTGAGTACAGACTGGTATAGCATGAACTTTTTTAGTACATCAACATCAGCAAGAAATTTATATTTAAACACCGTTTCAGCTATTGCATCTAACTTAGTACCATTCAGATTACCGTTTAATTATAGTTTTTTAATTTCAAAACTCCAGTTAGATGTTGGTACTGCAATCAATAACAATAACTTATTTAAAATAGAAAGTGAATCTGGTACTTTATTAACTACATTTGGTACAACCTCTAGTACAATTAAATTTGTCGCTGAAAATTTAAATATAGTTGTACCAGCTAGGACAGGTATCCGAGTGTATAACAACGCCACATCAACTAGAAGACCAGTAGTTACAGTCTGGGTTAGACTTATTAGACCTTAAGGATATTAAATGAAAATACGAAACTTAACACAAGAAATGATTATAATAGGAAGTACCCAAGTACCAGCGTTATCGACTATGGATTTTAGTAACGATTTTAGTAGTGATTTTAATTTCATGCAATATAAAGATGAGTTTATATCTGCATTTAATGAGTCTAAAATAATATTCCTAGATAATGACATACAAATAACAGATATATCACAAGTACTATCTTATTTTGGTTCAAGTGAAGTAAATAACGCTAAACCAGAAACAAATACAGAGGACTTTTATTATAATTTTAAAGTATTTGATATGGATTATCAAGAAACTAAAGATATTCAATTTGAAGGGTTTGTTAAAACAATAGATATATTTACAAAAAGTGGTGAAATTAATATGCAAATTGTTAAACCACTTATGAATAAAATAAAGATACCAGAGACTAGTAACTATTCTATTGATTGTGATTATAAACTTAAAGACCCTGTTATTAGATTAACATGTATTAAGAAGGCTCAAGTATCACTATATATGGACGGTACGTATTATAACAAAACAAAAACAAAAGACCAGTACTTATCTGAAATCTATTCTGATACTTTATTTCCAGAATCAAGTATTATAGCTGATAATTCATTAGTGTTTAAAACCAATTTCAAGAAACTTATGAAATCAGAATTTTTTATTGATTCAATTGGTGGGTTTGTCGGTAGTACCTTTAACAATGCTAATTTACTAAACTTTAATAAATTTGAGGATGGTTCATATGTTAAATTCCCGGATATTCTTAAATTTGAAAATGACTTTACATTTAATATATGGTTTAAGTTAGAAGATAATTTACAACTACAAACAATATATTGTAAAGACGGTTACTTAGAGGTTAATGTTGAAAGTGGTATACTTACAACTAAAATAGCTAATAACAGTATTAAACTCACTAGTATTAAGAGTAATTCTTGGTATATGTTAACTATTGCTAGAGCTTCTAATAATCTTTCTTTTTACTTAAATGATGAATTGATAACATCAACAGCTATTAATTGTACATTCCCAGTAGAACCTAAATATGTTTATTTTGGATGTAAATCACCAGCTCTAAATTGTATTAGAAGTGGTGAAATTGGAGAGTGTTCATTATATAACTATCATTTTTCAAGTGGATTAGTAAAATATCTATATATGAATAACCACCCGTTATTCCAAGTCCAAACAAATTTACTTCCAGGTTGTTATGTAAGTACGTATAAGAATGAAAGTTCTATTGAACCATCAACAGCATATGATTTTACTATGATTGAGAAAGAAAACGTTCGTGTATCAAAATTAAAATCTAGTTCGATAACGGATAAAATTTCGATAATCCCAGGTGAAAATGAGATAACAGTATTTACTGGTAAAATTTTCATCCAAGAAGATGATAAGTATCAATTTATTGCTACAGGGGATAATTTTGTTGCTTATATAGATAATAAACCTATCATGGTAAATAGTAATACTACTATATACCTAGAAGAAGGATATTACAAATTTAAGTGTACTGTTACAGGTTCAAAACCATTCTCATTAAAATACGTAAATAAATCAAATACACTAGAAGTACCGTTATTCATAGAAGATTCTAATGATAATGAGAGTTCTATAGATGAATCAACAGTTTTATTTAGTTTAAATGATGTAAAATCTAACTACGGTATAACATTTGAAGATAATGGTCCTTTATATAATGGTATTTACAGTACTTTATCTAATATACCTGAAAATATTAATTCACCAGTTTATACGATTTCATTTAACTATAAAGCACAAGAAAAAGATGCTACCATATTTGGGCAGGGATTAACATGGGAACCAAACTTTGAATTAAGATTAAAAGACCAAAAATTCATATTTACTAACCAAGGAGCTTCATTAATAACCCCCAGTATTAATCTTTTTGAAGATTATAACATTCAAATAACAAGCACAGGTTCGGTAATTTATTTTTATATAAATGGTGCTTTAAAAGCTCAAAAAGCGACTAATTTTGTAACTAAGCTAAAATCAACCGATAACTTATATATTGGTAGGTTAGCTGATGGTTATAAGGGTTATTGGATGGATGGTAACTTTGAAATAAGAGATTTCAAGTGGTATCTGAAATACTTCGCTGAAGATGAGGTTATAAATAGCTACATCACGAGACAAGGATAAAAAATGGCATTAAAACATAATATCTTACATAGAGATGGTGCAGCTAAAATATATGAGAGCCCAGCTACTATAGGTCAATTTTTATCTTATACAACCCGCGGCGATGATATTCAAAATAAAATCATAGGTTCCGGTGTTCCTTTGGTTATAACAAATGAAGACTCTAAAAATACAAAGTTCATAGATACACAATTCTTGGAGGACATTCAATTAAAAGATGCCTATGTATTTTGGGAGTCAGCTGTATGGGGTGATACACTAACATGTGAAGTTATATTACCTGCTAACACTCCATGGCCATCACTTAATAACAAAGGAAATGCTGGGTTAGTTAATGATGCCATCCAATATATAACCAGTTCACAAGTACCTGATGATACGTGGGTTGGTACTCATAATTTATTCCCTATCGATATAGCTATAGTTCGTTTTGTAAATGAGTTTAGAATGCTGGGTACAAATCAAATAGGTACAACATTAGAATCATCTGGTGCTGCTTTAATATCAAAAGATCTTAAAATAAGAATAATATATAAAAATGATATATCTATAAACAAAGATATTAAAATTATATTACTAGCTGAAATATATAGAGAGAATACTATATAATGTTTCCTTTAGACTTTGAACCATTTGATGAAATACCAAATGATGCTATACTTACAGTGGAGCAAGATATGCAAGAATTAAATACAAAATTAGACTTATTACCTATTAAGATGGATGAGTCTATAATTAAAAATATGTACGGTAAAATGGAAATTAAAAACGATACTATGGAAATATTTAACACGTCAGGTGAATTAATAAGGACGTTTAACTTATTTGATTATGTTGGAAACCCTACAACGACTGCAGGTGTATTCAAACGAGAAATAAAAAGTACAGTAATTTCATAAGGAAATAACATGCTAACATTTGGAATGGGTACTAAGGGTGAATGTAAAGCCATAGACATCCGATGGATTTTTAAGAAAAAGAAAATAATATTCAAAGTTAAAAGACAAGTTATAAAATTTAATACAAGTGGTGTAATATGTACGAATCCTTAATAGAAGATTTTGAATTAGTCGTCGGTGATAGTAGCGACGTTTTTATGTTTTTATCACCTGATGTAACAACATTCAGTGATGAATGGGAAGCGTGGATGGCTATCGTTGAAGAAATGGAAGATGTATCCCCTATAGTAATTAGACAACTACCAAGAAATTTAGCTAAGGTAGATGTAACAGGTGTAGTACTTGAAGAAGCTAATAAATACTTCGTAGCTCAGATAACACCAGAAGAAAGTTCAAGATTATTATCCGGTATTAAATATAATTTCGTAATTCAGATAAAGAATGATACTCTTGGTTATAAACAGGAACTTGTTCAATGTAAATTAAAAACAAGAAAACAGGGGATATTTAGATGATAACTATCGCTTTAAAGAAAACATCTAAAGATGGATTAAAAGATAAAATTGTACAAAAAACTATCCAATTATGGACTAGATCGAAGTACTTTCATGTTGAAGTTATTATTAAAGATAAATGGATAAGTACAAATCCTGAAGCGGGTGCTGTATATATCAGGAACCTCGAGGATTTAAGGGATAACTACGATTACTTTAATGTAGACGTTAGGGAAGATAAAATTGAAGAAGTAATGGCTTTCTTAAAAAATCAAATTGGTAAAAAATATGATTACTGGGGATTACTATTCAGCACAGTCCTTACTATGAATCTTGAAGATCGTAATAAGTGGTTTTGTTCTGAGTTAGTAGCAGAGGCTTTAAGAATATTTGGTTATCAGTTACCTAAGAATTCTAACGAGATGACACCAGCAGATATACACGAATTTATTTTAAGCATAAATACATTATAATAAACAAAAAGGATTTACTTGGATTCTAAAATAGAAATTCCAGATCTAGTATTCTCTGAAGATGCTAGAGTTAAACTACTAAAAGGTGTTGAGAAATTAGCATCAGCTGTTAAAACTACAATGGGTCCTATGGGTAGGAATGTTCTTATCCAAGAAAAATATAGAAATTTCTTAACCAAAGACGGTGTTACTGTTGCCAAACATGTTAACCTAAAAGACCCTATTGAAAATATAGGTGCTCAATTAGTTAAAGAAGTGGCTAGTAAAACAGCTGATGAGGCTGGTGATGGTACTACAACAGCTACAGTACTTGCATACAATATGTTTAAATCAGGGTTAAAATATGTTACTGCTGGGGCAGATCCACTATTAATTAAGAAAGGTCTGGAATTAGCATTAAATGATGTTATTACAGAGCTTAGGAAAAACACTAAAGAAGTAACAACACATGATGAAATTGTACAAGTAGCAACTATATCAGCCAATGGTGATTCCTCAATTGGTAATATGGTAGCACATGCTTTTAGAGAAGTAGGTAAAGATGGTCTTATTAACGTTGAATTGGGTCATGGGTTACAAGACGAGATTAAAGTAACGAAAGGTATTCAATTCTACAACGGTTACCTATCACCTTATTTTATAACAGATACTGCTAAAATGGAGGTTCACTTTGAAAATCCATACGTCTTATTATATAACGATAGAATACCACATGTTAAAACAATTCTACCTGTTCTTGAGAAAGCTCAAGTAAATAAAAGACCACTTCTTATTGTATGTAATACCATGGATGATGAAGCTTTGAATACATTGGTTGTGAATAAGATTAGGGGTAATGTAGAAGTTGTCGTTGTTAAATCCCCCGGGTTCGGTAATGTAATAGATCACCTAGAAGATATTAAAACCATGACTGGTGGTAATATTCAAAATCCATCAAAAGGTATTGTATTCACTGATGTTGTATCAGACTTGGGAGCTGCTTCAAGAGTTATAGTATCTGGTACTTCATGTTCTATTATATGTAAAGATGCTGATGAATCTAAAGTACAAGCTAGGGTCGATGAATTAAAAAAACAACTCGAAACAGAAACAACTCTAAAAGAAGATCTTAAAAGAAGAATTGCTAAATTAACTGGTGGTGTTGCAGTTATCAAAGTACAAGCTCCGAGTGAAGTTGAAACCAATGAGAAGAAAGACAGAGTTGATGATGCTATAGGTGCAACCAAAGCAGCTCAAGAAGAAGGTATTATTATTGGTGGTGGTACAGCGTTGTTTAAAGTTAATTTAAATGATAATCTAAAATCATTAGAAGGTGATATTAATATTGGTTATAAAGTACTACTAGATACTATCAAAACACCATTCACTCAAATTTTATCTAATGCTGGTATTACACAAGAATCTATAAACTTTAATATCACCGTTAACCAAGAACATAATTACGGTTATAACGTAAGGACATCAGAATACGGTAATTTATTCGATCTAGGTGTTATTGATTCATTTAAAGTACAAAGAGTAGCATTAACTAACGCGGTATCTGTTGTTGGTACTTTATTAACAACCGAGTGTATTATTCCTTTACAACCTCAATAATAATAGCAGGTACAGCTATTAAAATAGTTGTACCTATACCTATGTTAGATTCTTGAATTTTTAAATCACCACCACTTTCCTTTAACAAATATTGATTTATGTACATACCATTTCCACGAATATTTTTATTCAGGCCTTTATCAGAGAAATTAGGTAAAAATACCTTTTTAAGTGTATCACTATCCATACCACTACCATTATCTGTGATGGTGAATGATAAAACACCATCATGAAAATTAGAATATTGAACATCGATTTTACTTGAATTAGCTTCAACTGAATTTTTAATATGGTTTATAATAACATTAATTAAATCAGAGTTAGATATTTTATCATTATTAGGTTTAAATTTTCTAAGCTTATTATCCACACCGAATAAGAATTCAGCAGAACTTATATGGCTAATACTTATAGAGTGGTCAATTATTTCTTTAAAGGTTTTATCAGAACTATATCGTATATTTTTAATTTCCTTCATTTTATTTAAAATATTATTGATTTGGGATAATGATACAAATATATAATCAAAGTCTTCAACCAATTTAACTGATTTTGGATATACAATAACCAGGTCTGGGTGGTCTGTAAATACTTTAAGGATGAATCCTTTAATCTTACTAACTTTATTATCAATTATATCAAGCGGTGTATTTAATTCGTGATGTATGTTTTCAGATAATATCATAGTTGATTTTTGTGATACTAAAGCCTCATTAGCTGAATTTATTAAAATATTCTGAGTCCTTTCACTTCTTATAATATATAATGTATAAAGGAAGATTAAAATTATAATAAGGGGGGCTAATGCTTGAACTAGAAATACTTCCTTTTCAATTTGTTTAAATATATCAACATATACACTAACACTATGTAATTTAATATTAAACTTCCCATTAGTAAAATCAAAATAGTAGTCTGATACAACATTTATATTTCTTGGAATATAAGATGAATGATATACTACATTTTTACGTTCAAAATAATACATCTCCCCATGAACTAAAATGGACGAACATTCATATAAATTACAGACATTATTGTTACTATAAAAACCTTCTTTATTATATTCATAATTAAATTCACTCTTACTTTTTTCTAAATCATATACTTTAGATAAAATAATAGTTAATATAGTTAATAACACCCAGGCTAGTAAGAATATTAATACACGGTAGTAGATTTTAATAAACATTATAATATAATTATAAAAATTATTAAGATAAAGGTAAAACTAATTAACATTATTTCAACTAATTTAAAGTTTGAATCTATTTCGTCAAATTGAGACCCTTGGCTTATAATATAGTCAACTTCGTCATGGGTATAAGTGATATAATTTATCCATTCAATATCATCATCAAATTGCCAAGTTACTTCACCTGAAGGTACTTTAATCATTTTCTCAATAGCATCTATACAAGTTTCAGGTTTTAAAAAGAGTGTACACATACCATCTGGGGTCATAAAGGTTTTAGTATAATCTGTTGTTTTTGCGTCTAAAGATTCATCCCAGAAAATTGATTTATCATCTTTCTTAATTACAAATATATCACCAGTAATACCAATACTTCTTATATTTGCAGCACATATAGATATAGCTTTATTGAAAGGTTCGACTCGACTAGAGTCTAAGCAGGATTTTACAGCATGTAGATTTAAGTTATTCTGGAATCTAGCAGTCTTTTCTTCACCAAAATAAATACCGTAGAAAACACCAATACAGCATAAGATTAACATAACGATTAATAATAGTTTTTTCATGGCGTCCTTTTTATGGTATTTATAAGAGGAGTATTTAAGTAAATTTATTATATAATTGTTCATAAAGGATGAAAATGAAAGTTAATAACACCTGTTCTATATGGATGGAGAAGTACAGACCACAATGTACAGATGATCTGGTGCTACCTGAATCTATTAAGTCTAAATTTAGTCAATACGCTGCTAATAGTGATATTCCCAATCTTGGTTTATGGGCTGCTGCTCCAGGTGTTGGTAAAACAAGTACAGCTACAGCATTAATCAAGGAGATTAATGGGGAAGCTCTTTTTATAAATGCTAGTATGGATAACGGTATAGATGTCCTAAGAAGCCAAATCACTAACTTTGCTAGTACTGAAGCATTTGACGGTAAGTTAAAGATTGTTGTTCTGGATGAAGTAGATAATTTGACCCAAGGGGCCCAGTTCGCTTTCAGAAGCCTTATTGAAAGCTTTGCTGGTAACTGTAGATTTATTTTAACGGGTAACTACAAAGAAAAAATGTTAATTCCGTTACTTGATAGACTTGAAAATTACGATTTTAATAATTTTGATAAAAAGGAGATGATTAAACCTATTTTCGAAAGACTTAAAGCAGTCTTAGA
>JFJP01027242.1_pt1 | contig 16069 bp, 9 predicted proteins | sample 431651 | NCBI WGS metagenome assembly JFJP01 (sample SAMN02602958, study PRJNA72255) | Microbial mat metagenome, whole genome shotgun sequencing project. | biome: fresh water; feature: sink hole; material: water; isolation source: purple microbial (photo- and chemosynthetic) mats found in... | reverse complement strand
TTAAATCATCGATTGAAAAATTTGAAAGTTTCTCAAAATTTGAATTTGATGCATCAATACAATTTGGAGTTTTTCGTTGAGAAATCTGGTAAAATTAATTTTTAAAAAATTATAAAATAATTTTGTGATTAGGAGTTTATTATATTTATTTGTTTATCAATGAAACGTTAATAAAAAATTGTCCTTTGCAGTTGAAAATTGAGAAAAGCGCAGTTGAAGAGGAGAATCACTTAAAATTACAAGAAGATCTCGAGAACGAAGAAAAAAAAATTCAGGATGATCTTGAAAAACAAAAAGAAACTGATGCCAAACAAATAAAAGAACAAATGAATCAGGAGAAGAAATTACAAACTACAGGTATAAATTTTAAAAAGAAGAAAATTAATTTATTTATGAAAAAGAAAAAAGAGCAGAAGAAACTCTTAAAAAACATATACAGGAAAAAAATGAGGCGATTGAGAAAGAGGAAAGGGAAAAGAAAATGAAAGCAGATTTGATCACTGGAGGGGGTTTTGATTTGGAAAAATCAAAAAAAATGAAAGCACAAACTATTGAAAAAAAACCTCCACAAATTCAAAAGCAACCACTCAAAAAGCCCAAAAAATAATTGATTTTAATTTCATTTTAGAATAAAAAATTAATTATTTTTTTAGAATAATATCCCAAATCGATTTTTTTATTAAAATTTATTTGTAAAAAATTTATAGTTTTATTTATTTATTAAATAAACGCTCGAAAACAACAAAAAGCATTCCAAATTTATATATTCTGTTATGTATTCAATTGAGTGAGCATAGCTGTTCCTCTTAAAGTCCAATATTCAGTATTTTCATCACTTGTCGGTATTTCCTAATATTTTTTTTATATATAAAAGTATAGTTTTTTATTACCACAGGTAAGATAAAGTTGGTAGACTGACCAGTAGTTGACAAAACACCATGTCTCAATGAGGTTTTATAAACAGGGCATCTATAAAAAATAAAAGATTATTTAACTTAAAAAATAAAAATGAAACGTGTAATCTGTAGTTTTAACTTCATAATTATCCGAAGGACTAAAGTGAATCACTGGCATTTTGAAGTACATTTCTCCCTTTAATTTACTTATTTAAATAAATTTCTTTTTATTTACTGGGTATTGATCTGTTAGAATTTTTTTCTTTTTATCTAAGCTTGCTCCTTCCAAATATAATCCATAAACATAAACACCATCCTAAATATTTTTATTTTTTTTATTTAATGTTCCAAAAAATAGAAACCAACCTGAGGTCTTCCAAATATAGATTCTTTATCTTCCATTATCCTGAAAGTAAATTGAAGTTGATCAATAGGAATCTTATATTTTCTCGCGTGTGTTTGCAAAACTCCAGTCAAAAATCCTTTAAAACAAAACAAAAAAAATTTTAGTTTTTTGTTCATAAAAAATTTAAAACCTTGTGGGAAATAAAACCCTGAAATCCAGAAGCAGTTTGGATTTCCATTTATTAACCAATCACTCATAAATTTGACTCTTTCCTTTAAATCACTGATCCAAGATCCCAATGGTTTTAAGGATGGATACGCAACTTCTTCCCAAAGTTTTGGAACCTTGCATTTTTATTTAATTTCCTCAATTTTTTATTTTGTTTACTTGGTTGTTTAAAAGACTATAATACATACTATCCAATTCCTGCGACATTAATCCAAACCCTTGAATTGCCTTACTTAAATTGATCAATGTTGACCTCATCTTTGATAGTAATTTATTAAATCGATCCATCTCTTGAAGCAAAACAGTGGATAAAGAAGGAATCAACGCCATTTCATTTTCTACAAACAATTCTTGATTTCCTTTCTAATGAAAAAAAAATAAAAATGAACTAACATTAAAATTTAATACAAACCTCCTTTAATAAATCTTCAGGCACATCTTCATTTATTTCTTTGACCAAATCTAAAATAATATCATCATTTGATTTTCCAGATCCACTTTTCAATAGAGTTAATAAAATTTTAAACTTTTTTATTTACGATGATGTCAATCTCGGTTGAATACTCAAAATTGTTTGAATAATTTTATCTGATTCTTGAGCTTGATAATTGATATTGGCGTTTTCATGCATTCCGAATACTTCTGGATCATCAGTGATCGGCATATTCTCAATATACTCTTTATAATTTTCAATAGTGCCAATCGGAGGCACATAATAAGCTTCAGAATCAGAAAAACTAAAAAAAAATTATTTTAAAAAAAAAATAGAAAATAATTGAAATACTTGTATTTTTCTTCTAAAATATCTGCAATATAAAATTTCTTCAAAATACTAATCAAACATCTTCTATCCCAATCATCAGTCACTCTTCCTCCATAATTGATATGTCCAGTGACGAACAATAAAGCATCCCATGGAACTTGTTCTTGTTCATTCAGTAGCATCAAAAGCACAGTTTTGGAAGTCGTCAGATCACTATCATTGAATTCATATTTAATATTCCAACCCAAAGGCCCGAATTTTCTTCTTTCGAGCACCATCGAATGGAAATATGATAATCCCCATATCATCTTATGAAATGTGGTGCCTTTATTACATGAATCTATAAATTCTTGAGTGATATCATTGAAAGATCTCTTCATGTTTGCTTTTATACCTCTTGGTGGTTCTGTTGTCAATTTGATCCCATTTTGTAAAATGCTAACAGGGAAATAATCTGCAGGCATTGAAGTTAAGAATAATCTGAAATCTATATGAATATCATTCATATTCATTGCGTTTATATCCTCTACAATCAGCTCCAAAGTTGGCATAAAAGTTTTCGCCAAATGGCAATTTTGCAAAAACACCCAATTTCCTTCTTTTTTGCCATCCTCAATCATTTTAGCTGCAGTGGGGCCTTGGCCTTGTCCTAATGAAATAATTTTCAATTGGTCTTCACATTGTCGATCTTTTGCGAAATTCATGATAGAATCAGTAGGATCAGCACCTTGTGACAACACGAAAATTATAGGAGTTTTACGATCAGAATCCGCATGAATTGCACTCATACCAACTTCAGGACTTTCCAAATAGAACTTTTCCAAATTTTTTTGAACGTAATTCGAAACACCAAACATCAATTTTTCAGGTCTGAATATCTTCAAAATGAGCATTCGCTCAAAATCATCGAGGTTTTGTTGAAAATCTCCTGGCAATTTCTCTTCTAAAGGCTCTACAGAAGAGCAATATTCTTTCCAAGCAGGCCATTTCGAAACAATATCACCTGTCAAACCAGCATAATTATCGAAATTTAATTCTAAATAATAGGCCAAATCCCATCCTATAGCAGGAATAATAGCATCAGGACATGCAGGCTGATCTTCTTTATCGAAAATACCAGCTCCTCTTAAAAATACTCCCCATAGAGCATCATTTAATAATTTAGCTTGTCTTTTAATATTAGTGGCAATTAAAAATGAAAAAATCAAGGTATGTTGTTCGAAAAGTCCTCTGCAAACATTAGTGAAGATGGTTCTCGTGATGGTATCAATGAGATTTGCAATCCTTATTGGTAGTTCTGCGTTTTGTGCACTCATATCAATAGCATTATTGAACAAACGAGTGATATATTGTAAAGAATATTGATACATAGGGTCGATTAAAGCGAGATCTTTAATAACGAAATACAAAATCGAACCACGAATTGAAACATCACGATATTGATTTCTAACAGATTCAATGGTTTTTTCTAATTCTGTGCTAACTTTTATTTGTATTTGAATCTCATGAGAAGTAGTTTTCGAGGTTTGTAGTGTGTTGATCAGATTCACATCATCGAGCAAAGTGTCGCTTTTTGCATCAGATAATAATTTCAAAATATTTGTCTCACTTTCTAATATTTTCTTCTTGAAATCAGCCAATTCAACAATATTTTTATCCCTTTGCATCTCTATTTCTGGCTGTTCTTTCTTCACAACATCTGCTAATAATTGTTCTTCTAACCCTTCGAAAGTCACAGTGAAATTTATCACATTTACTTTAATAAAGATCTCAGGCAAATAATTTGGATTAGGCTTCTTTGTGGTCATATAAAGTCTGAATAGATTATTATAATCAAGATCAGCATCAGCAAATCTAATCAAAACCCTTCCATCGCTCGTTTTTTGAAACTGTTTCGCGAAAACTGCATCCAGCATAGGATCTAAAGATTCTTCAGTATCCTGAATCAGAACTGGATAGCCTAAAGTTAGAGCTGCTCTCATATTGACTTGAAATTGAATATCAGTGAATTTCATAACTTTGATTTGTTGAACTTCTTCAGTTTTCTTGATCCATTTATTCGCTTGCAATTGAGGATCTATCATTAAAGGCCATTTGTATCCTTTGGTGGCAAATATAGCATTTTCTTGTGAAACATTGTCCGAAGGCAATCCATTCATCATCCAATCTCTTAATGTCACAGCGTTTCCTAAGGTTTTTGTTGTAGAAACAGAATCGCTTGAAATAGGGATATTTTTCTCATAGAGCATTGTTATCCATTTTGAGGTTAATTCTTGTCGAAAAATGCCTGTGAAAGGACCTAAATAACTTAGACAAGCAGCTGAAAGAAAGACATCTCCTACTATCGTAATAATCTCTGATTCAAATCGTTTAATAGACTCTGCCCATCTTTCACCTTCTTCTTTCAATAAATACGTGAGAGATTCAGCGTTCTTTAAACGCGTCATTGTTAATTCAATTTTTTTCTCTGTTTCAATCTTCTTTTGAACCATTTCATCATTGTCTTTCTTTAATTTTGCCACTTTCTCTTTCACTTTATTTAATTCAGCCTCTTTTTCAGATAAGGTTTTGTTATATTCATCTAATTTAGTCTGCATTTGTTGGACTTTGGCTCTTTTAGGCCCAACTTTTTTATTAACTGTGCAATAAGTATCTAAGGCTATGCACCAAGTGCAAATATCAGCTGCTGCACTTGCTCTTGCCTTAATTTCTTCAGGCTTAAAGCATACATTTTGATTAAATCTATGTTTTCTAAACTTATTCAAAACATCTTCTTTTATTGTGTCTTTCGGGAAATTCAACAAACTATTCAGAAATCCATTCAAATCCTGCATCATTTTTACTGCAGTAGACCATTCATACTTCTTTCCGAAAAGCATGCAAAGTCCTTGCATAACATCCTCAACAACTTGTGGAGGTTTAGGATATTTCCTGATTTCATCCAATGCTGATTTATCTATTTCCTTTATAGCTCTATCAGCAGCATCTAATTCAGGCTGAACCATGTCTAAATCTTGTTTAGCATCATCAGCAATTTGCTTCATTTCATGAGTTTTATTGTTAATTTCTTCTCTATCTCTTTCAACAACCATTTCTTGTTCTCTGGCTATATGAGAATCCTTTTCCAATTCTACTAATGCCTCATCAACAATCTTGCTTTGTTCTGCTAATTGTGGCTGTAATTCTGTTAAACTAACCTTTAATTTCGCAACTAAATCATTGGCAGAATGCAGTTTACTCAATCCATTAGACAAACGCTTTGAATTAAAAGATATTTCCTCTCGTTTTTCCTCTAATGTCTGTATATACAGATTAATCAAATCTAAATAGCTTTTTGGTGTAGTGTAAACCTTCCTTTTTAATTGTTGATCAAATTTCAAAGCCAATTCCCCAGCTGTCACATGAACTTCTTTGCACATTTCAGCTAAGCCTTTTCGAACATCATCTGAAGGAAGAGTTAAATCGTTTAATAATTTTGAAGAAACTGATAGTAAAGCTGCTTCTGGCCATGCAGAGAACCAATCCAGAGTGCAACAATCCACTAAAGATGGGAATTTTCTGCAACGAATTCTTAAAGCATCTCCTACAGGAGACATACAAAGGACTATATGTAGATTATCGCGAACTCTCTCCACAAAAGTAGAATATATAAGATCAGGAACATCAGGTAATTTCAAATCATTAACATGATAAGGCCTGACATTTGTGATGATTTTTTCTTTATCATCTGGCTGCTCCCATATATTCGGCACCTCTCCTGAATTTAGCATATTGTTGATATCTTCTAAGAAGCTTTCCTGGATAATTTGTGTATCATTAAAAAGAAAAGTCAATGAATTACCATCAACTCCTGTGATATTTAATAACTCTCTAAGAAATTCTCTAAAGCTTTGTTGATTATAACCTTTGACAATCTCCACTTGTTTTATTTGATAATTCAATAAATAACTAGATAATCGAGTCAAACTTTGTTTTCCACTACCTCCAACACCAATCAACATTAGATTGCCTCGAGGTTGTCTTAGAACTCTTGCCACTCTAAGAATATGTTCAATTGCATCATCGAAAAACACAAGGTTTAATTTGTTTTTGTTTTTTTGATCAGAATTATGATCATCCATTCTATCTTCTAACACTCTGATCAATTTTTTAACATCTTTAATCTCCTCATAATCCTTCATTGGAGCATCTAATTTCAAAATATCTCCAAACATAATGCAATTGTTGATGAACAATTCCTCTTTGGTCCATCTTGTATTGAAATGTCTTCCTAATAACTCACAAATCAAATTCCTGAACCAATCTCGATCATCTTCATTGATCAATCGATCATAAAACACTCTACTAACTTCATGGATCCACAATCTTGTCATTTGATCTTGTTCCTTTATAATAGTACCTCTAGTCATTAAAATCCCTTGAATTACCTTACTGACATCTCTCAAATTGAAAGTATAATGGAATTTACTTGGAATAGCCTTTTTTTCCTTGATTATCCTGACATAAACATCAATTGTTGCAGAAATGACATTATCTGAGCTTCTTTTCAAAGCTTCAGGGAACCCAATGCCCAAAAACCCAGACAAAATTGAATTAAAGATTTTAAATAGAATTTTTTGATTTGGTTGTGGAACACATAGAAGATTGAAATGTCTTGTAAATCTAGTAGTCATTTCATTGCGACCTCCAGTGGGTGGTGCAGCTGCAGCTATCATCGTAGTGTTCTGTATTTCTTTCCAAAAAGGTTCTTTCCTATCATACATACCTCCTTTATCAATTATTAGACGAAGTAACTCAATAGGAGGTTGCGCACCGTATTTTTCAACGGCTGGCATATTAATATCATCAATGAAAATGACCATTTTACGACCAGCTTTTGCTCCAATAAGTGTTTTCTTATACCTTTCGAGTTTACTTTCAATAGTCATTTGGGTGATCATTGAGTCAGTTGCGGCAGAAAACATAAGAAAGATTGTATCTATCAATTTAGGTTCTTGAATGTTTCTCAAAAGGGTTTTCACTATCACAGATTTACCGGTTCCAGTTCCTCCTGTGATAAAGATTCGTTTGTTATAAACCAAAAGCCATTCCATTATATAGGAATAGCGCACTGTGTCGATTGTGGGGACTAGAAGATTGAAATAAGGCGTTTCTTTTTCGTAGATAAACTCTTGAGTGATGTCATTCCAGGATTTGAACACGAAATCCCCACTTGAATTATCCAAATAAAAGCCATAGATGTTATCGGTGTTCGGGAAAAGAATACCTGAGAATTTTTTACGGATGAAATCATCGAATTTGAATTGATATTCTTCATAAACAGTGGCTCCGAAAGACCAAATAAATGAAAAGGCGAAAATCAATGATAGATAACGTTTTTTATTCTCAAATTTCTCAGTTGCTTTGAATCCGAACTTCTTATTCAGAAAACATTCTAACAAATTGCAAAAACTTGAAATGATTTGTATATCTACTGTCATGATAGGCTCAATAAAGCTTGGTTGTCTCAAGAAACTTAAACCCTCATCAAGACTATCTTCGAAAAGACTCCAAAAAAAAGCTTTTAATTCTTTATTCAGATATTCATTGAAAACAATCTCAGTATTATTTATATTCTGCTGTTGTAAAGCTAATTCTTCTTGTGCAAACCCTTTATATATCCTCTCCAACCAAGATTGAACATAAGGCCTCCAACCCATTTCCTCAAATGTCATATAGACCATTCCACATCGCGAAACAGTAGCTGGACTAGCCACTTGTAAATCATTCACTTCAAATAACATCCTCATTTCTGATCGAAGTTTGATTCTTTGACCATTAGCCAAACAAAGCATCATATTATCATCTAACACAGTATTCATATTTTCTATCCAAAGGGCATCAACTGGACCATCGAACACAACCCAATGTCTATCATATTTTCTATTAACAGCTTCATCATTGGCAGCTTCTCGCATGATTTTTGAAGCCAAACCATCTTGCCATTCTTCAGTGAATTTATTCACTTCTCCGTATAATTCACCCATACTAATACATTTTGGGTTTATAATATATGTATGAACAGTTTGATAACGTTTATCCGGAGAGTCACTTTTTCTTAACTCTGTCATTGCATTTTGCAAAATCTGATAACAAGTCGTTTTGGCACTGCCAGTGAAACCCACAAGCATAACCCCGAATCTCACATTGAAAGTTTCAAATAATTGTATGACTTTTGTTGTGAGTTTTTCAACTTTTTGTAGACCAAGATCCAGATAAACTTTTTCAATGGCTAATGCTAAAATTGAATAATCATCAGTGGGAATCACAACATCTGGAAAGAGATCTTGAATAAGAGCTTGGAACAATGGGATATCTTCTTTGAGGAATTTAGGTATGTTTGAATCTCTCATTGCTTTGATTAGGACCCCGTCTTCATTGGAGTTTGGATCTGATCTTTTCAAAGAACCAGCCATGACTAAAACACTTTTTACTGCTCTCATACCGAAATCGTAATGCTTTTGTTGAGACAATTGCTCTGAGCTTAATTTATAAAGCTGAACCATTTTATTGCTTAATACTTTTGAAGCTTCAAAGCCTTCACTGAAAAGAATGATTTCTGCTATAAGTCTATAGTCGGGAATCATCATAGCCACTGGCCTAAATAAAACCTTTAGATTATCAGGCAATTCAGTTCTTCCAGCATATCCAGGGTTCATAGTAATAAACACTCCAAATCCCTCTCTCATTTGTATGACATCATTCACAAAGAAGAACCTTTTCTCTCCTTTAAGATTCGCCTGTCTAATTGTTAACAGTTGTTGTGCTATTACTGATAAAACCTCTATGTCAATTCTATTAAACTCATCTAAACAAGACCATGCTCCTTGTTGAGCCAATCCACTGAATAGTCGAGCCATCATTTTGTACTCAATTTGTTCAGAACAGTTGAAAACCACACAAAGCATACCCAAAGCTTTAGCTAAATCTTTTGTACTTTCGGTCTTTCCTGTACCAGCGGGACCAGCAGGGGATGCTCCTAATTTAATATTCAAGGCTCCTGTAATCGTAATCCAACAGCGATCTGTCAAAGGAGTGATAACCAAACGACTTGTAGCTCCCATATATTCATATCCATATTTGATTCTCGAATTAACTTGAAGAACAAAAGCATTTTCTTTATCAACACTTTCATCCCAATAATAACGCAATTGTTGTTGCCATAAAAATTCAGTTTTTGAAGTGACGTTATCATTGGTCAGAGTTTCAATTATGTCTCTCGCATGCACATCTTGTGTTATCAAAGCCACTATAATCTTATGTTTTATTTCAGTTAGATTGCTTCTGACAAGTTCGGTTAATTGTGACAACTGAATGAAATTTATCTGATACCATTCAGCCATCGAATTGGAATTTTCGTTCATTTGATCCAAGAAATACTCTGTGGTATTGCACCAAGCTATTTGTGAAATCACTGTTATAACCTGTCCTGGATGATCTAAAACCCATTTTTTTCTCTCAGTATTATCAAGATCATTCCTTCCAATCTTCATTCTCTTACTTATTGTATCTCTCATTTGATCCTGAACCTGATTCAGCCAAATTTCTACTTCATTGGCTCTCGTTGAAACTGATTTATTAAATTCCACTTTCTCATTTTCTGCTGAAACCATTGCATAAATGCTTGAGGATTTAGGGTCTTCACCTACATCTAATTTATAGATATTATCGAAACATTTCTTCATATGCTTTTGTATCGCTTGAAGGTCTTGTGCTTTAGCAAGGATCTCTAACAATTCATCATTACTTAAAAAGTAGAATCTCGGGAAATTCACTCTTTTAAGCTCTAAATAATTCTCTAAAGCTTTTTGTATGAGATTCAATGTATCTTTATGTTTTTTGAAGATCTTGCCAAGGTCTGGAGTTACACATTTAGAAACACTTCTGAATTGATAAGCTTTTCGCATATGTCCTCTGAAATTCTTATCAACATTATCGAATTGCGTGCTTTCATTGGACAATTTTTTTTTGATATCCTGTGCGTCAAAGATATTTTCTAAATATATCCAATTTTTTTGACAAATCAACCAATCATCGATTGTTTCTTGTGTATAAAGCAATTTCTTATGCAATTCTTCAGTCTTAGGTCTCAATAATTTAAGGTATCTTGACCCTAAAATATTGTTTAAATTAGCTAAAAACTCGTCAATTAATGCGAAAAGATCATCCATTTCTGTCAGAACATACAATTCTTTAGCTTTATCACTTTTATAAGGCACAACAGTGAACTCCAAAGTGATCCAATTCTGATAGATTTCTTCAAATTGTTTCTCTAAGATGGCTTCTTGTGTAGCTTGAACGCTGATTTCCTGTATTTCTTTCATACATTTCACTACATTCATCGCCATTAAATCATTCAAAGTAAAATTATCATCAATTTCAAAGTCTTGTCCAATTTTCTCTTTGATTTCTTTCCAATGATGATCCTTCAAATGTTTATTCCTCAAAGCAATAACCACAGGCATTGTATCTTTGAAATCATAAACTATATCTCTTAATTCATCCAAAATTGGATTAGGAGGAAGCTTTTTCTGAGATTTCTTTATTATATTTGTGAAATAATCTCCTTTAGAAATAATTTGTTCAGTGTCAATTTCGTTGAATTTCCCATTAATCCAGGATTTCGTTAATTCTTTCCATTCTTTTAATGATTTCCACATTGCGAATCTCAAATCGAGATCTTCTTTTAAATTCCTCATATTCTCGAAATCAGATTCGTCCATTCCAAGAGTTCTTTGATATTCTCGATATTTATTCCCCAAGTCTTCAAATTTCTTGAACTCATCAAGAATTATTGATAATTCTTTTATAGCATCTTCTTCTTTTATCTCACGAGTGAGATATTTACCATCTTTTACTCTGAAATCTAGATCATTTATAGATTTTTCTAGCTCAGGGATCAATTGTTTCGAGATTTTCATAGCGTTTGTCTCTAATCCTTTTTCAATAGCTTCATTGCTATAATTCATCGTGGTAAATAAAGAAGTCATTGAATGAGTGGTGTCTACGAAAGCTTGATCATCATCTTTTTTGAACTCAAACCTGAACTCTTTTAATTGAATATAAACTTGATTTAAAACATCTAATTTGCTCTTTATCTTAGGATATTCTTTTTCTATCAATTTCAAAGCATTTCTTTGTTTAACAAACTCTTCTAAATTGCCTGTTCCTGATTTAAGAGCTTGATTACTTGATAATAACCATTCTTTTATTGCTCTATTCCTCACTTTCAGCATGTCAGGCAAAAATCCTTGCAATTTCTTTATAAGATTTTCAGGCGATGGAAGCAATTCTTTCCTTAATTCATCTGAATCTATCCTGAAAAGCCCTAAATCTGCTTGAAAAGGAACCTCTTGTTCTAAAAGCTCTTTTTGGTAATTGAGAAGAGTGAGAGTGAATTGAATGCTTTCTGCTTGTCTAACTAGCATTTCACTCTTGAAAACCTCGAGATTGACTCTTGAATTCTCCCAGAAGATAGTCAAATACTTGGCAAATCCATCTAAATATTTCTCAGCTCTGTCAAAAGCTTCTTCAAATAAAATTTTTAAATCTTTTGAATATTTTTCTAAAGGAGAATGGTCTAATAACCAATCCTGAGGGTCTAAATAATTCGAATCAGGCATTTCCCAATCATCTCCCACCATATCATCCCATTCTTCTAATACACTAACATATGGTGTCATTTCATCATGACGACTCCATCTTTCAAATGCTTGAATAGCATTCATACCTTCACCCAAACAGCGAACAATATCACTGAAGAATGAATCGAGGTTTGGACGAAGACTCAGCCAAATTCGACTGATTTTCGAACAGATTTGACGATCATAGGTCTTTTTCTCATCGATTATGTCATTTTTCTCATCGTCAGAGGATTCGGAGTCAGATTCTTCAGTTTTTAATTTACCTGTTTTTTTTTTTTTAAAAGGGTTTAAGAATATTTATAAGCGAGGTTAAAGAATCATTTTAAATATAAGAGGATAAATATCTATATATCTAAAATAATTCTCTTAACAATTTAAACCCTTTTTTATAAAAAATTTTGCTTTAAAAAAAAATGCATTTTAATTGCATACTGCATTTAAAAAAAAAAAAAAACTTTAAATTTATTTTTACCTTTAGCTTTGGTCACTGGCTTTTCTTTCTTCTCCTTCTTCTGTTTCGGCTCTCTGCAATATACATGATAAAGTATATTGAAATCCTCAGGTTTGTGGGTTCCAATTGGCGGAGGATTAAACTCAGTAATCAGACTATTTTCGATAAAAGTTTCTGGAATCTCTTGGAAATGGAAATCAACACTTAAGAAAAACATTGGTTCTTTAATCTTTGATGAGCCTTTCTGGTTCCTCTCCCTATAAATAACCCCATCCTTTGTTTTGACTAAAGTGTTGAATTCGAATATAAGGTCCTCAACACTCAGCACATAAATGTTTTTCAAAGCTTCCATTGCGAGAAAATCAACTAAATAAGAAAATCTCAGGAATTTAGAACATTCTTTTCTCAATTCTGATCTTTTCTCATAGGAGAGATTCTCTGGAAATCCAAGATTTTCATATGCTGATTCCTTTAATCTAAATAGATTGGTATTCTCATTCTTTTTTGCGAAATCATCTTCAAAAGCAGTTGAATATTGTGTTTTTCTCAAAGCATCTAAACAATCTTTGAACCCATCTCTGATATTTTCTCTAGATTTCTTTGAAAATTCCTGAATTTTCTCATTCACCTGCTTTCGCTTTTTCTCTTGCATAGATTTAAATTCTTCGAGCTTTGGAATATCTGCTGTAAGCCCATATTGTTGCTGATTAAGGTCAATGAAACGTAATTTCTCCATATCACAACAATTTTTCCTATGGGAAAGCAGTGTATCTCTGAGAGTCGGATGAAGAAAAAAGAGTTTCTCAGCAAGGACTCTTTTATAATTGTTCGTTTTATGGCCGATTACATTCTTTTTCCACATTTTAAGTGTTTTCCATTTGCGAAATTTCGTGAAAAAAGTCAGACTTTTGATTTGATCATAGGTTTCTCTTTCTTTAAGCCAATTAGCCAAAACAATGAATTCCAAAGGTTTTCCATTATCATAATGGCAAAGGCCTTTTTTACTGATGGTATAATATTCTTTGATTTGATTAGCCTTGATCTTCTCATAATCAATAACGTCAAGATAATAAGGGTCATCATCACTAACTCTGATTAAATAGATGAATTCATCAAGATTCGTCACATTCTTCAATATCAAATCAATATATTTATCAATTCTTGAAGCTGGTCTTTTGCAGGTCGTCAACATATTCTTCTTTGGGTTCAAATTCACTTGTGGCTCATCATTTAGGCTTTTTTGCTGGGTGCTTGTTTTTATTAGATCCTCGTTTGTAAGATTAGATATACCACCTGGTTTGATAGGGTTTACCAAGTTCATATAGCGTTTATCAATTCTGAATTTCCCTGAGATTTTATCCACAAGATATTTGCTTCGTTTCAGATCTCCATCATTGAACCCAGCTGACAATAAAGAGCTTCTCATTTCATCTGCAAAAGCTCTTGTTGGCTTAAAGAAACCACCTTGTGAAACCCCGAATTTTTGTAGATACGAAGTGGAAAGTGGTAGAGGATTTAATAATTGGCCTGCTGAAAGGTTTCTTGTGACGATGTTATTGAAATTTGAACCTAGATTCAAGTTACTGCCCATTAATTCTTCATTTCCTATGAATTTTGGATGGTAATTGGTTTGTGATGTGTAGATCTTTCTTTGGTTTGTCAATCCTTTTTCAAGAGGTAGATTGCTTTGATTATCAAAAGGATTTAAAGCTACACTGCCACCTGATTTCAAGAAATTCCTTTGTAAAGCTAATTCAGATTTAGCTACAGTGGAGGGCTTATTTCCATAGGACATCTGATTGATTTTGGTAAGGGAATTGATCTCATCTTTTTGTTCTTCTTTATTGTCTGTGATTTGTGTTTCATCTATCATCTGTCTTTCTTTTAAAGCATCTCTGGTCACTTTGTTCTGTGATTCACCTTGAACTAAATGAAGAATTGATGATTGTTGCTGATATATCACAGGAGCTAATTTATTTTTCAATGAGTAAATTTTTGCTCCTAAAGGTCGGGATTGAGAAGAAGAGGTAGTTGGACGTTTCACTGATGGCATTGTTCTGATGGTAAAACCTTTGTCCATTATACGAAACCGAAGATCAAGGGAGCGCTCCTTGCGTTCGGGAGGGTTTTGCTGGTGAGGATCATTGAGAAATGGCTTTTTCTTCATGAATTTTGTTTGGATTAATTTTTGTTTTTTTAAAAAAAATAAATTCAAGAAAAACTGTTGCCTTTTTTTATATTTATTTGAGAGGGCATTTTTTTTAAAAAGTTCTTTATACTAAAAGGTTTTAATTTTGGTAAATTTGGAAGAAAAAAAAAAAATAATTATGAAATTTCTTTTCATTTTTTTTTCTCTGTATTTTATCATTTAAAACAATTATACATCATAATTTTTATAAAAAGTCTTCATTTACAATCCCTTAAGAATCTCATTCAAATTTAAACAAACATTCTTCAATTTAGGTTTCTTCAAATTATTCTGATCTACAATCTCTAATGAGCTCGTTTTTGATTTTTCATCTGAGCTGCAATTTTTATTATAATTTTCTCTCTTTTTAATTGAGTCTTCTTCTTCTTTTTCAGATTTTGAAAGGTTTAAAGTTAAATTATGATTTGTTTTTGGGATATTTTCTATTATTGTAGGGTAGAGCTTTCTAATTCTAGTGATTTCACGATTTAAAAGCAATTGTTTTACCATTTCCTCCAATTTTTTATTGTCTTTTGATAAATCCTCATTTTTTTCGTGTAATTTTTCCATTAATTTAGCAGCTTTTTTAATTCAAAAATGAAAAAAATCCATAAAAAATTGTTTTTAGAAATATTTTGTAAATACTTTCAATTGGATCCAATTTCTTCATTTTTTTTTCAAGAGAAATCACTTTTTTTTTTTCGTTTTCGAAATAATTAGCTATATTTTTTGAATTTTTGCATTCCTTTTCATTATTTTTGTTACATTTAAAAAATTTAAAAAAATTACTTGTTTGTTCTGTTCTATTAATTTCAAATTTTCAATTTGTAACTTATCAGCATTTTTAGCCAATCTTTCATATGAACTTTGCAATTTTATGATTTTTTGTCGATGCATCGCATCTCTTAACTGCAATTTATAAATAATTTCTTTCAATTTTGGAATAGTTCCTTCTTCATTCCCATCAAAATTGAATTTTTCCATGAATTTCTCCTTATCATTTTCCATGAATTCATTAATTTCAATCGAAAGACTATTATTTTCATTCGATTGTTCCATAGAAAGTGGATTCTCTTTGTTTTTTTCCTTTGTAATTTCAGGTTTTTTTAAGGAAGTTTCTTTTATGATAGGTTTTTTTTCTTTTTGTATGATGTCCATTGAATGGTTTTCGAAAAAAGATATTCGTTTTTCTTTGAAAATATTATTGCCATTTCGGACAAAAAAGGAACTTTGTGAGGTTTGGTTAGGATATGATAATTTTTCTATGTTTTTGTCCAGGGATTTTGTGAGATTTTTCTTGTTTCTTCGCTTTTCTGTTCTTTTCTTATTTTCACTCTTGCGACAAAGATGAATAACTGAATCGAGTTTCCTTCGAAAGTTCACGAAATTTAGGGATTCATCCTTTAATAATTTTGTTTTGCTGTTCATTTTTTAAATATAAATTTTTTAAAAAAAAAAGAAAAAAATTAAAAATTTTTTTTTGTAAAAAATTAAGAATAAAAAAAAGCTAAAAA
>JFJP01005911.1_pt1 | contig 16069 bp, 15 predicted proteins | sample 431651 | NCBI WGS metagenome assembly JFJP01 (sample SAMN02602958, study PRJNA72255) | Microbial mat metagenome, whole genome shotgun sequencing project. | biome: fresh water; feature: sink hole; material: water; isolation source: purple microbial (photo- and chemosynthetic) mats found in... | reverse complement strand
AGTCTTCGCCGAATGTGCCCATGGAACGCCCCGGCTCGTAGGCGTCTTCGAGTCCGTCGAGCATCATGTGGTCAAAAATGCGGTCGTGTCCAATGCGGTAACCGCCACGCCCCTTGAGCATCAGGTAGGGCGCGTTGGTCATGCTCTCCATGCCACCGGCCACCAGTACTTCGTGGCTACCAGCCAGCAGCATGTCGTTGGCAAACATGGCGGCGCGCATGGCCGAGCCGCACATCTTGGACAGCGTCACCGCGCCCGCGCTCTTGGGCAGGCCACCCTTGAAGCCGGCCTGGCGTGCCGGGGCCTGGCCGGGGCCTGGCCCTGGCCGGCCATCAGGCAATTGCCAAACAACACTTCGGTGACCAGCTCCGGGGAAATGCCGGCGCGCTGCACGGCAGCCTTGATGGCCGCACCGCCGAGGTCATGGGCTGCGAGGCTGGAAAAGTCGCCCTGAAAGGCACCCATGGGGGTGCGGGCTGCGCCGACGATGACAATGGAATCAGACATGAAATACCTCCTGTTTAAATTGAAGAAATACGTTCGTTGCGCGCTTTACGGTCGCTCGGCCTGGTGGAAGCGCTTGTCGCGGTCGTACGGAAAGACATCGTGCACATGGCCTTGTGCAATGCGCTCCTTGTGCGCCTGCCAGAACTCGGCATCCAGCAAATCGGCATGGTGTTTCATGAAGACTTCGCGCACTGCCGGATTGCCAAGCAAAAATGGGCCAAAGGTCTCCGGAAAGACATCCCTGGGGCCTACGCTGTACCAGATCTCGCCCGACATTTCGTCTTCTTCGTTGCGGGGTGCGGGCACTTTGCGGAATCTGCAGTCGGTGATGTATTCGATCTCGTCGTAGTCGTAAAACACCACCTTGCCGTGGCGGGTTACGCCAAAGTTTTTCCACAACATGTCGCCGGGAAAGATGTTGGCAGCCACCAGGTCCTTGATTGCGTTGCCATACTCCACCACCCCCCGCACAATCTGCTCGCGTGCCCGCACGGCCACCGCACTGGTGTCGTCTGCGTTGGCACCACCGGCATCAAACGCCTCCTGCAGGTAAATGTTGAGCGGAATCATGCGCCGCTCAATGTAGACGTGCTTGAGAATCAGCTCCAGCGTGCCATCACCATCGCGGTCGCTGATTTCGAGTTGGCTCGGTGCAAATTTCTGAATCTCGGCCACCAGTTCGTCGTCAAACCGGTCGCGCGGAAAGCCGACCTCGCTGTACTCCAGCGTGTCGGCCATGCGCCCGACCCGGTCGTGCTGTTTCACCAACAGGTACTTGCCCTTGATCTGCTCGCGGGTGGTGTCCTTTTGCGGCGGATAGTAGTCCTTGATGACCTTGAACACATACGGGAAGCTGGGCAAGTCGAACACCAGCATCACCATGCCCTTGATGCCGGGTGCGATACGGAACTTGTCGCTGGAATGGCGCAGGTGGTGCAGGAAGTCGCGGTAGAACAGGTTCTTGCCCTGCTTGGCCAAGCCCAGCGCGTTGTAAATTTCGTTGCGCGGTTTGCGCGCCATCATGCTGCGCAGGAACTGCACATAGGCCGATGGCACCTCCATATCGACCATGAAATAGGCCCGCGCGAAACTGAACAGCAGCAGCAGATCGTCTTCGCCAAACAGCGCGGCGTCGATCTCCAAATTGCCGTCCTTGGCGTGGAGCAGTGGCAGCGCAAACGGAAATTCGGTGAAACCGTTGATCAACTTGCCCACCACATAGCAGCCTTTGTTGCGAAAGAACAGGCCGGTGAGCACCTGGATCTGAAAATTGGCGCGCAGCGTGGCGGTTCCGATCTTCTCCACCATGGCCTGCGCCACCAGTGACGCGTCCCGCGCCAGATCGACAAAGGGGCATTGCAAATCAAAGTCCGTCACCAGGCGCATGAGCTCCTCTGCCATGCTCGCCCGCGTCGGGTAATAGGCGCGGTAGGTCGGACGTGTCTTTGGCTCGTCGTTTTCGATGTATTCGGTGCTTACCGCCGGGCGCACGAAGATGAAGTCGTTCTGAAAGTAACTGCGATGCAGGATCTTGCAGGTCACTGAATTAAAGAAGGTTTCGGCAAGCTCCGGCTGGTGGTGGTCCACCAACAAACCGATGTAATGCAGCTTCGTCTGCTGCCACACATCCATGGCCAACTCACCGGCCTTGAATTCACGCTCCAGGCGCGTGGAACACTCCTTGACGCGCAAATCGTAAAACTCGATGCGCTCGCGCTGGGCGCGCTGCTGGCCGTGCCAGTCCATGGTTTCAAAGCGGTGCTTGGCGCGGGCCGATTCGGTACGAAACAGGCGGTAGTGGCGGTTGAAGCCGTCCATCATCGCCTTGGCGATGTCATAGGCCACGGTGGAATCGAGTCGTGTGGGAAACATGATTGCTACTCTATTGATAGCTGCTTACGCACAATTCATCTGCGTCAGAGCCACTTTTGGTTGATAAACATCATTTTCGGGGGATCAACCGCACACCAGACAGCGCCTGCCGGTACAGCGTGTCGAGTTGCGCGTTGCCGGTGACGGTCATATGCAGGTCCTGCACCAGACCATCGTGCAGCCCATACACCCAGCCGTGCAAAGTCACATCCTGCCCGCTACCCCATGCATCCTGCAACACCGTACTTTGGGCCACGTTGACGACCTGCTCGATCACATTGAGCTCGCACAGCGCAGCGGCGCGACCGTGCTCGGGGATGACTTCGAGCACGTCGCGATGCCGGTCGCGCACATCCTGAATGTGGCGCAACCAGTTGTCGGCCAGCCCGATGCGCGCACCTTCCAGCGCTGCCTGCACACCAGAGCAACCGTAGTGGCCCACCACCATCACATGCTTCACCTTGAGCCGCTCCACCGCGAACTGTATTGTCGACAGGGCGTTGAGATCCGAGTGCACCACCACGTTGGCAATGTTGCGGTGGACGAAAATTTCGCCCGGCGCAAGCCCGACAATTTCGTTCGCAGGAACGCGACTGTCGGCGCAAGCCCGACAATTTCGTTCGCAGGAACGCGACTGTCGGAACAGCCAATCCACATGTACTGCGGCCGCTGCTGGGTCGTGAGGTTGGTAAAAAAGCCTGGGCGCGAGCGCTCCATCTCGGCGGCCCACGCACGGTTGCGGGCGAAAAGATCTTTGGTCAAAGTACCGCCCACTTCACATGGTCTCGCCAAAGAGTTCACGCCCGATCAGCATGCGGCGGATTTCGCTGGTTCCCGCGCCGATTTCGTACAGCTTGGCATCACGCCACAAGCGGCCCAGCGGGTACTCGTTGATGTAACCATTGCCGCCAAAGATCTGCACGCCCTCGCCAGCCATCCAGGTGGCTTTTTCGGCCGTCCACAGGATCACCGAGGCGCAATCCTTGCGCACCTGGCGCACGTGCTCGGAGCCCAGCAAATCGAGGTTTTTGGCCACGGTATAGGCAAAGCTGCGACCCGCCTGCAGCACGGTGTACATATCCGCCACCTTGCCCTGAATAAGCTGGAATTCGCCAATGCTCTGGCCAAACTGCTTGCGGTCGTGGATGTAGGGGATGACGTTGTCCATCACCGACTGCATGATGCCCAGCGGCCCGCCAGTAAGCACGGCGCGTTCGTAGTCCAACCCGCTCATCAGCACCTTGGCACCGCCGTTGACCTGGCCCAGCACATTGGCGTGGGGCACTTCCACATTGTTGAACACCAGTTCTCCGGTGTGGCTGCCGCGCATGCCCAGCTTGTCGAGCTTCTGCGCGATGGAAAACCCTGGCATGCCCTTCTCGATAAGGAAGGCGGTGACGCCACGGGCACCGAGCTCAGGCTCTGATTTTGCGTAAACAACCAATGTGTCGGCATCGGGGCCATTGGTGATCCACATCTTGTTGCCATTGAGCAGGTAGTAGCCGCCTTTGTCTTCGGCACGCAGCTTCATGGAAAGAACGTCGGAGCCGGCACCCGGCTCGCTCATCGCCAGCGCACCGACATGCTCGCCGGTGATGAGTTTGGGCAGGTACTTGGCACGTTGCGCATCGGTGCCGTTGCGCTTGATCTGGTTCACGCACAGGTTGCTGTGCGCACCATAACTCAGGCCGACCGAGGCGCTGGCGCGTGAAATTTCTTCCATGGCGATCATGTGCGCGAGGTAACCCATGTTGGCCCCGCCATACTCTTCGCCCACCGTAATACCGAGCACACCCAGGCTGCCCATCTTCTGCCATAAATCCATGGGAAACTGGTCGCTGCGGTCGATCTCTGCGGCACGAGGCGCAATTTCGGCCTGTGCAAATTCGCGCACCGCGTCGCGCAGGGCGTCGATGTCTTCGCCGAGTTGAAAGTTAAGTCCGGGCAGGTTCATGGGGTTCTCCTCAGGGGTTTGGTGTGATTTTGTCGGATACCGGGTTTCGCAGGGGTGGCCACAGGCGCAGCCTGTTTGCTCAGGAGCGCACGCGCTTCACGCTGGTGCACCTTGAGCTCGTCCAGATTGGCTTGCAGGTCGGCCATCTGCTCCTCGATTTGCTTGCGGTGGCTGGTGGCCAGTACGTCCAGAAACTTTTGCAGCTGCGCGCCGGTGTCGCGCGGGCTGTCGTACATGTCGATGATCTCTTTGGCCTCGGTCAGCGAGAGCCCCAACCGCTTGGCACGCAGTGTGAGTTTGAGGCGGGTGCGGTCGCGCCCGCTGTAGACGCGGTTGCGCCCACCGGGCCTACTGCGCTCGGGTTGTAGCAGACCCAGATCCTCATAAAAACGGATGGCCCGTGTCGTGAGATCAAACTCACGCGCCAGGTCACCGATACTGAAAGTGGCGGTCATAGATTTGGCCGAACCGGTGCGACACCTGGCTGCACACTGTGCCCCTAGAATGCGCCGATCCGTTGACGTTTACGTAAACGTCAATTATGGAGCATAGAAGAAACCACCATGAACGAACTCGAACAGCAATTGCACTACCCCCTGGGCGAGACCCTGGCACCCCCGGGTGGCGCACTGGTCGTGGCGCGGGGCGATGGCACCGGTCTGGCACCTGCAGTCAAATGGGTTCGCATGGCGTTGCCATTTGCACTGAACCACATCAACCTGTGGCTGCTGCGCGATGAAGCAGACGCAAACGATGGCTCAGACAGGAAGCTGCAGGGCTGGAGCATTGTGGATTGCTGCATTTCCCATGAAAAGTCCAAGGCTGTCTGGGAAAGTGTTTTCGCCAACGAACTGGAAGGCCTGCCGATTCTTCGGGTGATCGTGACCCACATGCACCCGGACCATATTGGCCTGGCGCACTGGCTATGCCAAAGATGGAGCGGGCGCGGCGCATGGCCGCCCCAAGCCGCGACCAACCCCGTCGGGGGGCAGCGCAGCAGCGAAGTCGCAAGCGTGGGGGCACATGAGTGTCAGCTGTGGATCAGCGCAACCGACTACCAGGTGGCACGCATCGGCTGCATGGGGCCGACTGGATTTGGCGGCGAACGTGCCGCCGAATTCTTTGCTTCCCACGGGCTCAACAGCCCCGAAGCAGTAGCGCAGATTCAGGCCCGCACCGGCTACTTTCCCGCCTTGGTGCCATCGGTGCCCCTGCAGTACCGGCGCATGATGGACGGGCAGGTAATTCGCATTGGCGGGCGTGACTGGCACTGCATCGCCGGCTACGGCCACGCGCCGGAGCATATTGCCCTGTATTGCCCGTCCCTGAACGTGCTGATCGGCGGCGACATGATGCTGCCGCGGATTTCCACCAACGTGAGTGTCTACGAGGCCGAACCGGAAGCCGACGCGCTGGCCCTGTTCCTGGAGTCGATCGACCGTTTCCGCACCCTGCCCGAAGACACCCTGGTACTGCCCTCGCACGGCAAACCGTTTACCGGAATGCATACCCGTATTGAGCAACTGCACCAACATCACCAGGATCGCCTGGCCGATGTGCTGAAGGCCTGTACACACCAACCCTGCAGCGCGGCGGACATCTTGCCGGTGCTGTTTGAGCGCGCCCTGGACCTGCACCAGACCACTTTCGCCATGGGGGAGTCGATTGCGCACCTGCACGCCCTGTGGTTTGACGGCAAGCTGCGCCGCACCCTCGACGCCGATGGCGTTTATCGATTCACCATTTCGGGATAGCGTCGTCCTTGAGCTGTTTGCGCAGATTTCCGTAATCAGGGACGACCGAGCGAACCGTCTCCCAGAACTGCGGGCTGTGGTTCATCACCCGCAAGTGGCTGAGCTCATGCACCACCACATAGTCGATCACATCCTGCGCGAAATGGATCAGGCGCCAGTTCAACCGTATCGAGCCATCCACCTTGGCGCTGCCCCAGCGGGTGTGGGCACTGCTCAGGCTGAGTTTTTTCCACTGCACCTGCAACTGTGGCGCGAAGTGGTTCAGGCGTTGCTGGAAATTGTCTCTGGCCTGGCGCATCAGCCACGCCTGCACCGCATCCCGCATCTGATGCGGCTCGGCTGCGAGCGGCAAGCCGACTTTGAGCGACTTATGGCCGTTCGGTGCTGCCGGACTTAGCTGCGCACCTGACTCCAGAAATGCGTGTGCCGGATCAAGTTGCACGACCACCGGCTCGCCCAGAAAGGGCAATGTTGCGCCATCGCGCCACTCCAGACGCGTGCCATCCTGACGCGCCTGGCGTTCCCGCATCTCCTGGAGCTTGCGCACTATCCAGTCGGCCTTTTCCTGCAGTGCAGCCTCCACTTCGTAGAGTGGGGTCCAACGCGGGGCACGCACTACCAGCCCATCGGGGCCAATGGCAAAGCCGATGGTGCGCCGGCGTGCGCGCTGGAACCGGTAGCCCACCGTCGCGTTCCCCAGGCGCGCCTGGCGGTCAGTGTGGGGATGCTGAAACACCGTAGTTGCTATGTTTTCAGGAGCTGCCTGCGCACTATCCACGGGCGCGGGGGCCTCAAATAGGTCCAAGGTATAACGCAGCAGGCTCTTCATGGACTACCCATGATAGGCCTCGGGGTCGAGACGCCGCATCTCGGCCTCAATCCAGTCTTCCACTTCCTGCATCAGCTCCTTGTGGTGCCGCCCCACACTCGGAATGGGCTTGCCAATCGACACATCGACGATACCCGGCGTCTTGAGAAATGCCTTGCGTGGCCAGCATTTGCCTGAAGTTACCGCGATCGGAATGACCGGCGCACCAGTCTGCACGGCCAGGCGCGTACCACTGGTCTCGTAAACCCCTTTTTCACCACGCTCGACCCGCGTGCCCTCGGGAAACATGATGATCCAGACACCCTGCGCCAGGCGCTCCTTACCCTGCTCGACCACGCGCCGAAACGCCTGTGTTTTCAGGCTGCGATCGATGTGGATCATGTCCAGGCGGCCAATCGACCAGCCAAAAAACGGCACGTAGAGCAGTTCTTTCTTGAAGACGTAGGCCAGCGGGTGCGGCATGATGGCCGGCATCAGAAAGGTCTCAAACGTCGACTGGTGTTTGACCAGTAACACTGCCGGACTTTTCTCACCCGGCGGGAGGTTCTCCATCCCAGTAATGCGTGTCTGGATGCCCAAAATGACGCGCGCTCCGCTGACACTTAACGAGAGCCAGGCGGCGGCGATGCGGTACACCGTGGCCTGTCGCACTCCGAGAAACGATGTGATCAAAATGGCCAGTGTGTACGGAATCACCGTCACAGCCATCCAAAGCAAGTGTGCAATGGAGCGAATGGCGGACATCAGGGCATCAAAGTGTCCGGGCGACGCGCCTGAACTTCGGGGGCTTCGCGTCGGGTCAAAAAGTCAGCAAACGCGGTCAGGTCCAGATGCACCACGGTATTGGGTGGAAATCCTTCGGGCAGCGGCCTGCCGCGCAAACCTTCCGCTTTACCGGTCAGCACCAGATGTGGTTCGCAGCCTGCTGCAACACAGGCCACAAGGTCTCGCACCGAGTCACCCACTGCGGGTACTCCCTTGAACTCCATGCCATACCGTTCGCCGATCTGTTCAAACAGACCGGGCTCGGGCTTGCGGCATCGGCAGCCCTCATCAGGCGCGTGCGGGCAGTAAAAAATGGCATCCACGCGCCCCCCCACGGCTGCCAGCATGGTGTGCAACTTGGCGTGCATGGCGTTGAGGGTAGCCACGTCGAAAAGCCCCCGTCCCAACCCGGACTGGTTGGTCGCAACCACCACATGCCAGCCAGCGTGGGTCAACCGCGCGATCGCTTCCAGTGCCCCCGGCAAAGGCTGCCATTCTTCGGGCGACTTGATGTAGTCGGTGCTGTCGACATTGATGGTGCCGTCGCGATCGAGGATGACCAACTTCATATGACCTTTCGAAACCACGGGTCTGATGCAGCCGCTCGGAGTGCCGAGAACGAAGTGCATGTGGGGGACAGCATATTAGCTTGCCAGACGGGAAAGGTCAGCGACACGGTTCATGGCGGTGTGCAGGCTCTTGAGCAGGCCCAGTCGGTTCAAGCGCAAGTCCAATTGCTCGGCATTGACCATCACGTCTGCAAAGAATGCATCCACCGGCGCGCGCAGTGCGGCCAGCGACTGCAGGCAGGACGTGTAGTCACCCGCCTGCCACTGGCTTTGGGCCTGGGGGAGCACGGTTTGCATGGCGGCAAAAAGTGTCTTTTCGGCTGCCTCTTGCAGCAGCATTTCGTTCACATGGGCTTGCGCATCGTCGGTCTTTTTCAGGATATTGCTGATGCGTTTGTTGGCGGCAGCCAAAGCAGGGCTTTCGGGCAATGCGGCAAAGGCGCGCACTGCAGTGAGGCGCTTGGCCACATCGCCAAGGCGCTGCGGTCGCAGGGCGAGCACCGCATCGACCTCTTGCGCGCTGTAGCCCTGCTCGCGCAGGGAACCAGCCAAACGGTCAAACATAAAGTCGACCAGGGCAGCGGACGCATCGGTGATCAATGGGCCGAATGCCGGCACGGCGCCTTGCACCAGCGCGGACACATCCAGGGGCAGGTCTTTCTCGACCAGCATGCGGATCACACCCAGCGCGTGGCGGCGCAGGGCAAACGGGTCTTTGTCACCAGTGGGCAGGTTGCCGATGCCAAACATGCCAACCAGCGTCTCCAGCTTGTCGGCCAACGCTACCACCAGACCCGCCGTATTGCGCGGCAGGGCGTCGCCGGCAAAGCGCGGCTTGTAGTGGTCTTCGATGGCGTGCGACACCGTCTCACGCAGCCCATCGTTCAGTGCGTAATAGCCACCCATGATCCCTTGCAGTTCAGGGAACTCACCCACCATGTCGGTCACCAGGTCGGTCTTGGCCAGTTGCGCGGCCTGGTCGGCTTGCGCGACCAGTGTGGTGTCACCCAACTGCGACGCTATCATTCTCGCGATCACGCGCACCCGCTCGACCCGCTCACCCTGGGTGCCGAGCTTGTTGTGGTACACCACCTTGGACAAGCCTTCGACACGGGAAGCGAGCGTTTTCTTGCGGTCCTGGTCAAAGAAGAACTTCGCGTCGGCCAGGCGCGGTCGCACCACCCGCTCGTTGCCACCGATGACGAAGCTGGCATCCGTCGGGCTAATGTTGGACACCACCAGGAACTTATTGGTGAGCTTGCCTGCCGCATCCAGCAGCGGGAAGTACTTCTGGTTGGCCTTCATGGTCAGAATCAGGCACTCTTGGGGCACCTCGAGAAACTCCTTCTCAAAGGCACACACCAGTACGTTGGGTCGCTCCACCAGCGCCGTCACTTCATCGAGCAGGGCGTCGTCTTCGATGGGGCGCACGCCATTGCCGATGCGCGCCGCTGCTGCTTCGAGCTGGCGCGCGATCTCTGCCTTGCGCGCGGCAAAGGATGCGATCACCGCACCGTCACGCGCCAATGTTTGCGCATAGTGATCGGCATCGTCCAGCACCACCGGCGAAACTGCCGCTTCAAAACGGTGGCCTTGCGTTGTATTGCCTGCGCGCAAACCCAGCACCTTGACAGACACAACGTTCTTGCCGTGCAGCGCCACCAGGGAGTGGGCGGGTCGAACAAAATTCACGCTGGTCCATCCGGGCAAGGCGCAGTCAGATTCCAGCTGGTAGGTCATCACCTTGGGGATAGGGAGTTTCGCAATAGCCTCTTCCAGCGCCTTTTGCAGGCCTGTGTCGAGGCTGGCACCGGTCACGAGGCTGTCGTAAAGCAGCGCCTCGGCCTTGCCATCCGGTGCACGCTTGAGCGACGCCACTGCGGCCACAGGGTTGGAAACATCGGCACCCAGTGCCTGCAGTTTCTTGAGCAAGGCGGGCATGGCCTGGCCCGAGGCATCCAGCCCGACTGACACCGGCATAAGCTTTTGTTGCACTGCCTTGTCACTGGCCTTGGCAAGTACCTGCGTCACGTGGGCAGCCAACCGCCGAGGGGAAGCAAACGCTGTGGTGACGGAGTCGGGACTGGTCAGGCCCATGGACTGTAGTTGCTGAGTCAGTTGGGCGGCAAATTCGTCCCCCAACTTCCTCAATGCCTTGGGTGGAAGCTCTTCGACGAACAGTTCGACCAACAGATTTTCGGATGACATGGCGTTATTCTGGTCTTTCATTGCATTTGCTCCACCCACTCGCGCGGGGCCATGGGGAAGCCAAGGCGCTGGCGACTTTCGAAATAGCTCTGCGCCACACTACGCGCCAGGTTGCGGATGCGTCCGATGTAGGCAGCGCGCTCGGTGACGCTGATGGCACCGCGCGCGTCCAGCAGGTTGAAGCTGTGGGCTGCCTTGAGCACCTGCTCGTAAGCAGGCAGGGCGAGTTGTTGCTCCATCAGGTGCTTGGCCTGTTTCTCATGAGCTCCGAACGCAGTGAAAAGAAACTCGGCATCGCTGTGCTCAAAGTTGTAGGTGGATTGCTCCACCTCGTTTTGCTTGTAGACGTCGCCGTAGCTCAACGTGGACCCGTCAGGGCGCTTCGTCCAGGTCAGGTTGTAGACGTTGTCCACTCCCTGCAAGTACATGGCCAGCCGCTCCAGACCGTAGGTGATTTCGCCCGTGATGGGGCGGCAGTCAATGCCGCCGACCTGCTGGAAGTAGGTGAACTGCGTGACCTCCATGCCGTTGAGCCAGACCTCCCAGCCCAGACCCCAGGCGCCCAGCGTGGGGTTCTCCCAGTCGTCCTCGACAAAACGGATGTCGTTCTTCTTGAGATCGAATCCCAGCGCCTCCAGGCTCCCCAGGTACAACTCCAGAATATTGCTGGGGGCGGGCTTCAGGACCACCTGGTACTGGTAGTAGTGCTGCAGCCGATTGGGGTTCTCGCCATAACGGCCGTCCTTGGGGCGGCGGCTGGGCTGTACGTAGGCGGCCTTCCACGGCTCCGGGCCTAGCGCCCGCAAAAAGGTGGCGGTATGGGACGTTCCGGCCCCGACTTCCATGTCGTAGGGCTGCAACAAGGCGCAGCCCTGTGCGTCCCAATAGTCCTGCAGACGAAGAATGATTTGCTGAAAAGTAAGCATTGTGGTGAAGACCCGGAAGCGATACGCAAAGCCTGAATTCTAAGGTTCACACCCCTGCAAGGCCGCGACGGGAATGGATTCACCAGCGTTGCCATGAACTGCACGCGCTTTCGCAGCAATGCGTAGCAGCAAAAAACGTCGTTGAGGCAACAGGGACGTGCGTAGAGCGCTTCTATTTCGATAGCGCCTTGCGCCAGGCGATCGCAACGATCCCCAGTGCAACCAGCCACAGCGGCCACAACCCCAAGCGTGCCACCCACCACGCAAAGGGTGTTGTCCCCTGCCTGCCCTGCACTTCGCCCTCGAGCACACCACGGGTTTGGCGTGGCAGCGCCCCGGCAATGCGTGCCTGGTGGTCGATGATGACGGTGGCCCCGGTGTTGGTGGCCCGCACGAATGGCCGCTCAAACTCGAGCGCACGCATGCGGGAAATCTGCAGGTGCTGGTCGATGGCAGTGGTATCACCAAACCAGCCGATGTTGCTGACGTTGACAAAGATGGTGGGCGCGGTGGCAGGGTCCAGGAAACGAACACCCAGTTCCTCGCCGAACAGGTCTTCGTAGCAGATATTGGGTGCCAGGCGCTGCCCGTTCCAAGTGAAAGACGCCTGGCCCAAATCGCCCCGGTTGAAATCGCCGAGCGGTATGTTCATCATGCGGGTAAACCACTTGAACCAGGGCGGAATGAACTCCCCAAACGGTACCAAATGGTGCTTGTCGTAACGCCACACGTCGGTCTGCTGCGGCCTCAGGCCAATCACGCTATTGGTATAGCCCTGCATGTAGTTTCCCCAGGGCATGCCAATCAGCGCAGCCTGGGAACTGGTAGCAGCGGAGAAGCGCGCTCTCAATGCATCCCAATAGGCAGGGTCAAGTTCCTGCGGCAACAGTGGAATGGCAGTTTCCGGGGCAACTACCAAACTGCCTTTTGCCGTTTGGAGTTGCTCGCTATACCAGTGCAGTGCCAGCGGCACGCCTGAGCCCGTTTCGAATTTCTCGTCCTGGGGAATATTGCCTTGCAGCAACGTCACCGTCAGGGTGCCTGCTGCGGTCGACCATCGGGGGGGCCCGTTGATCAGAAGTGCCCCTGCTGCAATGCACGTAACCACCATGGCACGCTGGCTCCAACGGCTGCTGGGCCAGAGCACGAGGGACGCAGCGAGCCAGGCCGCCACGGCCCCGATCCCGTAAGCGCCAACCCATGGTGCGAGTGCTGCCAAAGGGCCATCGACATGGGCATAACCCATAGCACCCCAACCAAAACCGGTAAGCCACGTGCCTCGGGCCATTTCTGCCATGGTCCAGGCAGCAGAAAATACAAGTGCAGCCCACACTGGCGATGTGTTGCAGAGTCGCCGATAGACAGCCGCAGCACCTGCGTAATACAGGCCCAGCGCTGCGGCAAGGGCAACGATGGCGACCACTGTCAAAACGGGATGCAGTCCGCCGTAGGTGTGCATCGCAATAAACAGCCACCAGAAAGTGGCACTCAGCCAGGCGGTGGAAAACAGCAGGCCGTAGGCGGCGGCGTGACGCGCGCCTGGGGCCCGCTGCACGACGAAAACCAGTACGGCCATGGCGAGAATCTGCAGCCACCAGATGGGCTGACCCATCTGAGCGATAAAGGAAAAAGGCCATACAACGCTTGCTGCGCTTGCGCAACCAGCTATCAAAACAGTAGCAATCGCGGCTTTGGACAAAGCTTGAGAGCGGCCCGCGCTGCCGCTGGTAAAGAGCGTTCTCAAGCCGCAGCGTCGTCGGCAGGCGAAACGCGAAACCACCGAACCGCACCACCCTTGGTCAACATGACGACAAAGGTCAAGCCCCCGATAGTGAATCGTTCCCCCCGTTTGGGTACATGACCCATCTCATGGGCGATCAGCCCACCAATGGTGTCGAAGTGGTCATCGGGGTCGGAACCGACCAGATTGACCGAGAAGGCGTCATTGACGCGTTCAATGGGAGTGTCACCGCTGACCCGATAGGTGCGGTCGGCCAGCCCAAAAATATCGCCATCGTCTTCGGCCACATCAAACTCGTCCTCGATCTCGCCAACGATTTGTTCCAGCACATCTTCGATGGTGATCAAGCCGGCCACGCGGCCAAATTCATCAATCACAATGGCCAGATGGTTGCGGTTTCCACGGAATTCGCGCAGCAAGTCGTTGAGACCCTTTGTTTCCGGAATAAAAACCGCCGGGCGCAACAGTGCACGGATATTGAGTTCTGGCGCGCGTTGCAATTTCAGCAAATCCTTGGCCATAAGTATGCCAATGACATTCTCGCGGTCACCGTCAAAAATGGGGAATCGTGAGTGGCCGGTGTCGATCACCGTGTGCAGCAAATCGTCCATCGGCTGGTCAATATCGAGCATATCCATGCGCGTTGCTGCGACCATGACGTCCCCAGCCGTCATATCGGCCATGCGTATGACGCCTTCGAGCATGGCGCGCGACTCGGCCCCGATGATGTTGTTGTCCTGAGCCTCGGCCAGCGACTCGATCAATTCGTCGGTCGAGTCAGGCCCAGGATGGATGAATTCCGCGAGTTTTTGCAGAAATGTGCGCTTGTCTTCCCGGTCGAGCATGCGTGCGGGGTGGGTTTCGGACACTGAGTTAGGGGCGAAAAACGCCTTAATTGAGATACCCGAAGGATAGCGGATTTGGAAAACCCAAACCTGCCTGCAATCGCAATTAGTGCGCCGCGCTGTCGCCGTTGAGGTTACGACGCATCTTTTGTATATTGGTAAGGATCCGCCAGAACTGCTTTGCCTGAAGTTTGATTCGGTAGTCTGTCTGTGCCAACTGCTCTTCCACCAGTTCTGTGAGGCGGCTATCCAAGGTCGGCCTTGGCAGATAGAGAAATGCCTCTGACTCGCTTCCGTCACGCTCAACGCGTGCCCCGGCATTGCGCGCAATGTTGAGCATGGTCGAGTTTTCACTCAGAGCGTGAATGAACATCAGATTCACGCCATCGTTGCGCGCATGCATCGCCGCCCGTTCAAATAGTCGGGTGCCGTAATGTCTTCCACGCGCTGCAGCTGAAACAGAAACTCCAAACTCCGCGCAAGACTGAAATTCGGCATCTATAGAGTAGGCCAAATGCGCTACTGCCAACAATTGAAGTTTCCGGTTGTAGATGCCAAAGATCTCATCACGGTCAAAGTCCAACCCCGCCACGTAACGCTCAATGTGAGAATCCTGTGCAGCATAGCCAAACCGAAGGTAGCGGTCTTGGGGCGACAAAGCCAGCAGATGCTTCGCGATTCGGCCGCGATGATTCACTCCCAGCGACCTGATGGGTATCAGGACTGGTGTTTCTACGGGTGCTGTACGCGGTTGGCCATCGTCTTTGGGAATACGCATCAGCGCACGGCCCGTGTCCAAGGTTGCCCTGATGAGGTCTTTAGCTTCCAACATGGAGAGAATATAAGGGTTTTCCCTAGTCTCTGCAGCCCAATGTTCCGTGCATGGGCTCAGTTGTGGACGGGAACCAACGCCAACCTTGGCCTTGGAAGTAAACTCAGCGCTTGATGAATGCAGCAGAAACAATTCGGGATGCTGTGGCGAGAGTCGCCGCTCTGCGCCATTTGTCAGCCGCTTCTCCCCATTTGCAGTCGGCTGTCACATCCATCAAGAGTTTGCAGGCACGCAGGTTCTCGGGAACCTACCACGATGCCCTGGCAACCCAGGAGTATGGGGCCGCCGCACGGTTCTTTCTGGTCGAGCTGTATAGCGAAAAGGACTACTCCCAACGCGACGCACAATTTGCCAGGATTGCAGGTGCGCTGCAGAGAATCTTTCCGGACCAAGTGGTGGCTACTGCCGTCGCGCTAGCGCAACTCCATGTACTGACCGAAGAATTCGACTACGCGATGGCCGATTCCTGGTTGCAATGTACGAGGAACACCAGCGAGGAAGTGGACCGGTATCTGTCGGCATGGAGAACTGTGGGGCGCTCCGAGGACCGCACCATCCAGTTGAACCTGGTCATTGAGATTGGCTCTGAACTTGAAAGACTGACCAGAACGCCGGGGTTGCGCATGATGCTTCGCATGATGCGCCGCCCGGCCATGGCAACGGGTTTAGGCGCCCTTCAAAGCTTCCTTGAAGCAGGGTTCGATACATTTGCCGGCATGTCTGCCCAAAAAGGACTGGCCACGAAATTCCTGAAGATGATTGAGGAACGCGAGGCGGCACTAATGGCTCAGTTATTTGACTCCAGCCAATCAATCGGACATGATGTTCTGGCACGTCACCTGAAAGCAGCGTGAACAAAAAAAAAACGCCCCATCTTTCGATGGGGCGTTTTAGGCTATTAATAGCCTGACGATGACCTACTTTCACACGGGAACCCGCACTATCATCGGCGCAGACTCGTTTCACTGTCCTGTTCGGGATGGGAAGGAGTGGTACCAAGTCGCTATGGTCGTCAGGCATAACTTGTTGTCGCACAGACCCGAGGTCTGCACAACCAATTTATAGAGCTAATCAGCTTGTCTTTTCGACCCTTCGCATTGCTGCGAAGGTTTTTGAATGCGTCAACTTGGCATAACTTCCTTGAAGCACGACATATTCATTACTGAACTTGCGTGAATCAAAGTTATAGGGTCAAGCCGCACGAGCAATTAGTATCGGTTAGCTTAACGCATTACTGCGCTTCCACACCCGACCTATCAACGTCCTG
>JFJP01038717.1_pt1 | contig 16071 bp, 14 predicted proteins | sample 431651 | NCBI WGS metagenome assembly JFJP01 (sample SAMN02602958, study PRJNA72255) | Microbial mat metagenome, whole genome shotgun sequencing project. | biome: fresh water; feature: sink hole; material: water; isolation source: purple microbial (photo- and chemosynthetic) mats found in... | reverse complement strand
ACTTCGAAACCTAAACCTGCTGAATTAGCTATAAAAGACTTTGAAGTAGATACAAAAACTTTAGTAGATTCCTCTGATCCAATTGGTCATCGAGATGAATACCGGAGATTAAAAAGTAAACGAGAAGAACTTCTCAAATTAAAATCTAATTTATGGCAAAACCTAAAATAGATAGTGATAAAGACTTTGAATTAAGACTAACGGAGAAGCGTAATAAGGAATTAATTACGGTTTTAACTAATATTCTTGATAAAATAAGTGCTTCTCCTAGTGTGGATAGCACTAAAGAATTATCTTTGATGGTAGAGGAATCTCAAAAAATGTCTAAAGGAATAGCTGAGTTAGGTAAAATTCTTGGGACATCTAAGGAGTCTAAAAAGAAAAGATGGGTGTTTACTATTGATTATGATTCTCAAGGTATAGCAACTCAGATAATAGCAGAGCAAGATTAGTTAATATTCATAATCAATCAAAGTGTAAATAAATTAAGTAATGGCAACTCTTACAACAGATAGATACTTAGATGCAGCAGCTTGTGTCGCAGGTGAAGCCTTTACTTTGAATGGTGGTATCTTAACAGTACGCACCGATACCCGTTGGCACGCTAATTCACCTGCTTCAATGACTGGAACTATTGGAGCCGTTACAATATCTGCTACTCTTGGGGGAGGATATTATATTGATGCAACTAAAGTCCGCTGGCTTGCTATTACTGGTGGAAGTGGAACTCCTGCGATTGGAGATACTATCAGTCAAGGAGGAATATCAGGTATTTATCTTGGATTTTGGGCATCATTAACTGCTGCACCAACAGCAGCAATAGGAGCAACTGGCTTTATAAAATTGCGTGAAGTAACAGGAGGAACTTTTAGTGCTGGTGCTTTAACTTTCAGTGGTGCCGGTGCAGCAACAGCAGCAGGAGCCGATGTAACAGGGTGGATTGAAGTAGTACACGACCAAAATATTACTATAACCTTACCTCGATTAGGTAAATGGCAAACACGTGGAGATTGGTTTTACTTGGCTAACACAAACGGTGCTGCCAATCAATTGATTCAAACTCCTACTAATGGAAGTGCTACGGCTTATGTTCCGGGAGTATGGATTGAAACAGGAGTAGGAACCGATGCTTATGAATATTATCCATCTCTTTATGCTGCTGGAATGATAACAACAAACTTAGGCACGGATGCAAGAAGTAAGTTTGTTTGCATGGGTACGGATGGTCAAATAAGGATAGGGCACAATGGAACTACTGCGGTTGGTTATGTACCTGTAAGTGGGTGTAAGGTTCGTATTCCAAATATCTTAGGAAGGCAAGCATTGGCAGCTTCAAGGGCTACAACTGTAATAAAGAGTGCAACGGCAGCAACAAACCCAGATTTTCTTACCACTTCGGCTGGTGCTATTGATATTGAGTATTTCTCGTGTGATTGGTATATGAGCTTTAGTCAGGCATATTCATTTAGGGCACATCATTGCAGTACATTTGATTACCTTCTATTATCAGAGATAGCTACAGCTTTGGATATAGACGATTTTGGTACTTCTACCTCACAGTCTATTGACCAAAGAAAATTTAACGCTACCTCTTGCTTCGCTGGGGGTACGATAGCCAATTCTAACTTTCAACGTTTCGTAGCAGGAACTACCGACCACTCCTTTGAAATCCTTTATTGTAAAGATATAACAGTCAGTAATACTAAATCAGGAATTATAACCTTTGCTCGATCGTCAGGTATGAGCTTTCAGGTTACACAATCAACTAACATCACTTTTAACAATTGTTACTCTTTTAACTCAGCATTACAGATTACTTCATCTTTTGACTGTACCATAAACGACCACGACCATTGCGATAGATATGTGGGAACTACTAACACAACAGGTATCTATGTAATTTATATCCTTGCTTCATCAGACAATATTAAAGTTGACGGAGTTACATTTGGATATGGGGGTACTATTGCCAATGTTCACCCTTACTTAGGGATATTTAATGTTGGACAAAGTTCTAATATAAAACTAAGAAACATAGGTAGTAGAGGATCCTATTTAAGTGGTGGTTCTTCTAATAACCCTGCTTATATTTACGTATCGGCTGGTAACAATAGTAATGTTAAGTTACAACGTATTTATATGTCACCCACAAGAACAGGTGCAATATCTACATTGAACTCCGATAAGAACATGACTTACGAACACGTTTACGGAGATGGAGTAGATGCTATTGTACTTGCAGACTTAAATTCAGTTGCTAAAAACTGTGGTGGTACAACTTCGGTAACAGGACAAGCCTCAGTTTATGGTACTCATTTTTGGGATGCTTTCGTGAGTGATACAGTTGGTAGGGTTACTTTACCAATGAATGAGCCAACAACCGAAACAGCTTCACTTGTTACCGTAGTAGCAGGAACACCAAAGTTTACAAGTGCCGGACAAATAACCATGCAGTCGGTAAATGATGAAATAATTATTGAAGGTTCTTACTTTATTAAAGGATGTACTGCTTTAACCAATACAGCACCAATAGTTACCGGAACCAATGTTACTTATGTTTCTGGCCCCGATTGGGGAAACCATGATATATACTATCAAATAGATACAGGAAGTGGTTGGAACGGTACTTGGAAAGATTTAACAGCAGCTAATTTATCAGGGGAAACAATCACGTCTGATGTAGGCTTTAAACTTAAATATAGAATAGTATGTGATGCAGCATCAACAACCAATGCCATCACTTATATAAGGATACAGACTACAAGCACGTTGGCTGCTCAAACTGATAATTTATATCCGTTGGATACTATTACTTTAACATTAACCGGCTTAGTTAATGGTTCTGATGTTACTATATATCCAGCAGGTACAGAAACTATCCGGAAAAACCAAGAAGATATTTCAGGTACAACATTCAATTATATTTATGAAACCCCTGAAACGGTTGATATACGAGTTAATAAAGAAGGATATATGCCTTTTAGTATAATGAATTATCCATTATCGAGTGGTGTGGCAAGTTTGCCAATAGCACAAGTACCTGATCCATCATTTCAAACATAAAAACATAATACTATGGCAATGATTATAAATAAGAATGATTTAGTAGTTGGAACCAACTTAACATTCAATTTCGGTGTAAAAACCTTTGACTTCATAGCCTCGGCTGATGGAAGCACAACTAATGGCTTGATAGCTAAAGATGGAGTTGATATGAACGCCTTTTGGTCAAAACTTATTACACTTTGGGCAACAGCATCATACAAGCCTTACCCATACCCTATGAATAAGATTGACAACCGTTCCGGTCAGTATGTGTTTGGTAAAGACCCAGGTGGAAACTTCAGTGGGTGGAAGCCGGGTTCGGATGCTACAAGAAAGATGCTTCGTAATGGAGGGTGGAATGAGTATTCAAATGCCGGGGCTTTAAATAGAATCTATTTTGGGGCTGTAATGCAAGGAGGAGTATCGGCTGGTGCCCAACTTTATTATCAAATTACTGCTTCGGGGTCGGCCATAAATTATGCTTATACCGATCTACCTAATGAAGCAATTCAAGTAATGGGGGATGCTACAAATGGGAACTTTGACCTTAGAGTTTTCTTTAAGTCGTTTTGCAGAGAATATGGTTACACTTATGATGATACCTCATTGACAGATATTTCAGAGAGTGCTACCGGAGCTTATAAATTACCGTTTGGTATCAACACAACTGCAGATACCAACCTAACAGCCAATGATGCTACCGTAGCGGCTAATGCACCTTATACGGGTATTACTATTAAGTATGATACCGCCATTACTAATATTACCATTGGTGCCGGTTCTTATCCATTCAAAAAGCATATTGCTCACACCAATGCTACAAGGTTTGAGATTTATACTAAAATGCAGTATTTACTCCGGCAAGATAGCGACATAAACACAGGGGGTACCGGTGGTACTATTAATGGAAAAACAGCCGACCTGATTTGTTGGTTTGTTGGTTCTACTCTTTATAGTAGGGCTTTTTTCACTCCATTGGCAGCCGACTTAAATGATGTGGTGTTTATTGATGATAACGGAATAGAGAGAATATTTCCATACGCATCAGCAGGAACTATGGATTTCAATTCACCATTGACAGTCGGAGGAACAGGATTTTACACCATGTATTACGAAACAACACCCGGTGGTGATGATTTTGGTGAGGGTTCGGCAATCATTGTAAAGGATAAAGACGGAGTTGATATTGATGGAACCATAACCGGAGGTAGTATTGCTTTCACCTTTGATTTTTCAAACAATACGCAGGGTGGTTATTCCGGTGGAACAACAAGAAATGTAGTATTGGTTTGGGGTAATCCTGGAAGTGCAAAACCCGGAATATCAACCGGACAGATAACACAATCAAAAGCGATAAAGATTGGAGCAGTAGCAGAAACAGACCCATCATTCATATAGGAGTATGACTTTTAACGGAACCACTAAGATAATAACATTAAGTAATTCATCGGTAAGTGCAGCCGAAATATGGACTGCTTGGGTTGTTTGGGAAAGCACCAACAGACAATACCTTCCAGCTATGAGGCAAAGTGGGGGAGGTTTGTTGGTGGGAGATATTTATGAGCCGGTAAATTTCTTTTTAATGAATGGGTGGAAGATAAGACCGATGGAACAGAATCACTTATTGGTAATTACCGGAAACTTATTTGTGGATGGTGGGGGTCAGCCAGTAGTAAATACTATTGGAGCTTATAATGTATCCATTCAATATACTGTTCCGCTACAAGCACAGGCAATTGCTACCGGTGGAGGTGGAACCGCACCAACCAAAGAACAAATCAGGGAGGAGATGGATAATAACAGCTCAAAATTATTTGATTTAACAAGAGTAACTATCGGAAAGGTAACTAAAGATGGAAACCTTATCACCGTATTTGAAGAAGACGGAATCACCATTTGGAAGCAATTTGATCTTGTAGATGGAGGAAGGGTTGAGGTATGATACTCTTTGTAAATGATAATAGTGGGATACTATTTTTATCTAAATCAAGGGAGCCTATTCCTGTTGTGGCTCCGGTTGTTCGAGTAAAGAGTGGAGGAGGAAGACCTAGAATCCAAACAACTTATACAAAAGACCTGAGAGTTCAGAGAATACTTAAAAATCAAAATGACACCATTGTTCAAGTTTTAAATTTGTTCTTAACTTTAGAGGGATGATTTCACAAAAAGAAATATTAAAGGAAGCAGAAATACGCATTGCTGCCGGAGAAGCCCGGGAGATTGTGATTGAAGATATAACCAATAAGCACTTGATTGAATATTATACTGAAGTTATTGAGTTCAAAAAGAAATTAAACCTTAACTTTGATGAGGAGTCTAATCATATTATAACTTTGAGAGATGGAAATAAGCAATAAAGCAATAGAGTTCTTGAATTTCCGCATACTGCAGGAAGAATCAAGTAGCCGTATTTATAAGGCCATGAGCGTATGGTTGAGCTTTCATGGGTTTGCCGGAGCTGAAAAGCTTTGGAGTAAGTATTCTGAAGAAGAACAGAAACACGCAGATTGGGCTTATGAGTATATGCTCGATCTTAATGTTAAACCTTGTATCCCTGCATTAAGTGCTCCAGAAGAAGAGTTTGATGGGTTAGTAGATATTATCCAGAAGTCTTATGATCATGAGGTGGATATTACCAATCAATGTAAAGCATTAGCTGCTGAAGCTTTTAAAGAAGGAGATTATCTCTTGTTCCAATTGGCTCAAAAATATAATGGGGAACAGATTGAGGAGTTAGCTAAGACTCAATACTGGTTAGACCGTTTAGAAGCTTTCGGAGATTCTGAAGTAGCTTTGAGATTGCTTGATAATGAAATGAAAGAAACTGCTTAATTTATACCAATGAATTGCTTAAACCTAAGTTTGCCGGTTACCTATAAAGGACAACAAATAACTACTCAAGAGTTATGGGATAAATTATCTGAGAATTTAGGTAGCAAAGAGATTGCCTATGCAGTGTTGATGCACAATAACGGGTATCCTTTGGATAATACTTCTGAAGGGGCTGAATCTTTACAGTATGCTAGCTTAATCCGTTTGACAGGTAATGAAATATCTGCAGACAAGTTGAAAGCACTTACTTATTCTGGGCCTTTTACTACTCAGTTTGGAGATTGGTTGAACAAACAACCCGGAATTGACGTGGATGTAAATGGGGAACCTATTGTACACAATTCAAATGGAGTATACTTCTATAAAGGGAAAGCGGGAGAAAGGATTCCTACAGTACCCGGGGCAGATTACTCTTCTATTTCTAATACTTTAGAGAATAAGAGCTTAATTCCAGTAGTATCTATTTCTTTAGGGCAGTTTATGGCTGCGTATAAGTGGGCCGGTCAAGATTTAGCAGCTTCAAAAGATACTGCAGCTACTTATGATTTAATTTGGAATAAAGCTTTCAGCTATGGTATAGTCCCTCATATTGATAAAACTCAAGATATTACAGTTACTTATAAACCTATCGGTACTGGGGGCCAGGTTGTACTGGGTAAGAAGTTTGACAGACTATCGGATGATAATAAAACTCAGGTTGTGCTTCGGGCTGCCCTTACCGGTATACTTTTGAGAGAAACTCAGAATATGACTGAGACACAACGTAAAGTTTTTAAAGCTACTCTTGGTGGCTTTATTAATGAATACATGCAACATTTCAAGGATAACAATCTATTGGAGCAAGACCTTAATAAGTTGCTATTATATCTTATGGAAGATGACAAGTTCATAGATACTTTCAAGACTTCTCAAGCGGCTACCAATAATTTGTTTGATACCTTATACCATAGTATTATTACAGCAATTCCTCAGCATATTACTGAAGACTTGCAGTTTATATTTAATAGTGCTCTCTATAAGGATAGATTTACTGATGAAGCTACCCCTGTAGAAGAAGTTACTCCTAAGAAAACTACTAAAGAACTTCTTGATGCCCAATTTACTCCGGATACAACTAGTAGTATTTAAGTAGGTTCTATTGTAAAGTACTCTCATAATATGACATTTGATGTGGGATACTCTAGGTTACTTATTACTCGCGTAGAAGGTAATGATACTTATTCAGGTATTGTTATTGGAGATGGTCTTGATATGGGTGGAATCAAACTTATAAAAAATCAGCCTAAAAGGTATTTCTCTAAAGAAGGGGATTTCCGTCTTGTAGAAGAGCATAACCTGAGGTTGGTACCTATTCAAATAGCTGTACTTGGTGAACATACTATGGTAAATATTACCAAGCTAAATGAAGGGGATTCTAAGTTTCTCAATTCTGAATCTGAATCAGATACTCAGAGGTATTTACAGCAAGCTACCTCTAATGGTGTAGTAGCTGCTACGCCTCTTGCCAAGAAAGCTAAAATGCCTATAACTGTAGAAGCTTTGATACACTCTCCTGTATACTTTAATGGATTTCAGTATCAAGGTATTGTAGGAGCATTTAATGCTTTAAGAGATAGATATTCTGATTCAGTAGTTTTAGATAACGGGATTACAGAATTAGATGATTTTGTACGGGATTTGTTATATACTAGCCTTCTTCAGAATCCAGGGCTCCAGGACAAGTCTTGGGATTTTAAAACCATGGTCCACGATTTGAAGAGCACTCCGGAGTACTTTCAGACTACAGAAACTACCAATAACTTTGTTACAGCTCTAGAAGATGCTATGTTGGCTATTGAAGCCTTAAATATTACTCCAAGAAAAGCTAGTTTGCTTCAGGAAAATCTCAGTGATATAGCTGCCGGTAAAATAAACAGTGTTACTGTAGATATAGGAACTACTGTACCTACACCTGTTGGTATAGGAGATGTCTTATTCTTGCGGGATGCTAATAAGAATGGAGTACGCGTTGTTGTAGATTCTATAGAAAGAATGCCATTGACAGAAACTGTTGATAAATTGATTTTGGGTTATAGCGTATTGGATTTGCGTGAAGGTAAGATGCATCCTTTTGAATTTGCTCGTAATGAGATACATAAGGCTATTACTAAAGTTAAAGGTAAAGATTTTTCTGAAATGGATAGAGATATGATGGTAGAGGATATACAATCTATCATTAATGCTCTTTCTCTTGGTGGGGACTCTCGTGTAGCTTTATATAATGCAGCTTCTTTAATAGGAAACTCTGCTTCATTGGATGCAGCTCAAGCAACTATAGAAGAAATTATACTGGATATTCCTAATGCTTCAGAAGTACTCGAAGTATTCCAAGAGCTCTTCTTAGCATTGAATTCCGGACTCCCTAAGGATACCAAGGTACCCGTGAAAGACTCCACTGTTTCTCAGTATAATCCTGATAGCGATGTGGTATTGTACATTGAGTCAGCTTCTGATTATGAGCATGTCATGGATGAACTTAAGAATGCAATTGCTAGTGGGGTTAAAAAAATTACTACGCTTACTGAAGAAGACCTTGAAGCTAATGAAGCAGCTCAAGCTACCCGTAAAGCCATTGAGTATGTAAAAAATCAAGGGTATACTGAGCGAATTATTGATGGATTCAGAGAGCTTCATCGTCCGGTAACTGAAGAGCTTAAGATTTCTCCTAAATCTATAGTAGCTACTAGTGAGGGTATTTCTACAGAGATTAAGGAAGGTACTAAGAAATTGAATATTCTAGATGTTTCAGAGGAATCTAATGTTATTTGTGAAGTTACTCCTCACGCTTTAAAAGTGAACTTCTCTAAAATGGATGCCAGTGCTTTGTACAAATTTATAACTGCTAATCCTACAGTAACTTTTAGAATTGATACTGTGAATAATAGAATTATAGAGAACTTGCGTCGAATGAAAACTGAATCCCTTGGGTATCCTAAAAACCTGAGCTTGTCTAAAGCTCTGAAGAGTAAATTGGTTAAGCAGGAGAAAGTAGAATCTGTCGGGGCCCAAGTTAAAGGTACTGTCAAAATCAAGAATACTACTATAAATCTTAGTGATATAGGGATTAAGTTTGATTTGTCAGATGACCAGGTTCGCGTGCTTAACGAGTATGCTAGTTGGCTAAATTCTAATACTCGTAAACCTTTCTCTATTGAAGGTCCGGCTGGCACTGGTAAGACTACCTTGCTTAGGGTTGCAAAACATTACGCGGATAAGACTAACAGATCTACCAAGTTTACAGCTATGACTAACATGGCTGCTATAAATCTTGAGATGCTTATAGCTTCTCATTCCTCTACAGTACACTCCCTTTTAGGTATATCTCCACAAGTAGGAGATATTGAAGGGTTGAGTTTTGATGAGGACGATGCTGATGTTAGCAAGATTGAGCCTGGTACTGTAATATTTATTGATGAGGCCTTCTTTGCTTCTAATTCCCTGACAACTGTCATAATGGATAAGATGTCTGCTAAAGGGATTAAGGTGGTATTTATAGGTAGTGAAGCCCAGTTGCCTAGTATAGACGCAGAGAATTACATTGTATTTAATCCTGATATAGTAGAACTTCATAGGCTTACTCAGATTAAACGTCAAAGTACTACTAATCCTGCTTTATTACTTTATAGCAGGTTAGCAATTAATCAAGATTCAGGATATAATTTTGAACCTTTTGTACACCACAATTATTTCTATAATCATGATAAGACTGAAGGAGTATACATGCTCTATAGGTCTCAAGAGGATAAGTTTATTGCTGAAGCCATTAAACAATTTCAGAAAGATATTAATGCCGGAAATGTTAAAGGTACCCGTGTTTTGTGTTTTTCTAACAAGCAGGCGGATAAGTATAATACTATTATTCGTAAGGGCCTTGGGTTTACTTCAGGCCCTATTATGAAAGATGAGATAGTATTTCTATCTGAGCCTACTGCAGATCCTGAAGGAAGAAAAGGATTACCTTATAAAGTTACTAATGTAGAAGTAGATAGTAAACTTTTACATGAAGATTCTACAGTTAAAGTGTCTATCCATAGAGTTACTTTGGAAGTAGATGAGAATACTAATTATACTATAGATGGTGTAAAAGCTTTAAAACCTGTAACTGTTGAAGTAGTAGCTAATACTCCGGAGAATAGAATAGGTGCCAATGAATATGCAGCTTACGTACAAGAATTACGTAATAAAGCTTATGCTACTTATGACAAAGCTTATAAGCGTAAACTTACCATGGAGTATGTTGCAGCGTTGAATGCCTACTCTTTTATGATGGATTTGACAGGTAAAGTGCAGACTAAAAATGGAGAGAAAACTGTTGTAGTTATTAAACAAGGATTGAACTATGGTTATGCTTCTACCATTCATAAAGCTCAAGGATCTACTTTTGATAGAACTTTCATTGATGAGAATAATATCAGGTTTAATATTACTTATCATGAGGAAAAGAACTTTAAAAAATTGCCTAAAAAAGAATACTATAAACAATATAATAGGGCTCTATATGTAGCTTTAACTAGGGCTAGAAATCTCAGTGTGGTACTTACCGGTACTTCTTATAATTCATATTATGAAGGAGAAGGTGTTAAAGGAGATATTAAGAATAAGCTAGATGAAGATCTTGCAGGTATAATGGATGATAGTACCATAGAGAATAGAAGGCTCACTTTGGATACCGGTGTTACTGTAACCGAAAATTCTCCTGAGCATGTGGTTCATGAATTATATGATGCCATGGGGATGGACTCGCAAGACAAAGTCCTTTCTATTGCAGGTATATCTAATAAAACTGTAGTGGAAACTGCCTTATTTAACGCTGTGCCCAATCATATCATAATTTATGATGAGTCTAACCCTTATTTGGTTGCTGCTTTAGATACTTTGATGGATGATGTGGCCATAGAAAGTTCTGATCCCCGGGTGAGGGAGATCACTAAATCTGATGATTTACACTTATATAATAAGTATGTTTATGACAAGTATGTAAATGAAGTTTATAGGGCTCTAATCCGAGAATTACCTGCAGACTATGTAGAAGATAATAAAGCTAATGTACTTGAAGCTCGTGGATTAAATGTAAAAGAAGTGTTGAATTCTGACATTAAAACTCTTACTCAGGTAGCTTCAACTCTTAAGGTATTTCATAAGACAGAAAGCCCCGAGTCTATTAAAGATAAAAAGACTAGACTTCAGAAAATTGAAGCACAAATCTTGGATAAAGAAAATCAAAAGCGTGGTATTGATGAAAGAATTTCTATTGATGACTTATCCAAAATTGCAAGATATGATTTGGATCAAGCTAAGAAAATCCTTACTGCCGGAGATATTACTCAAGATGAGTATAACAGGATTAAGAAAGCTCTTGAATTATGGATGAAAGTTGGGGATTTTTCTGACCCTAGTAATAACTTATTTCTTGATGAAGTAGAGTCTATGGAAGGGGATAATGGGTTCAGGTCTACTTTTATCCTGTTTGCTAATGAAGCTATGAACCTCTACTCTTTATTGGATGAGAAAGGTTTAGATATTGTTATAAATGATGTGAGTGCTAATACCGGGAAAGTGGTTACTAAAGAGAATATTTTTAAATTACGTAATACTTTATCTTGGTTCACTAGGGCTTTCTATTCTGTAGCAGAAATTGATAATCCTATCATAGCTCACGTTACAAAACTTATTAACTTGGCCAATAAGAAAGCAGAAATTACTGCTCTTGAAGAGAGTAAGAATTTAGCGGATGCTTATAAAAAGATGGAACAAGACCATGGTGGAAAAGCTCCCGATAACCTATTTTGGCAAACTACAACTATTGAAGGTAAAGAAGTTCCTACGGGGAAGCTTACTCATAAATTTACTTATGCTTACGATAAATTAAAAGCTTCTATAAAACGTCCTGGGAATTCTAAAAACTTTATAAGGTTTAAAGCAGCTACTATTGTAATAGATCCTCGTAGGATTTTGAAAGAAGCTGATAGAGTTGCTTATATTAAAGAACTCTCTAAATACTTTAACCCGGGAGAGGCAGAAGTTTTGGTACAGGAAGCTCTAGATAAGTGGGCTGAATATTCTGACCAAAGAAATAACTATTATCAAACAGTTTATGGTAAGCCTTATTCTGATAAAAAAGCTGATTGGACAGAAGAAGAGCAAGATGCTATACGTAAATGGCATTCAGAAACTTATCCTATTAATCGTGTAATTGAGTACCAAACTTTTAATGATTATACAAAATTTACTACCGGGGAAGCTACTGAAAAGTATCTGGTAATTGTTCCTAAGCGTAAAATTTATAGTTCTAGAGATACTATGTCTATGAGCGAATATTATGATTCTAAATATGATACTATCCAATCTAAATCTAGTACTCGGGAATTTTATAGTTACGCGGAAGCTATTACCAAACGTTCTAAAGATAACTTCAATGATAACTATATGTCTGATTATGCTCTTGGAGCTGTAAGCAGGGAAGTAGTAGATGAATGGCGTGATAATAGCATAGGTAAAGTTACTCTTAGGGCTGCCTGGGATAAAATAGTAATTAAAGGGCTTACCAGTAAAGATGAATTTGAATTGGATCCTGAAGCTAAGAAAACTCTTAAGAAAGGTGTTACTACTTTGGAGAGTGCTATTCAGGATGAGTACTCTAGGTTAAAAAAGCTTAGGTATTCTGAAGATGTAGAGTTACCTTACTCTATCTCCCAAAAACTGTACGCGGAAGCTTCAGATAATGTAATGAAATTAGATAAAGCAGATATTTTCATGGCTTTAAATAATTTGAATATGGCTGCTCTTTCTTATTCTTATAAAACAGCTATTCAACCCTCCATTGAGTTGGCATTACATTATGCCGGCTCTATGCAACGCGGGGAAGCCAGGGGAACTAAAGCTAATCTTGTTACTCAAGAGGATATAGATACTGCCATGGAGATGACGGAGTATTTTGTCAATAAAGAGTTTTATTCCCTTGGAGCTCCTGATAAATCTTACAGGCTCCCTATGCGTAAACTTTATACTTCAGAGGAAAAGATTAAGAAAGAGAAGCTTGAGTATGAGATTCAAAAGATTGAAGCTATTCCTGAAAAGAAGAGAACAGTTAAAGAGAATACTCTTTTGGCTCAACATAATGAAGCTTTAAAACAGCTTGGTGGGGATATGACTATGGGTTCTATTGTTAAAGGCCTTATTGGGTATACACGATGGTTATCTATTGGATGGGGATTTCAAGCCGGGCTTATAAATACTCTTCAAGGACAAATAGCTAACATAGTTATGTCTAATGCTGGCACCCATTATGATTTTGAAGAGCTTAGACAAGCTTATGGTATGTTGATGATGCCTGGAGCAGACAGAGATAAATTTGGAAAGCTTGTTTCTACTTACGCCTTGCTCGGGGACGTTATGTATGACTTTAATAAATCCAATACTTTCACTAAGAATCGCTCTAAAGTTAGGCGTGCTGCAGATATTGTGTTAGACCCTTTCTTGATGACTAAAGTTACTGAACGTGGTAACCAAGGAGTTATAATGATAGCTACTATGCTACATTCTAAAGTTACTGATAAAACTACCGGGGAAACTAAATCCATGTGGGAAGCTCTAGATGCTGATGGTAATTTAGCAGATAACTATGAATACAAAGGGAAATCCGGAGTTGAGGCTGTAGCAAGACAAGTTATAGAAACTACAGAGCTTATTACTTCTATTCATGGAGATTATGTGAATCCCAAAATGGCTCAGGAAAAAGTACTCGGACGGGCTTTCTTAATGTTTAAGATGTGGTTCTTTGATCCATTGATGGTACGCTTTGGTAAGACTAAGTATAACCATATTTTAGATAAAGAAACTAAAGGTAGGTATATAACTATCGCGGAACACCTTAATCCTTTTAAGCTATATCAAGACTATAAAAATGGCAAACTTTCTGCTGTAGATATGGAGAATGCTCGTACTGCTCTCGCGGAAGGTATGTCTATTCTTACTGTTCTTCTTGCTCAACTTATGGCTAAATGGGCCTTGTGTAATAAGGATGAGTGTAAGAAGAAACAATATGTTATTAATACTTTCAAGAGATTAAACGGGGAAGTTATGACTTATGTGACTCCCGGTGGCTATTTAGGATTTATTAATAACCCTCTTGCTGTAGCCAATACTTTAAAAGTTATGCGTGCCCTTGGCGGAGATATGATGGGATTACTTACAACTCCTGAATCATCTACTGCAGTACCTGGCTATAATCTTATGGTTCATACAGGGAAAGCTATTCCTGGAGTACGTAGGTTCATGGTAGAATACAATTTAGCTACTGAAGATATTCCTGATTATAACCAATAAGCAGACCAAGATAAAAAAGGGAGAGGACTTGTGAGTCTTCTCCTTCTCTTTTAACTTAAACCTAAGCGTTCCTTAATTTTGGCATCTGCAAGTTTATTAATTCTTGCTGCTAAATTTTCTTCACAGAAAGAATCTTCTATCCATTTAGCTGTTTTTATTACAAGTTCTGCCATTTTTTCCTTTAGCTTAGTTTCTTCAATTGCATCGTTAAGCATTTCTGCTAATTCCGCTTTAGCTCTGTAGCTTAAAGAAGATTTGAGTTCTTCCAATAAAGTAGGTTTAATTACTTCTTTAGCTCCCCATTCTGTAGTTCTTTCAGTGAATTCTTTACTTATATTAAGTACTAATTCTTTCTTAAAAGTGTTAAATATTTCTGTAGAAGCTACAGCTTTTAAGTGTTTTTTAGAGAAATTTTCTACTACAGATCTTCTGATTTCAATCTCTAGCTCATTATCTCCACCTATCAGTCTTTCTAAAGCTTCAAGACTATTGATTTGAATCTTTATGCTCATCGGTTTTTTTATTAAGGTTTTCTAAAAATTCTATTACTGCAGTTTCAGTAAAACTAATTCCATGTGTAGGGGCAGCACAATTGAATATTTGTTCGTATGTTTCAGTTTTCACATATACTATTCTACCAAGTCTGTAGACATTAGAAGGAGTTAAAGGTTTCTGGCTTCTATTCTCGTCTATCTCAACTAAAACTTGGTACCCTGCATCAAGCTTTTCTTTTACTTCAGGGCATGGCTCCCAACCGGTTACCGATTCTTTTTCTAAAGAGTTGTTCAGATGTTTGTCTAAAAGTATACTTCCGGTTTCCCATTTTTTACCTGTAGCAGGACATACTTTGTACTCTAAACCTACGTGTGATTTTTCACTCATAATCATCCATTGTTTTATTGATTTCATCTATTATTAATCCTACTGCAACCCATACGACAGAGCTTATAATAAGTAGGATAGCTACACATAATGGCACTAAAGTTAAGTACCAGTCAGTATCAATAATTCCTATTCCTTTTAATACAGGTGGAACTAAGGATACTAAAATTAAGGCTATTATGCCCAAGTTGTCTTTAATCTTCATTTCTATAATCTTCATCAGGTTCTTCAGGTTCTCCGGGACGCTCACAAAAGAAGTACTCTTTAATTTCATCAAACTTATCTTCTACAAAGCTTGATATATCTACATTCTCAAAGATTACTTCATTGACTTCCAATTCGGGTTCATCTCCCGGGTAATCGTGAGTTCTTGGGTATCCTTTGGTAAAATCTCCTACTATGTCTACTCTTTTTCCACATAGTTCCATGCTAAACATTACTCTACTCATTTTCCTGTTTTAAAAGTTCATCAGTTATTCTATATGCGAAAATTACAATACCTGTATCTACATCCATTTTTCTATCTTTAGACGATTGATTTATTGCTTTTAAAAGCCCTTCATTAGATAAAATCCCTGACATAGCAGCACAGGCTGCATAGAATCGTTTAGAGATTCCTGCTTCATAGATGTCTTCTTCTCTAGATAAACCTGCTGCAACTGCAAATGCAGGAGTCTGCCCTAGTTTCATCTCTTGTTTTTTAGGGGGTTCAGCGGATTCTAAGTAATCCGTTACCTCTTTAAGCCTTTCATTTGGTATAATTCCATCAAAGAATAAGGCATCTAAAATTAACTTTTTTGTTGTCATTGTTTCCAATTTTAAATGTTTATAATGTACCCAATACTAATAGCGTGTAAATCCATCACAAAAGCCATCATCGCCATAAGTGTACATATTATTCATGTTTTCTTGCCATTTAAGGTCGTGCTACTTGCATCATTTTGGTAG
>JFJP01000092.1_pt1 | contig 16076 bp, 13 predicted proteins | sample 431651 | NCBI WGS metagenome assembly JFJP01 (sample SAMN02602958, study PRJNA72255) | Microbial mat metagenome, whole genome shotgun sequencing project. | biome: fresh water; feature: sink hole; material: water; isolation source: purple microbial (photo- and chemosynthetic) mats found in... | reverse complement strand
TTTGATAATATGGTCAAGCACTTGATCCCAGGGAGTATCGACAAATTTAAACGTAAAGATGCCTTGCACATCTTGATCTGCAATCATATTTAGCTTGGCAACATCAGCAATGAGGCGCAAGAAATCCTGAAGATCCGTCCCCTTGGCATCAATGGTCATTCGTGCCCCGGTATAGCGAGTCTTAGAATCACCTAAGGTTCTGCCACCACGAATATCTTCCCTCGCGGGAGTTTGTGGCTGCGCGGCTTTGTCCTGAGGAAAACCAGGGCTAGCAGGTAGAAGGGTCGACGAAGCTAGTCCTGGCAACGACCGATAGGCCACCCCGAAAGAAGGCAAGGCGGCTAGTGGCGATGGCACAAACTTGGCGCCTTTCGGTTCCGACCCCGCTGCAACATCGGCTTTAGCGACCACAATCTCGGCACCCAATGGAGTGGCTGCTGTCTCAACGGTAGGAACAAGGTGTGCTTGAATTGCACCCGAGCCCTCCTGAAGAACAACCTTAACCCCACCTTCATGACTCGAAACAAAAACCTGGGTGCCCTTCGACACCTCAAATACAATTCGGGTAACTGGGGTGGGGTCAGTAACGAATTGAGCTATCCGACTCTTCTGAATGACCCCTTTGCAGTAGGCCGCTATTTCAGCTTTTGTCACAGAGTCACCCCTAACGACTCCGAAAAGATCCATGACAATCCGATTTGGGCTCATCACCTGCAATTTTGGCCGGCCAGTAAAGCCAGGTATGTCAACATTAAGAATATTGCCGCTTTCCCCATTAAGCATAACGCCCTTGAGGACATTTGCCCGGACAGGGGCGTCTTTTCTTATTGTATTAGCAAAAAGTGAACTAGAGGGGATTGCCGCCAGGACAACGCCTCCTGCCACCAGCAAGGAACTCAGGCGAGCATTCATCGTTTCCCCTCCTCACGCTTAAACGTCTTGATGACGGTTCTAAAGACAGAACGATTGGTTGAACTAATATCCCACTGATGGAAGGTGACGGATTTTTCGTCAATAGAGACAAGCTCTCCGTCCCGGAAACGATACCCAATGGGCAACCGCTTGGTAGTCCCTCGAGAGTCTGAAACAACAGCGTAAACAGCACCCCCAGCCTTGAGATACCCTTTGACTCCGATATCGTCCACAAGGTCACCCTTGCCAGCTTGCTCCATATCCGTGGGAGCACTAAAAGGGTCACGAATCAAGGCGGGACGGTATGGGGTAATCTTCACCCTTATTACATCGTCTTGTGACGGAGTCTCCGAAGTAACCACCGGGATCGCCACAGGAGTAGCCTTCGCAGGCTGCTTGGGGCTCTGGGCGACAAGACTCATACCCAAAAGAGACGTCGAAATAGATAGAAAATGTTTATAAATCATAATAAATCAGTCTCCCGCTTCTGCTTTTTTGCCCGCCGGCGCAACAGCCCCCCCGGAGGGTGGCGGTGGAGGCTTGGGTGGAGCAGGGTTATAGACAAAAGCACTGATACGACAAGTAATGCTGGCTGGCCAAATCGGCTTACCGGGCTCTCGCTTCATCTGAATTTCACTTACATTAATAATCTTTTCGTTTCCGGAAATCTGAGAAGCAAATTGACCAAAAGTGTGATATCCAGCCTTGAAACCAAAAGCAAATGGATATTCCGTGTAATATTCTTTTTTAACGGCGCCTTCGACAGTAAAGGAAACTTGCTCTATACCAGCCAAATCTGCCAACTTTTTAATCCGATAAGGTATTTCACCCTTATCAGCCTCCGTGGGCATTAGCTTGATAAGTTCTTCGATTAATTTTTCCTGTTGGGTGACCTCGATTTTTAATTTTTCATAATTAGCTTTAAGCTGGTACCCCTTGTCCACTTCTTTTTGGAGTGCCTCGATACTGGCCTTCAGCGCTACGAGTTCATCACGCTTGCCACCTAGGAACACCCAGGTAAGGACAGTAATCAGAATTCCGGCGAGCCCACCGATCAGAATTTGCTTCTGGAGTTGGGAGTTCATGGGCTACCTCAGGCTGGTTTCTTTAGGTCGAAGGAGATCGTGAACTCGACTACTCCACCCTTCTTATTTGCAGTGGGAGAATTCACGTTTCCAAACCATTTTGGTTGTTCAATAAGCTTATTTCTGAACAGGTTAATTGCCTCAAAACTGGAGCTTTCACCCTTGATTGTAAGACCTAAACCCTTCTGATTGACCTCTTTAAACCATACGTCATCAGGAAGAGCATTGGCCAGTTCTTCCAACAAGTGAACGGGCAACTCTTGTGCATTCTTGAGGCCCATCATGATTTCTTTTTTCTTTTGAATGGCTTCCTTCTGCTCGCGGAACGTCTTTTCAAGCGCAATGTACTTTGACAAGCTCTGCTTTTCTTGTTCAAGCTTGACTGTTTTATCTTGCGCCTGCCGCAGGTCACGATCCAGGATCAGATAGTAGACTAGGCCAAAAGAAGCGATGAGCACTCCGACAACGATCCCAGCAATTGGCAGGCTTGCCCGAGCGGGCCCGTCTCCCTGCGCATAGACCTGAGTCACATCGGCTTTTTCAGAGCGCTTACCAGCCACCTGGGCAAGCGTGTCACCAAGAAGATTGATCTTGATCATCGGTCCCCCACTTGGCGCAGCGCTAGCCCGACCGCGATGGCAGCAGAACAACCAATTTCACGCACTGCGGCGGGATCCACAGAGCGCTCATCAAGTTCGATGAGTTGGAAAGGATTGAACCGTTCTACCGAGACCCGCAGCCGATCTCCAAGGATATCGGTGAGCCCCGCCACCTTTGAACTACCCCCGGAAAGAATGATCCGATCAAGCCGATCAACCTTAAAACTCGAACGGAAGAAATCAATTGTCCGGCCAAGCTCATCCGCAAAGGAGTCCGATATCGCCGAGAGCGATGGCTCAACTTCCTCAGGTGTCCTCCCTTCAGCCGATTGCCCTTGCTTTAACAGTTCGGCGCCTTCACGAGAAACACCCCAATCTTCCATTAGTTTATCGGTGAACCGATGGCCGCCCCAGGCTATATCCCGCCAAAAGACCGACTTATTGCCCACCAACATAGTCATGTTAGTGAAATTTGCGCCTACGTTCACAAGTGCCACAACTTCGTCGCGCGCACCGAGGGCGGACATTTCGTAAACATTTTGCAATGCAAAGACATCAACATCTACCAACAGAGGTTTTGCACCCGCCTGAGCAACGCAAGTCAGGTAGGCCTCCATTTTATCTTTCCGACAGGCGACCAGGACAACATCCATGTTGCCATCCCCTGGCCTCTCTTCGATCACCGCAAAATCAAGCGCGTAGGAATCGAGTCCTTGGCCGGCAGGGAAAAAGCTTTCGGCCTCCCAACGCACCGATTCGGCCAGTTCCGCTGGACTCATCAGAGGGAAAGTCACTTTCTTGACCATCACCTGCTGACCCGAAACAGATACCGCAACATCCCGCGCCTTGATCTTCTGTTCAGCAAGAACCTGTCGAATCGCTGTAGAGACAGCGTTGCTATCCATGATGTCGCCGTCAACAATGGCGTCGTGAGGGATAGGTGCGACTCCGAGCTTTTGCAATCGATACCGCTGATTGCCTCCCTTCCCGACGGATTGGAGCTCACAGACCTTGACACAGCTAGAACCTATGTCCAAGCCGACGAGGAGTTTTTTCTTGTTGTCGAAAAGACCCACTGGGAGCCTCGCTAAATGGATTTTAGAGTTAATAGTGGCACGTTAGACAGCTTCGTCAAGATCTTTCAACCGAATCATTATTACCATCCGGCTCAAACCCGATAATGATAACCGTTATGTTGTCTTCTCCCCCATTTGCTCGAGCCCTTTCAACTAAATCATGGGTAGCTTGCTGAATCGATGGGGCCCGATTGACGATTTCCCAAATGTCAAAATCCTGAACCATTCCAGATAATCCATCAGAGCATAGCAATAGTCGCTCCAATTCTTTAACCTGCATCTCCTGGACCGCAAGGTCCAACTCTCCACCATTTCCGAGGGCCTGGGTAATAACATTGCGGAATGGGTGTTTTCGGGCTTCTTCGGGTGTAAGAATACCGTTGGCGACTTGTTCTGCCACCCAGGAATGATCCCGCGTAACTTGCCGAATTCCTTGGGGATCCAGAAGGTAAGCTCGGCTGTCACCCACATGAGCAAGAGTCACCCTGGAACCACTCACGAGACAAGCAACAACAGTGGAACCCATGGATTCCCGTTCCGGATTGCTTCGAATATCCTCAACAATTGCTTGATCTGACAAGAGAAGGGCCGCTTTTAAACGATTCCCGTCATAGGGAATGCTGACATCGTAATCGAGAGGCCAGGTGCGGTCCTGTTCGACAGTTTGCGAAATAAACTGTCCGATTCGATCAACCACAATCTGACTGGCCACCTCGCCTGCGGCGTGGCCGCCCAAACCATCCGCCACCACAAAAAGACCCAAACTATTGTCAAGCAAGAGGTTATCCTCGTTGCCTTTTCTGACGCAACCAACATCTGTCTGTCCAGCAGCATGCACCCGCATGTTCATCCCTTTTTGGAAAATCGTCCCATCAAACTGCGTATTTGCTCAAATAGGGTTTCCCCTTGAGCCGGGTGGATTCCTTCGCCCTTCATTTTTGATGCGTCAATCCTGCGAAATAACCGATGACTTGGATCAATCTGTCTAGCTTCCTCTCTAATTCGTTTGGCTTTTGTTTGCATCCCCAAAGCCTGAAAAGTATCCGAGAGTCGAATCATTGACGGAACGTCTCGAGGGTTGAGACGAATGGCGCTCTCTAAGGCTCGCACCGTTTCTCGTTTATCACCGTTGGTCTCGGACAGAACTTCAGCCAAAAGGACGTATGCATCCGCAAGATTGTTATCGAGACGAATGACGTAATGAACCAACCCGAGGGCTCGCGGATAGTCCTTGGCAGCGAAGGCCCCTTTGGCATCCTGGAGCCATTCGCCTACGGAGCGATCCGCCGGTGGCTTCTGAAGACCCTCTCCGCCGGCATGTCCTGAGACGGTGCTCCCACTCGAGAATTTCGTTTCGGCCTCAGATCTTCGCGTCGGATCCTTCAGCAGGTTGAAGGACTCCGCAAGCATCCTGAATCGGCTTTCGGCTTCCACCTTTTCGGCCCCAGAAAAGCGATCGGGATGCCACACCTTTGCCAGGCGATAGTAGGCCGCCTTTATCTCGTCGGGTGTTGCCCCAGGGGCAACTTCAAGGGCTTCGAAAGGATTCATTTGGATTCCAGCGTGCTGCTCTGGCTTCATCTAGTTGGATCAGGATGGAAACATTAACAGGATAACCTAGTCCAGACATCGGGAACCTACCATGAGAATACAAAGGACACGGTGTCAAAAATCCGACCAGTCAAACCGATCAGGGAATACTGGCACACTCGTTCCCATGGAGACCGAAAAGAATGGTCGCAACGACATTATTGGATTGGCAGGCAAAACTTCGGACCGGTGAAATCACCGCCAGCGGGCTTCTGGAAACCGCCCTGGACCGCTTGATGCACCTGGAACCTCGGCTTAATGCGATCACGCAAATCGATCGCGATTTTGCCCGGAGTGCCGCTCAAGCTGCGGATGAAAGGATCCACGGCGGCGATCGGGCTCAACCCAAGGATCTGAGATTTCGGGGAGCTATCAGTCACCCTACAACGCCACCGTGATCCATCGCCTACTGGAGGCTGGGGCCGTGCCTGTGGCGAAAGCCAATATGGACGAATTCGCCATGGGTTCCAGCGGCGAATACAGCGCCTTTGGGGCCACACGAAACCCATGGGACCACTCCCGGGTGCCCGGCGGCAGCAGTTCAGGCGCGGTAGCTGCGATTTCGGCGGGCTATGCCCCATTTGCACTGGGCACGGATACTGGCGGCTCCGTCCGACTTCCTGCGGGATTCTGCGGAGTCAGTGCCCTGCGACCCACCTATGGGACCCTGAGTCGCTATGGCGTCATGGCCATGGCTTCTTCTCTGGATCAAGTGGGACCCGTGGCGGTCAGCGCTAAGGATATCGCGGCAGGGCTATCCGTCATCGTGGGGCGCGATCCGCAGGACAGCACCAGCGTTGATTTGCCCAACGCCTCCAGGCTTGCAGAACTCAAAGCATCCAAGCTCAAGGGCCTGCGGATTGGGCTCCCCAAGGAATATTTCACAGAAGGCCTCTCGCCTGCGGTGCGGGAAGTCCTTGAGACAGCGCTGGGTCGGCTGGCATCCGAAGGTGCAGAGGTGGTCGAGGTTTCTCTTCCTCATACCCGCTTCGCCATTGATACCTATTACCTGATCAACACCTCCGAAGTATCCAGCAACTTATCCCGCTTCGACGGGGTTCGGTACGGGGCTCGGAAAAGTAGTGAGGGCCTTCACGGCATGATCTCCCAAACGCGCGACGAAGGATTTGGCCCCGAAGCCAAGCGACGAATCCTTCTAGGGGCATTCTGTCTCTCCAAGGGCTTTTACGAAGCCTTTTACCTGAAAGCCCTCAAAGTGCGAACGCTCATCACCCAGGATTTTCAGGCTGCATTCGAGAAGGTAGATGTTATTGCCACTCCGCTAAGCCCCTCCACGGCCTTTCCCATTGGCTCCAAAACGACCAGCCCTCTCGAGATGTACCTCGCGGATGTTTTCACCGTCACGATGGCCCTTGCCGCACTGCCAGCCCTTGCAATTCCAGCTGGATTTTCCAATGGGCTTCCGGTGGGGATTCAACTGGTCGGGCCTTCCCTTTCGGATGTTCGTTTGCTGGAAATCGGCGCCGCCTACCAGGAACTGACCGATCACCATCTCAAACAACCCCACTTAGAGTTCTAGGAGAAGCCATGGCATTTGATGTCGTCATGCCACAGATGGGCGAGTCCATCGCCGAAGCCACCATCCTGAAATGGCACCGGAAGGTGGGTGAAACCATCGGCAAGGACGAGACCCTCTACGAAATCTCAACCGACAAGGTTGACGCAGAGATCCCCTCTCCCTTGGGCGGAACGCTCATCGAAATCCTGGTATCCGAGAATCAAACCGTACCCGTTGGCTCAGTTGTGGCTCGCCTGGGGGATGCCTCTGAAAAGGCTGCATCCTCACCGCAGCCCCCCGCGGTCACCCCGGTTCCAGCCGTCACGCCAGTGGCTTCCCTTCCCGCCTCTAGCCCGACCATCGATGAGAATTCCCTTGAGAATCGCCTCATTGCCAAGTCAAGCCCCCTCGTGCGCACCATGGCTCAGGCCCATGGCATCGATCTTCGCTCCGTTAAGGGCACAGGAATTCATGACCGCGTCACCAAAGGTGATATGGAAGCCCATATCGCCCAGCGCCATACCGGGGCACCCACTCGCCCGATACATGATCCCTCGGCCCCGACCCTGGGCATCGTGCCGGCCCTGGCAACCCCCGTGGCACCCCATGTCCCAGCCTTTTCCGCAGGGGAGCGGGTCAAAGTGGAACCCATGTCCCGAATGCGCAAAATCATCAGCGATAATATGCTCGCCTCAAAGCGCACCAGTGCTCATGTTTACACCGTTTTTGAAATCGATATGACCTCCGTGGCAAGGCTGCGCGAACGCCACAAGAAGACCTTCCTGGAAGCCTATGGCACCAAACTCAGCTTCCTGCCCTTCATCCTGGCCGCCGTTGCCAAAGGACTGCGCGCCTTCCCAGTCATCAATGCCTCGGTGGATGGGGATGCCATTGCCTACAAACAAGATATCAATTTGGGCGTTGCGGTCAGTTTGGATTGGGGTCTCATTGTTCCCGTCATCAAGAACGCAGACCAACTGAACCTTGGCGGTCTCGCCCGCAGCCTCAACGACATGGCCGAACGTGCCCGGGCCAAGCAGCTCAAGCCTGATGAAATCTCGGGTGGCACCTTCACCATCACCAATCCAGGCGTGTATGGCGATGTCTTTGGCCTTCCCATCATCAACCAACCCCAGGTCGCGATCCAAGGCATTGGTGCCATCGTCAAGCGCCCCGTGGTGATCACCGCACCCGATGGCACCGATTCCATCGCTATTCGACAAATGATGTTCTCGAGTCTTTCTTTCGATCACCGGATCATCGATGGCGCCACAGCAGACCAGTTCATGTCCTTGATAAAAAAGGAACTGGAGACCTCCTCCTTCGGCCTGGAATAACGATTTCCAAACACCCTTTTCGGAAGGTCCGAGCTGGGCGTTTCATTCGCAGGCCCCATTGCGCTATGCTAATGGTTCGCGCCGGTGTGGCGAAATGGCAGACGCGGCAGACTCAAAATCTGTTTCCCGCAAGGGAGTGTCGGTTCAATCCCGACCACCGGTACCACAATGACAGCGCGGTTCTTCGGAGCCGCGCTGTTTAATTTAGCTATCCCCCCAGCCTCGCCACGCGACCACCGTAATCCTTTTTGCCGATTCTTTCCCACCATCGTTAAAGAAGCCTATACCCTGGATCCCTTCCCAATCCGGAGACAGGCCTATGAAAACATTCGCCTTCAAGATCGACCCGATGACGGGCGAGGATTACTACGAAGTCTATGCCAGGGGGCGCCAACTCCTGAACGACCCTCACCTCAACAAGGCCTCCGGGTTCTCACGCGAAGAGCGCGAGACTTTAGGGCTGGAGGGGCTCGTGCGCTCGGCTGTTCTTTCGCTGGAAATCCAGGTGGAACGCGCCTACGAAGCCTTTCTTCGGAAGCCCGATGATCTGGAGAAATATATATTTTTGGTCGCCCTCCAGGACCGCAGCGAAGTGGTCTTCTACAAGCTCGTTACCGAGCACCTCAAAGAGATGGTTCCCATCGTCTACACGCCCACGGTTGGGACGGCCTGCCTGCAAATGAGCAGTATCCAGCGACGCTTCCGTGGCGTCTTCATCACGCCTGAAAACATCGACCACATCGAGATGGTCCTCCAAAACATCACCCTTCCCCAGGTGAACCTCATTGTGGTCACCGATGGCGAACGCATCTTAGGACTGGGCGATCTGGGTTCGGATGGCATGGGCATCCCCGTCGGGAAAGTAAGCCTGTATGTGGCTGCGGGGGGCCTGCACCCCCATGTGTGCCTGCCGGTGTGCTTGGACGTAGGCACCAACAACCAAAGGCTTCTGGACGACCCCGCCTACCTGGGCTATCGCCATCCCCGCCTGCGCGGAGAAGCCTACGAAAAACTAGTGGAAACCTTCGTGCTGGCCGTGAAACGTCGCTTCCCCGATGCCCTGTTGCAGTGGGAGGATTTTGGAAAATCCACCGCCTTCAAGAATCTGGAGCGCTACCGGGACCGTATTCTCTCCTTTAACGACGATATCCAGGGCACCGGCAGCACTTCCCTGGCGGCACTGATGACGGCCATGCGCATTAAGCAGAGCCGCTTCCAGGACGAGCGGTACCTCATCGTGGGCATGGGCCAGGCTGGTACCGGCATCTCAATGAACATTCTGGCTGCCCTGGCCGAGGAAGGGCTTTCACCCGAGGAAGCCCGCGCCCGGATCTTCGCCATCGATATGCAAGGGCTCTTGGTGGAAGACGATCCCACTTTGGAGCCCCCCCAGCGCCCCATGGCCCAGCGGCGCGCAGCCCTGGCGCAATGGCAGTTGGAATCGGAGAACACCATTTCCATTCTGGATGTGATCCGAAACGCCCGCCCCACCGTGCTCATTGGCGTTACGGCCCAGCCTGGGCTCTTCAGTGAAGCCATTCTGCAGGAAGTGGCCAAGTCCACGGAGCGCCCCATCGTGTTCGCTCTATCCAATCCCACCTCCAAGTGCGAGGCGACCCCCGAGCAGGTGTGGAAGGCCACCGACGGTAAAGGCCTAGTCGCCACCGGCAGTCCCTTTCCCTCCATGGACTGGAAGGGCACGACCCTCCGGCCTTCCCAGTGCAACAACATGTACATCTTCCCTGGCGTGGGACTGGGCGCCCTGGTGGCCAAGGCTTCGAAGGTCACCGATAGCATGTTGATGGCCGCCAGCCGCGCCATCAGCGCCATGGTCACCCCCGAGCAGGAAGCCATGGGGCTTTTGCTTCCGGCCATGGAGGATATTCGAAAAGCCTCCGCCGTGGTGGCCCTAGCCGTGGCCAAACAAGCCAGAGAAGAAGGCCTGGGGCGGCTCCTGAGTGATGAACAATTGGAGCAGATGATCGCCAAGGCTCAGTGGAACCCACACTTCACGCAGTTCCGGGCAGGATAACCCATGCGTCGTATCCGAATTTTTTGCGTCATCAAAGCCCAGGAAGGGTTTGATAGCGCATTGGCGTGATCCGATTTTTCCATATGGACACCAACCAATAGCGAGTGCCAAGCCTGCCCCAGGCGAGGAGATATCCACACCACGTTTCAGGAAAGACAGATGCGAGTATTTGCCTTCCTTCTCGATTTTCATTAGCTCTCTGAACCCGAACTCGGCTTCACCGCATTCCCGAGGCCAAGCGCAAGATATCCGATAGCACGCCCGCTGCCGTGACCTCGGCACCCGCGCCGTAGCCGCGAATGACCATAGGCCTTGGCTGATAGTGGGCGGTGAGGAAGCTCAGTGCGTTTTCGCCACCCTGGATGGCCGCGAGGGGATGGCTGAATTCCACTTCCTGCAAACCGGCCCGGGCACCACTCGGTTCCACAGAACCCAAGTAACGCAGCACGCGGCCTTGGCTTTTCAGTGCCTCCACCCGCTCGCGGAAGGCTTCGTCGAGCTGCGGCAGGCGTGCGAGGAACGTATCCAGGGGGCCGCTGGTATCGAAATCCGCAGGCAGGAGACCGGCCAGCTGCACCTGCTCAGGCTCCAGTTCCAGACCCATTTCCCGAGCGAGGATGAGCACCTTGCGGGCCACATCAGCACCACTGAGATCATCCCGAGGATCGGGCTCTGCAAAACCTTGATCCATGGCCTCCTTCACCGCCTGAGAGAGGGCAATGCCTTCGCCGAGTCGACCCAAAATAAAACTGAGGGTGCCCGAGAGAATGCCTTCAAAACGGAGGATTCGATCTCCCGACGCCCGCAAGCCCTTGACCGTATCGATGACCGGTAAACCCGCACCCACGTTGGTTTCGTAGAGAAACCGGCGCCAGGCGGAATTGGAAACCTGCCGTAGCTTCCGCCAAGCCGCCATGGAGGCTGAGTTGGCTTTCTTATTGGCCGTCACCACGTGCAAACCGGCTTCAAAGCAATCCAGATAGCGGCTCGAGAGCGCCTCGTTGCTGGTGCAATCGACAAAGACCGCCAGCTCAGGCCGTCGGGACTTGATGCCTCGTAGCAATGCATCCAGGTCGGGCGTAGCGCCTTCCGCAGCCAACCGGGCGGCGGCCTGCAAGGGGTCCATGCCGCCGAAATCCTCCAGCTGCTTACGCGAATTGGCCACGGTGCGCAGTTGGATATCCAGGCCCTTTTCCCGCCATTCAGGAATCTGCCGCGCCAACAGGCTCAGCAGCGCACCCCCCACGGTGCCGAGGCCCATGAGATGCAATTCCATGGATTCGCGGGTGCCCAGGCACCGACGATGGGCCGATCGCAAGGCCTTTGGCCCATCTTCGCTTTCGATGACCACGGAAATACTGCGCTCACTGCCACCTTGAGCCATGGCGATGATGTTGCATCCCGCATCGGCCAACCCGCCCGTAAACATTGCGGCCATGCCCACGCGGGTGTGCATGCCATCGCCCACCACACTCAGCACGCCAAGCCCACCCCGAAGTTCCACACCATCCACCAACCCTGCCACCCGTTCCGCTCGGAAGGCATCCCGCAGCGCCTCGGTGGCTCGCAGGCCATCGGCTTCGGGCACAGCAATGCAAATGGAGACTTCACTGCTGCCCTGCGTAATCAGCAGCACGTTGATTTGCGCCTGGGCCAAGGCCGCAAAGGCTCGCGCGGCGACACCCGGTACGCCCGGCATGCCGGAACCCGAGAGGTTCAGCAAAGCTAGGCCTGGCATCCAGGAGAGCCCACGCACACCGGAGGCCGGTGGGGCCGCGGCAGAACCCACCTGTGTGCCCGGTTGTTCGGGATGGAAACTATCGCGGACCCAAAGCGGAATGCCTGCCGTGCGGAGCGGCGCAAGCGTTTTGGGGTGCAGTACCTTGGCCCCGAAGTGCGCCAGCTCCATGGCCTCTTCGTAGCTCATTTCCGTTAAGGGAAAGGCCTCCGGAACCAAGCGGGGATCGGCGCTGTAAATGCCATTCACATCGGTCCAGATCTCCAATTCAGCGGCGCGAAGCCCCATGGCCACCAGCGCAGCGGAATAGTCGGAACCTCCACGCCCCAGTAGCAGCACGCGACCATCCGCATCCCCCGCGAAAAAGCCAGGAAGCAGCAACAGGCGATCCTCATCCGTTTTCAAGTCCTGAAACCCCGCGCAAAGGGCATCCAGGCGCACGCGGGCTTCCAGTGGATCGCCTTCAGCAGGAAGCCATTCCCGAGGATCCAAACAGCGGACCGTTACTCCGGTGCTGAGGAGAACCTGTTCGAAGAGAGCGGCAGCGGCGCGTTCCCCCAAGCTGAGCACCTGCGCCAGGATCGAAGGGCTGCATTCCTTAAGCAACGTGACCCCACCGAGCAGGCGCGCCAGCTCCGATTCCAGGGCTTCAAGCTGTGGAATCACAGCTTCGGCGAGACCAAGTTCACGGGCCAGGGTGCGATGGCGCTCCGCGAAGGCAGCCACGCTGGTGCTCGGCTCTTCCCCTTTGGCACAGGCCCCTGTCGCCATTTGCAACCTAGAAGTGATCCCCGCCACGGCGCTGACGACGACGCAAACCCGGCGTCCCATGAGCGCTGACTGGGCGAGCGTTGCCACGGCCCGAAGCTGCTCGGCGGTGGCCACTGAAGTTCCACCGAATTTCAACACGCGCCATGGTTTCCGTTCCATGTGAGCTCCTGAAACAATTCGGCCCCGCGAGAGCGGGGCCGGTGAGGTCGTGGGATGCGACTACGCCAAGCCCGGGGGCAGGTTAGTTGTCATGATCATGGTCATCGAGGAACCGTTCCGGGCTTCAAGGTTGAAGGCAAGGGGGGTGGTTTGAAGAGGAACGGGCATTCCATGAGCCTGCCTGGGAGCTGGCCGAACGTCAACTTGGATCCTCATCTTTCCAGGAGTACCAACTGCGGATTGGAATAAGGGATACGCGGTTGCACTAGGGAATGGAATGACTGAGTGGATTCCTTATTTGGCCGGAGTTCGATCTTAGGCGCACTTGCCAAGCAAGAAGCGCAAGCGAAAGGCATCAGAAGCGCGTGCCGAATTTCACCCACAATTTGTCCGCCAACTTCCAGTAGGCATCCACGGCCTTTTCTGCCTCGGTCACGCTGTAGTTCGTGAGGAAAGTCTGGGCCTTCTTCGGGTCTTCTTTGTGGAGACGCAGGGCTTCGGCCTCGGTCTTCTCCTGGTCGGCCAGAAGGCGGCCTTCGAGGCCGTTTCGAACCTCCTGGATATCCTTGACCATGTCCTGCCAACGGAAGTGGGCCAGTTTGCTGGGGGTGCGGAAGGCCCACCAGGCGCAGGTTCGGCTGTACTCGCGGCGCCCATCCACCTCATAGCTGGCGGGCACGCGCGTGATACCGGCGTAGAAGGGCTGGAAGGTTGATGTGGTGGCGTTGTCGTAGGCCAGCCACACCACGCCCCCGATGGCGTCCGGTAGCTCGGCGCGGCTCTGGGTGATCTGAACGTAGGTGGCCTGGGGCACGCCGATGGTGCGCTCGCGCTTGATATTCAACGCCGCCTTAAGATCAGCGGGGGCGAAGGGGTTGGCGATGGGGCTCTTTTCCCATACACCCTTGTTCTCGCGCAGGATGCCAGCGGTCTGGTCGAAGGCCGTGCCGTCGTAGGCGTCCCGGAAGATGGCCATGACATCTTTGAGCGTCACGGGTTTATCGGGCTTTACGCTGAAGGGGAAGTTCTCGGCATTGGGGTCCAACTTAAGGCTGGGAGCCAACAGACTGAGAGCGCGCCACTCGCGTCGCCGACTGCCCAGACCGTTGCGGTTCGCGTAGGCATAGGCGAAGTCGAAGGTTTCGCCTTCCTTCCACCAGCCCATTTCCTTGGCCAGGGAGAACACGTTATCGCTGGCCAGGTAATTGTCCTTGTCCTTCAAATTTAAAGTTCGAAGGCGACTGGCGTTGGCGCTCACGCTCACATGGCCCTCGGGCACGCGCTGGGCGGCCCACACAGCCCCGAGCCGATCCTTGCCGGGACCATAGATCTCGAAGAGCCATACCTCTTGCTTGTCCGCGAAGGTGAAACTCTCCCCGGCATCGTTGTAGCCGTACTGCTTCGTCAGCTCGTCGATGATGCGAATCGCTTCGCGGGCCGTCTTTGCGCGCTCCAGGGCCAGGCGGAAGAGTTCCGGTGCTTCCAGAATGCCCTTATCACTCTTCAGTTCGCGGCGCCCACCGATGGTGGTCTCTCCGATGGCCAACTGATGCTCGTTCATGATCGGATAGGCGGCATTAAGGTAGCCGTAGGTTTCCCGAACCTGGGCGATCTCGCCAAACACCTTGGCCTCGGGATCCTTGGGGCCCCGGGTGTCCTTGGCATCGCGATAGACCTTCAGGGTGGCGCCCTTGGCGTATTTGGCCCTGGGGACCACATTCATCCATGAGCGATCGCTGGTGCTATCGCAACTGTGACTGGTCATGGTGGCGCGATCGGCCGAGGCGCTGCGAGTCACCATGACACTGGTGCAGCCTTCGCCGGGGAGATCTTCGGCCACCACCGCCCAGCGGGGAGCTGGCGGGGCCACCTGGGCGAGACAGGGCGCGGGACCACTGGTGGCAAGCAGCAGAGCCAGGGCGGGAAGCAGGGAACGGCGCATGAGAAACTCCGAGCATCGCAAAGTGATATTTCAGGATAGCCTGGGATGCCTAGTCTTACGATGCCCCCGGCATCCATTTGTCCGATGCCACGCATTCTGTTTCATCCTGCCCTGTCCAAAGGAGTCGCTATGCGCGTGACGCCCCTTGCCGCCCTGCTCTGCATCCTGCCGCTGGCAGGACAGGACACCTACCAGAAGCCCAACAAAACAATCCTGGAGGTGCTGGATGCCCCCAGTTTCCCCGCCTTCCAACTCGCCCCCGGCGGCGCTCACGCCTTCCTCGTGGAGTCGGAAAAACACCCCACGATCCGCGATTTGGCCCGGCCCATGCTGCGCCTAGCGGGTGCCCGAGTGGACCCCCAGGCCCGCGCCCCCCACGGCGGCGGTCGTGTCAAGCGGGTGGAGCTTCTGCGCGTTAAGGACGGCGTGCGCAAAACCATCACCTTGCCCGTGGGCCCCCGCTGGTCGAGCCCGGCCTGGAGCCCCGATGGCAGCCGCTTCTACCTTACCGCCACCAATGATCAAGGCGTGAGTCTCTACCTCGGCGAAACCGCCACGGCTACACTCCGCAAGGTGCCGCAACTGCGCTTGAACGCAGCCTTCGGCGGTGCCGTGCAATGGATGGCAGGCTCTCAGCGCCTGCTGGTCAAGGCCGTGCCCAAGGCCCAGGGCCCCGCACCCCGCACGCCCGACGCACCCGCCGGGCCGCGCATTCAGGAGAACTTCGGCAAATCAGCGCCCGTAAAGACCTTTCAGGATCTGCTGCAGAACCAGCATGACGAGGCCCTCTTCACCTACTTCGCCACCAGCCAAGTGACTGTGGTTGAAGCCGGTAGCCTAAAGACCCACACCCTCGGAAAACCCGGCCTCGTGGATAGTCTGGATGCCAGCCCCGATGGCCGCTTTCTATTGGTTGCCACCGTTCAGAAGCCCTTTTCTTATGTATCCGCCGCCCATAGTTTCCCTCACCGCTTCGAGCTCTGGGACGCCCAGGGCACGGTGGTGCGCAAGGTCCATGAGCACGGCCTGCTGGAGAATGTCCCCAACGAAGGCGTGCAGACGGGACCCCGCAACCTTCGCTGGGTGCCCGTGGCCCCCGCCACTCTCCAGTGGGTGGAGGCTCTGGATGAGGGTGATCCCAAGAAAGAAGTGCCCCATCGCGATCGCGTAATGGCGCTCGCCGCCCCCTTCCAGGGTGAGGCCAAGGAACTGCTGAAGACCGAACACCGCTTCGCCGGGCTCACCTACAGCGAAAAGGGTGATCTGGCGGTGCTGCGGGAAGTCGATCGCAAGCGCAATTGGAACCGCACGTGGCT
>JFJP01024044.1_pt1 | contig 16079 bp, 17 predicted proteins | sample 431651 | NCBI WGS metagenome assembly JFJP01 (sample SAMN02602958, study PRJNA72255) | Microbial mat metagenome, whole genome shotgun sequencing project. | biome: fresh water; feature: sink hole; material: water; isolation source: purple microbial (photo- and chemosynthetic) mats found in... | reverse complement strand
CAGGGCTTTTGTGATAATTTTTTTTGCATTAGAACTGGTACACACGTATCCACCCATTTTGCCAACCGTGGCTTTCACTTCGGCCGAAGAGTTGATGTAGGTCACGGGCAAAATAGCTTCTTTGGCAATGCCCGCACGCTCCAACGAAGCCACATTCTCATCAAAATACCCCACATCAATCATTCGAGCCATTGCACAACACGCAATGCGAGGCATAAAAACCCGTTTTTCGGGAGCTAAAATCTTAACACTTTGCCCCATAAACCCCACGCCACAAAAGACCAAATACGGATTAGGATCTTTAGCGGCCCATTGGGCTAATTGCAGTGAATCGCCGACAAAATCAGCCAGTTCAAAAACCTCATTTTTTTGATAAAAATGGGCAACAATGCTTACATGTAAATCGTTTTTTAGCTTTAAAATTGCTTCGTTTAAAGTACCATCACTCAAACCATCGTCCTTGTAAATCAATAAGAGTTTATTATAGCATTAAAGAAATAATAACAAAATTATGGGTATACTTTTCCCACTTCAATCAAGGATGCGGTGTGGATTTTTTAACCAATATCAATATACAGTTTTATATTTTAAGCTACCTTGTTGGTGGCATTCCTTTTGGCCTATTGTTGGCAAAACAGTTTAGCAAGACAGACATTCGACAAGCGGGTAGTGGAAGTATTGGTGCGACCAATGTTCTAAGAGTGCTCAAAGAGAGCCATCCGGCCTTGGCCAAAAAACTAGCCATCGCGACCTTAGCACTTGATGCTTCAAAAGGCATGCTCTTGCTTTTGGTGGCTAAAATGATGGAACTAAGCCTTGAAACCCAATGGGCTGTTGCAATTTTTGCTGTTGTGGGACATTGCTATAGCCCTTACCTTAAATTTGAAGGGGGCAAAGGCGTTGCGACTGCTGCTGGCGTTTTAGCGGTTATGTTGCCTCTTGAAACAATGATCGCGTTTGTCACATGGTTTAGCGCAGGAAAAGTGCTTAAAATTTCTTCACTTTCTTCACTCCTAGCCCTAGTGGCCTTACTTGCGTCTTCGTATATCTTGCATCCCCAGATGGAAGGCATTCATTCGCATGCTCCTTTGTGGATCATCGCTTTTATCATTGTGTACAAACACATTCCCAATATCGCTCGACTGATTCAAGGCAAAGAGTCTAAAGTCGTTTGATGAAAATTTCTATCAAGCATCTTTCTTTTCAAACCATTCTTGGTATTTTGGAACACGAACGCGTTTCCCCTCAAACCGTCTCATTACATGTAAGCCTTTGGTACGCATGGGATGGGACTTCTTTTATTAATTATGCCGATGTGTGCTCTTTGCTTCAGACTCGCATGCAATCCAAAAATTATTTTTTAATTGAGGATGCTTTAAAAGATTTGAGTTCCGAAATCCTTGAGACATACCCGCAAGCCCGTAAAATTAAGATTAAAATCTCAAAACCTGATATTCTTCCCAATGCGCTTGTTGGGGTTTCTCACACGGAAAAACGCACGAAAATTAAAATTTAATTAAAAAAACTTTAAATCTAGCTAAAATTATGGTATAATCCCTCTCAAATTTTAGCAATTAAGGAAATAATAATGCGTATTTTAATCGTAGAAGATGAAGTTACCCTCAACAAGACAATCGCTGAAGGTCTCCAAGAATTTGGTTACCAAACCGATAGTTCGGAAAACTATAAAGATGCTGAGTATTACATCGGTATTCGTAATTATGATCTTGTTTTAACCGATTGGATGCTCCCCGATGGTGATGGCGTTGATCTCATCAACCTCATTAAACAAAAATCTCCACGCACAGCCGCGGTTATTATCTCTGCCAAAGATGATAAAGAAAGTGAAATCAAAGCCCTTAAAGCAGGTGCGGATGATTACATCAAAAAGCCATTTGATTTTGATATCTTAGTCGCTCGTATCGAAGCGCGTCTTCGTTTTGGTGGCACCAATGTCATTAAAATTGATGATCTTACCATTGATCCAGATGAAGAAAAAATTACCTACAAAGGTATTGAAATTGAGCTTAAAGGTAAGCCATTTGAAGTACTCACACACCTTGCACGTCACAGTGATCAAATTGTCTCTAAAGAGCAACTCCTTGATGCAATTTGGGAAGAGCCTGAGCTTGTAACGCCAAACGTTATCGAAGTTGCTATCAATCAAATTCGTCAAAAAATGGACAAGCCACTCGAAATCTCTACGATTGAGACCGTAAGACGCAGAGGGTACCGCTTTTGTTTTCCCAAAAAAGTATAAGAGATAGTTTTATCTTACAATTAGTGTCCGCTTCGGCGACACTAATTGTTCTCTTCTCCGTCATTTTATATAACTACATCAAAATTTCCGTTTTCGAAGACATCACGCAAGAGCTTACCAAACAAGCTTCCATCATAGCGACTTCTCGAACCAGTGCACTGGAACGTATGGGGGTAAATATCTTTGATCCCTCGTTTAACTCCATCAATAATCCAGCCGATATCCAAGTCTCCGTCGCTATCCGTGTAAACCAAGGCAATGTAACCTCCTTTGAACACAGCGAAAAAGAGGGCAGAAAGTTTCTCACCATCTACTTTCCTTTGGAAAAAAGAGTGCATCACTTCATTTCTATCACCAAAGATATCTCCAATACCGATATCTTGCTCAGTAAAATTCTTAGAAATGTTTTGATTATCAACTGTTCTGCCATTTTCCTCATTCTTTTTTATGCCCTGTTTTTATCGCGCATGCTGATTTTGCCCGTACGCTCATTGGCGACCAAATTGGCTACGATGAATGAAAATTTTTTGCAAGTCATCGATACCAAAACCCTTCCTATTGAATTTCAGCCCTTGGGCAGTAGCATCAACAAATTGGTGGAGCGTATTCAGATCTTTGTCAATTCGCAAAAAGAGCTTTTTATCGGCGCAGCCCATGAGCTTAAAACACCTTTGGCGGTGATGAAAACAAAAAATGAAGTCACACTTTTAAAAGCACGGGAGAGCGAAAAATACATTGATACCCTTAAAAGTAACAACCAAACCATTAATGAAATGAATAAAATGATCAGCAATATTCTAGAAATTGGGCGCCAAGAGAGTGCACAGTTTGAAAAACCAACCCTTCTGGATATGATTGCTTTTTTAAAAGAACAGATCAATAACTACACGATTTTAGCAAAAATGGAAGAAAAGCACATCGTATCGGAAATCCCTTCCAAGCATTATAAGATTATGATTCAACCCACGCTACTCATCCACATCCTTCAAAATTTCGTTCAAAATGCCCTCAAATTTACACCCAAAGGGGGAACCATTACCCTTAGAGCGTATTCCAACAAAGAGGGGTTTCATGTCTTGGTGATTGATGAGGGGATTGGCATCGATGAGAGTAAAGACCTTTTTGCTCCCTTTAAACGCTACGGAAACCAAACCGGAGCTGGACTTGGACTTTTTCTTGCCAAAAGCGCTGCAGACGCTATTGGGGCTAAGATTTTTCTCAAAAACAGGGACGATGCACAAGGAACCGTAGCCACTCTGCGCATTCCGCACAAAGTTTAAATTTTATTAAAGTATTTTTAGTGTATAAACTCGTCAACAAAATTGACTAAACCATAAGGAATTTTACTATGTCATTAATGATTACCGATGAATGTATTGCATGCGATGCCTGTCGCGATGAATGTCCAAATGGGGCAATAGAAGAATCAGATCCTATTTATATCATCGATCCTGATATTTGCACCGAATGTGTAGGACACTACGATGAGCCTGCATGTATCTCCGTTTGCCCTGTAGAATGCATCATGCCAGACCCCGACAATATTGAAAGTGTCGAAGAACTCAAGCTAAAGTTTGAACAACTCAACAGCGACAACTAAGCGATGGCCAAACGCACTGCCATCATCGATATAGGCTCCAACTCTGCTCGAATGGCCATCTTCGAAAAAAGCAGTCGTTTTGGATTTCACCTCATCATGGAGACAAAGAGTCGCGTTCGCATTGGTGAGGGTGCGTACAATTTTGGCGGTGTTTTGCAAGACCTTGCGCTCACGCGTGCCTACAAAGCACTGGAAGAATTTGGCCACATTATTAAAAGCCTTCATTGCACTAAAACCATCTGCATAGCCACCTCCGCACTCCGTGACGCTCCCAATGGGGGGATTTTCATTAAGCGCATCAAAGATAGCCTTGGTATTCACATTAAAATCATTGATGGGCCTAAAGAGGCTTACTATGGCGCTGTTGGGGCTATTAATTATCTCAAGCCAATCGAAGATGCTATAACCGTAGATATCGGTGGAGGCTCTACGGAGTTAGCTAAAATTGAACGAGGCAAAATTGTAGCGACGCTTTCTTTAAACGTGGGAACGGTGAGACTCAAAGAGCTCTTTTTCGACAAAAAGAAAACACACGAAGAGATACGTGCGTTTATTCAGACTGAATTATCAAAAATTCCTGATTCTTTCGTCAGTCATGAAATGATTGGTATCGGAGGTACCCTTCGTTCTCTCTCCAAAATAATCATGGAAAAAACACAATACCCTCTTAAAACCGTTCATGCGTTTGAGTATGCCATTGATGCGCATGCTTCCTTGGTGGATGCAATAGTACGTTCCGATGTTTTAGGCTTAAAAGCATTGGGTGTTCGCAAAGATCGCTACGACACGATGCGAGAAGGATGCATTATCTTTCAAGCCCTTTACCAAAAATTTTCGGCACAAAAATTGATCACCAGTGGTGCAGGTGTGCGCGAGGGGGCATACCTTTGTGATCTGTTACGTTCACACCATCATACGTTTGCAAGTGATTTCAAATTAAGTCTTCGTAGCCTTAAGGATAGATTTTCAATCACTGAAAAAGAAGATGCGTATATCAAAAAAATTGTTTTACTGCTCTTTGATACTTTGGCCCCCTTGCATGGGATTAGCCCGCAGTATAAGTTTGAACTGGGTGTTGCAGCGGAACTTCATGCCATTGGCATTGCTCTAGGTTTTTATCAAAATCAATTGCATGGATTTTACTTTATACTCAACAATCTTAACTACGGCTTTTCGCATGAACAAAAAATGCTCATTGCAATGTTAATCAAATTTCATGCCAATAAACTTCCAAATCAAGAAGAAATGGGCTTGTATAAAAGCCTTCTTCCCGATTTGCACACACTTACATGGTTAAGTTTTTTACTGACCTTGGCAAAAGCCATTCATGCCGATTTTCGAAGGGGAGGTATTGAGTGTATCTACCAAAATCACACCCTCACCATTCAAGCCGAACATGACCTTTTTCTTGCCAAAGAGCAAATAAAACAACTGATTAAACCCGTATCATTTGCGATTATTATTAAGTAATTAGGAGTGGTGTGAGGCTTGTGTAAGCCTCACGTTTAGACAGTAGGATTAAAATTTTTGTCCGATGGTAAATTCAAAGGATGCCGTACGATCACCTGCTTCATCCATAACCGGTTGAGAGAAGACAAGGCCAATTGGGCCAAGGGGTGAAATCCACTCTAGCGCCACACCTGTTCCAGCGCGCTTAATATCCAATCCATCTTCACCAATCATACCATAATCAAAGAAAACGGCGCCGCGCATTTTAAGACGCTCAATCAGTGGGAAACTCGCTTCAATGGAGTTTGCGAACATCATATTACCACCGACTAAAGTTTCACCCACTTTGGGTGAAATAGAGTTTGATTCATACCCACGAATGGTTCGAATACCGCCCATATAGAACTTTTCACCGTAGGAGTATTTTTCATCTTCCGCATTTATAGCAAGGTATTTAAACTGAGCCTTATAACGTAAAATCAAATCGTAATCGATCAAATCTTGCAATCCATAATACGTGGCAAACTTATTGACACTGCTCATAAACTTCTCATCCCCACCCAAACCTGCAATTTCTAAACTCGAACTTGCGGTTATACCACGGCGTGGCAAATAAAAGTCATCGGTATTGTTGAATGAAATAGCAGGTACGATAGAGCTTTTAAGCGTCGCATCCGTCGTATACAAGTCTGTTGGAACGCCTACAACATCTGAAAGCTTAGATTGCTCTAAAATATACCCTAAAGAAGCGCCCCAATGACGTCCTAATTTACGCCCCACAACCACATTCATACCGTATTTTTCTTCATCATAATAGTAATAATCACTCTGACTGGCATACAAACGTCCACTCAAGCTATAAATAGAGTCAAACACGCGTGGATTGGCTAAAGAAATACCGCCGTTGAGCTCGCTATCACTTCGTTCAATATCAATTCCTGCACGAAGACCAGAACCAAAGATATTGCCATCGGATAAACTCGCACTCAAAAGTAATCCATCCGAAGAGCCATATCCGATACCCCCACCAATAGATCCTGTTGATGCTTCTTTGACATTCACCACCAAATCCATGGTATTTTTACTGAGGCGCTCTTCTTTAATCTCGACGTCTTCAAAATAACCGGTTCGCTTCAAGGCACTTTTTGAATCCGTAACGTCTGTACGCGAATATTCATCCCCATTAGCCAAGTAGATCTCTCGACGAGCAACACGGTCAATGGTTCGACTATTGCCTGCGATTCTAACACTATTAATCGTTACTTTCTCACCAGGGAGCACACGATAGCTGATATTGGCCAGATGTTTTTCTTTATCATTTTTAATATCGGGAACAATTTTAACAAAAGCGTACCCTAAATCTGCCACTTTTGTCTCGATAATGGTAATGTCTTTACGGAGTTTGGCAACGTTAAATACCTTTCCATTTTGCAAGAAAAGTTCATCTAAAACAGCTGCCACATCAATCAATCCATCTTGAACTTCGATTGTTACGTTACCGACCGTATACTGCTCGCCTTCTTTGACGTTGTACGTCACATTGGCTGTATAACTATCCAAATAGGTTTTCATAAACGGTTGGCTGACCTCACAGTCCAAATAGCCTTTTTGCATGTACGTGTCTTTAATACGCGCAGAGTCATTTTCTAAATCGCTTAATCGTAATTTACCATCGTTAAAGCCCCACATCCAGGGTAGCCATTCTTCAGATTTATTGGCGATATTAGGCTCGACATCATCATAATCCAATGCTTTTGAGCCACACAATTGTACGCTTTTAATGATGACATTTTCTCCACGGTTAATCACAAAATCAAGTGAAATGGAGAGTTTTTCACTCAAAGGTGTTTGTTTGATCTCTACAATCGTATCAAAATACCCTTTGTCTTCAAAAAATTTAATAATTTTCAACTTTGAAAATTCCGCTTTTTCTTGGTCGTAAACCTCACCACGCTTGATGTCGGCTACTTTAAGCACTTCATCTTTATCGTTTTCGCTGATACCTACAAAATCAACTTTGGCGATAACGGGTTTTTCTTTGACGTGAAAGACCAAATTGCCTTCACCAACCTCTTCAACCCATACATCTTCAAAGTAATTTTGTTTGTGAAGTGTTTTGACGGCTTTATTGATTTTTTCCATATCCACAGTGTCACCTGCTTTTAGATCAATCAACTCAGATGCTGACTCAGGGGAAAGGTGAATTAACCCATCAAACGAAAGGTTGTTCAAGGTGGCTGCACACAATGTTGTCGCGACAACGAGAGATAAGACTGTTACTTTTTTCATGCTGATTAGCCCTAGAATAGTATTTTTAGATATTTTGAAATATAATACCATCTCTACTATTAAAAGTTTGTTATGGTAGTGCATAGGAGCAAAGAATGACGGTGGGAATTGTAGGATTAGGATTGATGGGAGGCTCATTAGGGCTTGCACTTCAACGTACAAAATTTATTTCAAAAATCGTGGGTTTCGACCATAATTTAAGCCATTGTGAAGAGGCCTTAAAGCTTGGTTTGGTGCATGAAATTGCCTCATTCAAAGAGATTAAAACCTGCGATGTTATTTTTCTTGCCATTCCGGTTGGAGGCATTATTAAAGCACTTCAAGAGCTTCAAGATGTTTTACCTACGACAACCATTGTTGATTTAGGCAGTACCAAAGCAGAAATTGTGGCTTCCGTGCCCGAGGCCATTCGCACTAATTTTATAGCCGCACACCCCATGACGGGTACTGAAAAGTTTGGTCCAAGTGCGGCTGTTGAACAACTGTACCACGATAAAGTGGTTGTTTTGTGTGATACCGATAGCAGTGCAGACACGCATAAAAATAGGGCTATTCAAATTTTTTCACACATCGGGATGAAAATTGTTTTTATGGATCCCATCTCACATGACGCCCATGCTTCGTTTATTTCGCACTTGCCTCACGTCATCAGCTATGCACTTGCTAACAGCGTTATGGGGCAAGAAGACCCTAAAAGTATTTTAGCGCTTGCCGCAGGTGGTTTTCGCGATATGAGCAGGGTGGCTAAAAGCTCCCCTCAAATGTGGTCCGATATTTTTAGACAAAATAAGACCAATCTTCTTAAATCCGTGTGTATTTTTGAAGAAGAGTTGGAGAAGTCAAAGCAAATGATTGAAAACGAAGATTGGAGTGGCTTAGAAGCGTGGATGAGCAAAGCCACAACGTTGCATAAAATTCTCTAAAAAGCCTTACATGTAAGGCTAGTTTCCACCAAAACGAACCAAGGCACTGGCCCATGTAAATCCACCACCAAACGTGTCTAAAAGCATTAAGTCACCTTTTTTAATGCGACCTTCTTCGTAGGCATCGTTCATAGCCATTGGAATAGACGCAGCAGAAGTGTTACCGTATTTTGCGACGGTTAGGACGGTTTTTTCAACCGGAAAATTAAGTTTTGAGCGCACCGCTTCAATGATGCGATAATTCGCCTGATGCGGTATAAAATGATCGACTTCCGAGGCCAAGATTGCGTTAGTTTCTAAAATTTCAATCACATCATTGGTTAATGTTTTAACGGCAATTTTGTAAACATCATTGCCTTGCATTTTGATGTAGTTAAGACGATTATCAAGCGTTTCTTGAGAACAAGGGTTTTTCGAACCACACCCTGGGGTAATCAGATAATCACCGTATCTTCCATCAGCTGAAGCATGCACATCCAGTATGGACTCATTTTTATCCTCTGTAACCCCTATAATAGCGGCCCCCGCTCCATCTCCAAATAAGATACACGTGCCTCGGTCGGTATAATCAATCACGCTACTGATTTTTTCAGCCCCGATAATCAAAATATTTTTTTTGGCACCCGATTCGATAAACGCTTTGGCCATGGAAAGCATGTAAACAAAACCGCTGCATGCCGCACTGATATCAAAAGCCATGACGTTATTGATGCCAAGTTTACCTGCAATAACACACGCCGTTGAGGGCATACACAAATAATCAGGTGACAGTGTTGCGCAAATGATAAGATCAACGTCTTCTTTGGCAATACCCGCACGCTCGATAGCCATCAAAGAGGCTTTCACACCCAAATCGCTGGTGACTTCATCCTCGGCGGCAATGCGTCGCTCTTTAATCCCCGTACGCTTTTCAATCCATTCATCTGTCGTATCGACCATTTTTTCAAGATCAACATTCGACAAAATACGAGAAGGGGCATACCCTCCAATGGATTTTAAAGCTGCGTACACGTCTATCCTTTATGATTCAAAAATTGAAAGTTGCTTTTCAATATCTGCGTTAATGTTTGAACTTGAAAACGCGATGGCTTGGAAAATGGCATTTTTCACTGCCTTTGCATTGCTTTTCCCATGCCCAATAATGGCACATCCATTGATACCAATCAGTGGAGCACCACCGTATTCTGCATAATCAACTTGTTTTTTCAGCACCGTAAATACTTTACGCATCAAAACCGCTCCAGCAATGGCTAGAGGTGATTTTCGAACATTTTGTTTGATAATTTTTGTGATAGAATCAGCCACACCTTCACTGGTTTTAAGCAAAATATTCCCAACGAAGCCATCGCAAATAATAACATCCACAGAACCATCAAAAATATTGTTACCTTCGACATTTCCCACAAAACCACTCATTTTTTGAAGAAGCTTGTACGCTTCTTTGGTGATTTCATTGCCTTTACTCTCTTCTTCGCCATTTGAGAGCAAGCCTACTTTTGGATGCGCAATTTTGAGAATATCTTTAGCATACGCCTCACCCAAGATTCCAAATTGAGCCAAATGCTCTGCTTTACAATCCACATTGGCGCCAACATCCAAAACCAAACTAACTTTACCTGAAACAGCCGTAGGCATAATCGTCGCAATTGCTGGCCGAAGGACTCCTTTGAGTCTTCCGATACGAAGCGTGGCTAAACTCATGGTAGCCCCACTGTGTCCCATGGAAACTACAGCATCGGCTCTTTTTTCTCTGACTAAATCAACTGCTTTGTAGATGGAGGTTTCTTTGCGCTTAAGGGCATTGGTTGCAGCTTCATGCATGTCCAAGATATCATTCGATTCAACAAACGATAGGTACTGCATAAAACGCTCAGGGATAAGAGGTTTGATAGCCTGCGAGTCGCCCACAAGAATAGCATTAAAGGGGCGTTCTCTCAGTGCTTGAAGGGTTCCTTCGATGATAGGACGAGGACCAAAGTCCCCGCCCATAGCATCCACTGCTATGGTTAGCATTTAGTTTTTGTATTCGCCTGTTGTCTTGTTAATACGATGTGGCATTTTCCATGTTCCATCGGTATCTTTTACGGGCATTGGAAGGGTTACAGTATAATGTGTTCTTCTTTTTGCGCCTCTTGTTTTGCTCACGCGTCTCTTTGGTACTGCCATTTTAGACTCCTTTTAAATAATTATTCACGATACGTACATGTACCACAATAGTGGTAGTCACTCTTAAAAGCTTCCAGTTCACTTTCAAATAAGGCAGTCACGTTGACGACTCCGTCAAAGAATTCTACCACATTTAAAAGCTCATCGCCCTCTTTATCTTCATAAAAGCCTTCGCTTGCGAAAACTTCAACGTTTTCGTTTAAAGACAATGTAAACATTTCTGCACATCGGTCACAAGAATATGGCATATCGCCTTTCAGAGACCCTGTGCATTTTACAAGTGTTTTTTCAACTTTTATTGCTTCACCTGAGAAACAAATATTTCCCAAATGTGTTTCAAAATGAATTCCAGTGACTGGAATTTTTTTGAATTCTACGGTCATTGTTTAAAGAACTTCTCGTTTTGCAAAGAAAAATTCAATCTCAATTTTTGCATTTTCTAAACTATCGCTTCCATGAACGGCATTGGCATCGATACTATCAGCAAAATCGGCACGAATGGTTCCTTTGAGCGCTTCTTTAGGATTGGTTGCACCCATAAGGTCACGATTTTTTGCGACAGCGTTTTCGCCTTCGAGAACCATGACAACCACAGGGCCACTGATCATAAAACTGACCAATTCACCGTAAAATGGACGACTTGCATGGACTGCGTAAAAGGCTTTTGCATCTGCTTCGCTTAACTGTATTTTTTTCATTGCTGCGATTTTTAACCCATTGGATTCAAATCTATCAACAATTTTTCCAATAACGTTTTTAGCAACAGCATCTGGTTTAATAATGGATAGGGTATTTTCCATCTTTACTCCTGTATTTATAATTTTCTGTCATTAAATCTAAGTATGATTTTGAAGTGTTACACTTTTAATTCAGGGAATTAGAACGTGGGAGTATAGCAGAATTTTTTTTTAATATCAATTAAATGCGCAGAAGAGGATAAAATCCCCTCCTACTCAACGATTTATTCAACGCAAGAAGTCGTACCTTTTCTCATGTCAGCCGTAATGTCATCGCGACTTGGTTGACCCTCATACGGTGCATCCCACACAATACAACCCTCAGTCGGGCATGCTTCAGCACACGCAGGTGCATCATGATGTCCTACACACTCAACACATTTGTCTGCGTAAACATAATAGATATCAGCACCCGTTGGGTTATCACTATCATCTACGATAGCTTCAACAGGACACTCATCGATACAGGCGCCACAGGCGATACAAATATCAGTAATTTTAACAGCCATATATTCTCCTTAACTCTAATTTTATATAAGAGAAAAACTATACCTAAACTAAATTGAAAGTGGCATTAAAGTATCAAGGTATCTTCGGTATTCAAAAAAGTCGCTGAGATTAACATTACTAAAAGCTTTTTTTACCTATGATAAAGTTATGACAAAATTACAAGGAGGAGTCATGAACTCTTTAGCCAAAAAGGTGACGATACTTCAGGTGTTCATCGTTAATTTTTCTATGTTTGCTTTCATTTTTTACATCAGTACGTATCTTGGTGGGTACATTAAAAATGAAACGGAAGCAAAGATAGATTCGACCATTTGCAATCTACACCAAACAGTGGGTATTTACAATAACTCATTGGAAGATACCGCGGTTAAATTATTTGCCATTTTTGAATCGGGTTTTGGCAGTTTTTCTATCAATACAAATGAAAAAGTGAAGGTTAATGGTGTCGAAACGCCTCTTATCTCCGCAGGGGGCTACACACTCAATAATAATTTCTCTAAAGTAGAAGCTTTTACAGACCTCACCGGTGCGGTGGCTACGGTTTTTGCCCTCTCCGGAGATGACTTTGTGCGTGTTTCGACCTCGCTCAAGAAAGAAGATGGCAGTAGGGCAATGGGTACTTTTTTAGGCAAGAAAAGTCCTGCGTATGAACCCATTATGAAGAAACAACGGTATGTTGGCAATGCACGTTTATTTGGAAAAGACTACATCACCGTGTATGCACCCATCATTGAAGACGACAAGGTTTTAGGTATTCTTTTCATCGGCTACAACTTTACCGATGGTCTCAAAAGCCTTTCTAACGAAATGAAAAAAATGAAGATTGGTGAGCATGGACATTTTTATGCCATCAATATCAAAAGCGAGAGTTACGATGTCCATCCCAAACTAGAAGGTGCAAAAGTCACATCAGAGATTGACAAAAAAATCCTTCAACAAAAAAACGGTATCCTTTACGCTCAAGAAGAAGGTTTAGATAAAATCATGAGTTTTAAAACCTTTGAAAAATGGGGTTGGATTTTGGTTTCTAAGGCCAATGAAAAAGATTTTCAAGAAGCCAATGACACATTGCGTGAACGGCTCATTTATGTCTCACTTGTGATGACCCTTGTTATGCTGATTGTTATTTGGTTTGCTGTCAGTAAAATCATTACGATACCCCTTAAAAACCTTATCGAAAAAGCCAAAGAGCTCTCTAGCGGTGATGGGGATTTGACGCGTAAGCTTCACATTAAAGGTAATGATGAAATTGCTCAAGCCAGTGAGCAAATCAATCGTTTCATTGATAAAGTGCACACACTCATTTGCAATGCAAAATCACTCTCGTCTGAAAATTCTTCTATTTCCAATGAACTCTCTTCCACCTCGCTTCAAGTTGAAAAATTGGTTGAAAAATCGACCGCCATCGTGCATGACACAACGGCAAAAGCGACCCAGATGCAAGAAAAGCTTATCCATTCCATAGAAGAAGCCAAAAGTGGTAAGGATGATATGATAAAGGCCAACAGTTCATTACACAGTGTGAGTAGTGCCATTATAAAGCTGACCGAAGAGATTCAAAAAAGTTCGGCTATTGAAATTGAATTGGCTTCCAAAATTCACCAACTCAGTTCCGATGCAGCTCAAGTCAAAAGCGTTTTAACGGTGATTAGCGACATCGCCGATCAAACCAATCTTCTAGCCCTCAATGCCGCTATCGAAGCAGCGCGTGCGGGAGAGCATGGACGAGGATTTGCTGTTGTGGCCGATGAAGTTCGAAAATTAGCAGAACGCACCCAAAAAAGCCTGATTGAAATCAATGCGACCATTAATGTCATCGTCCAATCCATTGTTGATTCAAGCGAGCAAATGAGCAGTAATTCCAAAAAAGTAGAAGAATTAGCCAATACAGCCTTTGGAGTCGAAAAACGTTTACGTGAAACGTTTGACATCATTGATGCCGTCACAAGCATCAGCGAAAACACCGTTGATAACTATATCCAAACCGGAAAAGACATTGAAAATGTTATTATCCAAATTGCAGAAATTAACAAAATATCCAGTGAAAATAGCCGTAGCGTTGAAGAAATAGCAGGGGCTGCTGAACACTTAAGTAAAATGACAGAAAACCTTAATAATAAGCTTAACGAGTTCCGAACATAAGGTTTGTTGATGCTTATTGGATAAAATTAGTCTTATTAATTCAAAGTGATTTGTATGATATATGAGTATGATTGACGCATCCATAAAAATTCTTAAAAGGATCTATCTATGTTAGTAACCAATAAAGCTCCAGACTTTACAGCCACCGCTGTTTTAGGTGACAATCAAATTGTTGATAATTTTAACTTGTACGAAAACTTAGGTGCAAAGGGTGCGGTACTTTTCTTTTATCCCTTGGATTTTACCTTTGTATGTCCTTCCGAAATTATTGCGTTTGATAAAAGACTTGAGGAATTTAAAAGCCGTGGTATTAATGTCATCGCTGTTTCGATTGATTCACAGTTTTCTCACTTTGCTTGGAAAAACACACCTGTTAACCAAGGCGGAATTGGTCAAGTACGTTTCCCAATGGTGGCTGATATCACCAAACAAATTTCACGCGATTATGATGTTTTATTTAAAGAAGGTGTAGCACTTCGTGGCTCATTTTTAATTGATAGCGATGGGACCGTGCGACACTCCGTCGTCAACGACCTTCCTCTTGGACGAAACATTGACGAGATGATTCGTATGATTGACACGATGTTGTTTACCAATGAGTACGGTGAAGTCTGTCCTGCGGGGTGGCAAAAAGGTGATAAAGGGATGACGGCAAGTACGGCAGGTGTTGCTGATTATCTTTCACACAACTCAGATAAGCTCTAAAATTTCTCTTTCTTGTATGAAGAAGCAACTTTGCTTCTTCATACCTTATTTATTGCAAAAACTGCAACACTCAACCGTAGCAATCATATCTACTTTTTCAATTCGAATATTCTTCTTAGCTTCAAGCTCTTTTTGGTAAGCGTAAAGAGACGCATCATAATCCACATCCTGAATGACACCACACTGTTTACACACAAGGTGAATATGCGGATGCGAATAGATGTCATAACGCATTTTACCATCAGCCACATTGACCTCTATGACCACGCCTTTTTCTTTGAGCGTCGCAATATTTTTATACACCGTAGCTAAAGACATCGAAGGGTTGTCTTCTTTGAGCGCTTCATAGAGGTGTTCAATACTTGGATGCTTTTTTTTTGAGAGTTCTTTTAAAACACAAATACGTTGGGGGGTTGCCTTTAGGGCATTTGTTTTTAGCAAATGTACATAATCACTCATGATGTTCTCACTCTTTTTTTTGAATGATTCCATAACAAAGTTCAATTTAAGTAGAATTAAACTAACTAATATTTTTTATTAATAGACTTCTTGCCATTTTGCAAGAAGTCTTGACACGTCTTTAAAGCAAAGCTCTAAAGACTGCGTTAACACTGGGTTTTGCTCGGCGCAATGCCCGCGCACCCTTGGTGCTTTTACTTCTTGCCGTTTTGCAAGTAGTCTTATTACTTTTTCTGAAGTGCTAAAATGGACGAAGCTAATTTTTCAGGTGTGATGCCCAATCGCTCTTCAATGAGATGGGTTGCACCATGCGTTATAAAAATGTCTGTATATTCAAAACTGTGTATCTTAACATCGAGCTTTTTTTCTTCCTTGAATAAACCAAGCAAAGAAGCCACTCCCCCGATGTACGCACTGTCACTAAACACATACCACGTACGATACTGTTGTGCTAAAGAGACCAAGAGTTCTTCATCCAAAGGCTTTACAAATTTCAAATCCACAATACCCACATCCATCTGGGAAGCCAAACAGTTTGCTGTCAAAATAGCCCTTCCAACACCATTCCCGTATCCTAAAAATAAAACAGTGCTGTCACTTTTTTTGAGGTACTCTGCTTTGCCGTAAACAAAAGGAGTTGCCTCGAATGGCTCACAGGCATTAAAAGAGCCTCTTGGATAACGAATGGCCAATGGCCCCTTGTGTGTGTATCCATACATAACTGCTTCATGCATGCTTTTTTCATCCCTTGGTGCCATGAGCGTCATATTGGGTATGGCACTCAAATAAGAGATATCAAAGGCCCCTTGATGTGTTTCTCCGTCTTCTCCAACCGTTCC
>JFJP01022038.1_pt1 | contig 16080 bp, 13 predicted proteins | sample 431651 | NCBI WGS metagenome assembly JFJP01 (sample SAMN02602958, study PRJNA72255) | Microbial mat metagenome, whole genome shotgun sequencing project. | biome: fresh water; feature: sink hole; material: water; isolation source: purple microbial (photo- and chemosynthetic) mats found in... | reverse complement strand
CCTCGTCGGGTTCGGCATGTACTTCCGGTTCTCTTGAACCTTCGCATGTGCTGCGGGCAATGGGCGTGCCGTTTACGGCGGCGCACGGCTCTATCCGTTTCAGCCTGAGTATTTATAACACCGAATCGGAAATAAATTTTGTCATTGAGAAACTCCCGCCGATTATCCAGAGACTACGGGAAATGTCGCCTTTCTGGAAAAATAAGTAGGGGTAAGCCCCTGTGCTTCCCCTTTTGGAACGGACACAGTTCAGTTCAGTTCAGTTCAGTTCAGTTCAGTTCAGTTCAGTTCAGTTCAGTTCAGTTCAGTTCAGTAGGTTGGGGTGAGGCACGAACCCCAACATAAACGGCCTCCCGTGTTCCGGCAAGCTCAACTGCCGCAATTTTGAATATTTAATCGGGCTCCCGTGTTCCGGCAAGCTCAACTGCCGCAATTTTGAATATTTAATCGGGATGTTGGGGTTCGCAGGCTCACCCCAACCTACGGCTGAAAATCAATAGCTTGATGCGTATAGGGGTAAGCCCCTGTGCTTACCCTTTTGGAACGGACACAGAAAAGGGCAACCACAGGGGGTTGCCCCTACATGGGACGCTGAACATACATCGTAATTCAAAACTTGAACGAGGTGGCAATTTGAAAATATTAGTCATACTGGCGCATCCGAATAAAGACAGTTTCAACTATGCGATTGCACAAGCTGCAATCGCACAGTTATTAGAGAACGGGCATGATGTGATCCTTCATGACCTTTATGCGGAGAAATTTGATCCGATTCTGGATTGGCGGGAGATTCCGAACAAAGCCTATCTGCCCGAAGAAATTGAAATTCAGTGCAAAGAATTGGCTGCGGCAGACGGCATTGTTATCGTTCATCCGAACTGGTGGGGACAGCCGCCGGCAATTCTCAAAGGATGGATTGACAGACTTTTTCGCCCCGGCATTGCTTACAAATTTCTTGAAGGAGACAAAGGCGAAGGCGTGCCGGTCGGGCTTTTGAAAGCAAAAGCGGCTGTCGTGTTCAATACGGCAAACACGCCCCCGGAAAGAGAGCGGGAAGTCTTCGGCGATCCCTTGCAGTTTATCTGGAAAAACTGCATTTTTGATCTCTGCGGGGTGCGGGATTTCTACCGCGAGATGTTCGCCGTTATGATCACCAGCACGCCGGAACAGCGAGAGGAATGGTTAGAAAAAGTTCGGGAAGTCATCAATCGGTATTTCGGATAGTGAATCTGGCATGTAGGGGCAGGCCGGCGGCGTGCCTGACGTCGGATAACGAGTTGATCGGATTTTCTGTAAATGTCGGGAAACAAATGCACGCCGCCGGCGTGCCTCTACACTGTCTTCTTGACTTCCGATTTCAGAAAGGTTATAGGTAAAAATCACATTTAATATGGCATATCTTTTTAACTGCAAAACCCCAAGGAGATTGAATCTATGAAAGCAAAAAACAATATCCGATTGAAAACAGGCAGTTTGATTGCGGCGGTGTTATTTTAACAATCTATGATTAAATCATTCCGGTGCCCTGAAACAGAAAAAATATTCCGCCGTGAATTTTCCCGGAAATTTCCTCACAGTATTCAGAAACGTGCTTTCATGAAACTGAATGCGGTTGATGCGGCAGTCGAAATATCGGATCTGCGTCTCCCGCCGTCAAACCGTCTTGAAATACTGAGGGGGAAACGTAAAGGACAGTACAGCATCCGTATCAACGACCAATGGCGGTTATGCTTTGAATGGCGCGGCGGAAATGCCGAACAGGTTGAAATCACAGATTACCATTGAGGAGATCAGTATGTCGGGACAGCGTATTTCTCCGGTGCATCCCGGAGCCTATCTGAAAGAAATGCTTGAAGAATTCGGACTGTCACAGCAGCGCATTGCAGAAGACTTGGGACTGAAGCCTGTGCGGATCAGTCATATTATCAACGGTAAGCGTCCGATAACACCGGAGATTGCTCTGCGGCTGGGACGTTATTTCGGACATAATCCGCGCTACTGGCTCAATCTGCAAAGCCGGTATGATATAGATACAGCTTATGATACGCTTTACGAACAGATTGTGCGGGAAGTGCATCCCATGACGGAGGCGGCAGACGGTTTCCCCCTTTGACTTCCGATTTCAGAAAGGTTATAGGGAATATCTGATTGAATACGGCATAATTTTTTTAAACAACAAAAACCCAAGGAGATTAAATCTATGAAAGCAAAAAACAGTATCCGAATGAAAACAGGCATTTTGATTACAGCGATGTTATTATTTCTGTGCATCGTGCCGGAGGCGGCATTTTCCCAGCCGCCGAATGACAATTTCGCCGATGCAATTGTGCTGACCGGCGTATCCGGAAGTGTAACCGGCACAAATATTGATGCGACAAAAGAACCCGGCGAATACGGCTGGACAGAAAGCTCGGTCTGGTATTCATGGACGGCTCCGGAAACCGGTGCATTTTGTTTTGACACCCACGGGAGCGATTTTGATACAGTTCTTGCTGGTTATACGGGTTTAACACTGGACAGCCTGACAGAGATTGCAGTCAATTATGATGACGGCAGCGATAACGGCAACAGCAGTCTTATATTCCGGGCAAATGCAGGAACCTTATACTATATCAGCATTAGGGGAGACAATTATGATGATTCCGGCAATATTGTTCTGAACTGGAGAAAAGCAAATCCGCCGGCAAATGACAATTTCGCCGATTCGACTGTGCTGACCGGCGTATCCGGAAGTGTAACCGGCACAAATATTGATGCAACAGAAGAACCCGATGAATACGGCCGGGGAGAAAGCTCGGTCTGGTATTCATGGACTGCGCCGGAAACCGGTGCGTTTTTTTTTGACACCCGCGGCAGCAATTTCGATATATATCTTTGGGTTTATACCGGCTCGGCGATTGAGAGCCTGACAATGATTGCATCCAGCGATAATGTCAACAGCAGTCTCGTATTTCGTGTAATATCAGGAACACGCTATTACGTCAGAGTGTCCGGTTACAGTTCCGGCAGCATCGTTCTGAATTGGAGAAAATCTGTGTCTCCGAATGATTTTTTCGCCGATGCGACTGTGCTGACAGGTGTATCCGGAAGTGTAACCGGCACAAATATTGATGCGACAAAAGAACCCGGCGAATGCCAGTGGACAGAAAGCTCGGTCTGGTATTCATGGACTGCGCCGGAAACCGGTGCGTTTTATTTCGACATCCACGGCAGCAGTTTTGGTACGATTCTGTCGGTTTATACCGGTTCGGCGGTTGACAGCCTGACAGAGATTGCATACAGCTATAATGACGGCAGCAGCGATAAGGACAGTCTCGTATTTCATGCAATATCAGGAACACGCTATTACCTCAGCGTGGACAACGCTTATGATTATGGTAGCATCGTTGTGAATTGGAGAAAATCTGTATCTCCGAATGATTTTTTTGCCGATGCGACTTTGCTGACAGGCGTATCCGGGCAGATAATCGGTACAAATGCTGAAGCGACAGAAGAACCCGGCGAATCGTCTTATCATTATGAAAGCTCAGTCTGGTATTCATGGACGGCTCCGGAAACCGGTGCATTTTATTTTGATACTCACGGCAGCAGCTTTGATACATTTCTTGAGATTTATACCGGTTCGGCGGTTGACAGCCTGACAACGATTGCATACAACAATGATGACGGCAGCGATAAGGGCAACAGCAGTCTTATATTCCGGGCAAATGCAGGAACCTTATACTATATCAGCATTAGGGGATACAATTATGATGATTCCGGCAATATTGTTCTGAACTGGAGAAAAGCAAATCCGCCGGCAAACGACAATTTCGCCGATGCGACTGTGCTGACAGGTGTATCCGGGCAGGTAACCGGCACAAATATTGATGCGACAGAAGAATCCGATGAATACGGCTGGGGAGAAAGCTCGGTCTGGTATTCATGGACTGAGCCGGAAACCTGTGCGTTTTATTTCGACACCCACGGCAGCAGTTTTGATACGCTTCTTACGGTCTATACCGGTTCGGCGGTGGACAGTCTGACAAAGATTGCATACAACAATGATGACGGCAGCGATAAGGGCAACAGCAGCATCGTATTCCGGGCAGAAGCCGGAACACGATATTATATCGCCGTGGAGAGCAGGTACCGCTATAATACCGGCGACATCATTCTGAATCGGAGAAAGGCAAATCCGCCGGCAAACGACAATTTCGCCGACGCGACTGTGCTGACAGGTGTATCCGGGCAGATAACCGGCACAAATATTGATGCGACAGAAGAACTCGGTGAAGACTACAATTATGATTACGATAGAAAATCAGTCTGGTATTCATGGACGGCTCCGGAAAGTGATGTATTTTATTTCGGCACCCATGGCAGCAGTTTTTATACATATCTTGCGGCTTATACCGGTTCGGCGGTGGACAGTCTGACAGAGATTGCAGACAGCGATGATAGCAGCAGCAGTCATCACTACACCACTCTGACATTCCGGGCAGAAGCCGGAACACGATATTATATCGCCGTGTACACCGCTTACGGCTTGATAACCGGCAATATTGTACTGAATTGGAAAAAAGCTGTACCCCCGGCAAACGACAATTTTGCCGATGCGACTGTACTGACAGGTGTATCCGGGCAGGTAACCGGCACAAATATTGGAGCGTCATCAGAACCCGGCGAGTATTATCATGGACGCGGTTCGATCTGGTATTCATGGACTGCGCCGGAAACCGCTACGTTTTATTTTGACACCCACGGCAGCGATTTTGATATGATTCTTACGATTTGTACCGGTTCGGCGGTGGACAGTCTGACAACGCTTACAGATAACAATGATGACGAGACCGGCAGTGTGGTATTCCGGGCAGAAGCCGGAACACGATATTATATCGCCGTGGGGATCAGTTACCATTACCATAATAATACCGGCGACATCATTCTGAATTGGAGAAAGGCAAATCCGCCGGCAAACGATAATTTCGCCGATGCGACTGTGCTGACCTGCGTATCCGGACGGGTAACCGGTACGAATATTGAGGCGATGTCAGAACCCGGCGAACCCGGCTACGGAAAATCAGTCTGGTATTCATATATTGCGCCGGAAACAGGTGCGTTTTATTTTGACACCGAAGGCAGCAGTTTTGATACATATCTTACGGTTTATACCGGTTCGGCGATTGACAGTCTGACAAAGATTGCATACAGCAATGGCGGTTGCAGCGATAACAGCAACAGCAGTCTCGTATTCTGTGCAACATCAGGAAGCCGATATTATATCGCCGTGGGGAGCTATTATAATGCCGGTGACATCGTTGTGAATTGGAGAAAGGCAAATCCGCCGGCAAACGACAATTTCGCCGATGCGATTGAACTGACCGGCGTATCCGGGCAGATAACCGGTACAAATGCTGAAGCGACAGAAGAACCCGATGAATACGGCTGGGGAGAAAGCTCGGTCTGGTATTCATGGACTGCGCCGGAAACCGGCGCTTTTTGTTTCGCCGCCGACAGCAGCGATGGCTGGATAACTCTGACGGTCTATACGGGTTCCGCTATTGACAGCCTGACATGGATTGTATGTAATTTTGATGCCTTCATTGATACCAGCAGTGGCTGCCCGGCATTCCGGGCAGAAGCCGGAACACGATATTATATCGCCGTGGAAAGTTTGGACCTTTTCGGTGAAGGTTGCAACATGACCGGCAGCATTGTCCTGAATTGGGGAAAGGCAAATCCTCCGGCAAACGACAATTTCGCCGATGCAACTGAACTGAGGGGTATGTACGGGAGGACAGAATTCAGCGCAAACCTTATTGAAGCAACAAGGGAACCCTGGGAGCCGGAGTACGGCGGAGGACACTCGGTTTGGTATTCATGGACGGCTCCGAAAACCGGCGTATTTTATTTCAACACCGACAACAGTGACAGCGATTCTGAAATAAAACTCGCCATTTATACTGATTCCGCAGTTGACAGCCTCACACGGATTTCAGACAGCATGTTTTACGCTCAGGCCGGTATCCGTTATCATATCGCCGTAGATTTAGCATTCTCATGCTGGCTCGAATGGTCATGGAGATCCGAATTATATGATTTTATTCTGAATTGGGAAGAAATCACCTCTCCGACCACAGGAAAGTTTGAAATGGATCTCAGCGGGCGGGCTTATGTCGGAGGTCGGAAAATAGAAAGTTCCGATTGTATTATTCTGGCTTTCGGACCGGGCGGCATTTCCGATTACCGCGGGAAGTCAGATTTTATCCTTTCCGGAGAGGAATGGAAGTATTATTTCAGAATAGTGTCAGACAATGACGGAGAAGAGATCAGTTTTAAAGTTGCCGACAGCAGCACCGGTCAGCTTTATGACATCAGCGACAGGATTATTTTCAAGGCGGCTACTTCTGCAAACAAAGACCTTGACAAACCTTTGAGAGCGGACGCTGTTTATCCATCGCTGGGCGAGATCGGAAAATCTTTGGATGTGACAGTGAGGGGCTTGGGGTTCGATGAAAACACAAAGGTTCTTATGTATCCGGATATCGAAAATACAGAGGAAGCCGCCGTATCCGTCGCTGCTGTTGTGAAAAGCGAAACCGAACTGTCTCTTACCCTTCCGGCTCCGCCGATACCCGGCACCTATACCCTGAGTATTTCCAATACAGAACAACAGTTTGATTTTAAAGGAGCGGTCACATTTTCAGAATCCGCGGGCTTTCAGGAACAGGAACGGAAAAAAGCCCTGATCGTGGCGGGAAGAAAATCCGCCTCGGATTCGCTGTGGAAAGACACGCAGATGTGTACGGGATATGCCTATCTTGCGCTTCTGAGTCAGGGCTACACCCGTGAGCGGATTTATTTCCTCAGCCCGGAGAATACCGACATTGACGGAGACGGAAATCTCAATGACATTGACGGCAACGCCGTGAAAAATAATCTGGAAGATGCGATTACCGGCTGGGCTGCTGCGGATACCGACGAGATGCTGATTTACATGACCGGTCACGGCGAAAACGGCATTTTTTATCTCAATGAAGCCGAAACGCTGAAAGCCGAAGAATTGGACGGCTGGTTGGACGCATTGCAGACAGAGACATCCGCGAGAGTCATTCTGATTTATGACGCCTGCATGTCCGGCAGTTTTATCCCGCTGCTCAAACCGCCGGAGGGAAAAGAACGCATTGTCATCACCGGCTCTGCTCCGGAGCAATACGCATGGTTTCAGAATAACGGGATTTTATCTTTTTCCTATCAGTTCTGGCGTTCCGTATCCCTCAATGCAAAGCTGTACGACTCGTTTGCTGCGGCTGCGGATATAATGAAAGCGGACCAGACCGCCTATCTCGATGCTGACGGCGACGGTACAGGCTATCTCCCGGCAGATACGGATATTTCCGATTCGGACAAGGCTGCGGCAGAGAAAATCATCATCGGCAGGGGACGGATTGCAGGTTCCATCCCCCCGGTCATCGGCGATATATCCGAAGAGCAGGCTATCAACAAAGTAATATATGCAAAGATTCAGGTATGGAATATCACATCTCTGAATGAAATCAAAAGAGTATGGGCGGTCATCATGCCCCCGGACAGCGGCTGCGGACCCGGCGAGCCGGTCGCAAATCTTCCTACAGTCGAATTTATATCCGGAGCGGACGGATGCTGGGAAGGCGTTTACAAAGGTTTCATACAGGACGGCATCTATAAAATCGCTGTGTTTGCCGAGGATGAATTCGGGGCATATTCCGACCCGGCACAGACAACCGTGAAAGTGCAACGAATCCCCGGCGATCTCAGCAGAAACGGCAGTGTCGGTCTGGAAGATGCGGTGCTGGTGCTGAAGACGCTGACCGGAACCTCGGGACTGATAAAGTATGACTACCAGGCGGCAAGCGTTGATGTGAACGGCGACAAGCGGGTCGGAATGCACGAGGGGCTTTATATCCTCCGGGAAATCGGAAAATGAGCGGAAAATGACGTGAAACCTTCTGACCTGCCGCCGTCAATTACTTGTAGGTTTGGGTGAGGAACGAACCCCAACAATGGGGCGGCAGTGTTGGTCCGCACGTTCCCCCGCAGAGCGGGGGAACGAGATTAACGAGATCAGGTGTGTAATTCGTATAAATAACGAAAACAAAGTAACAGGAATTAAGAACATGGAATTTAAATACAACATTCAGGATATTATGAAGTTTCTGCCCCACAGATACCCTTTTCTGCTGGTGGACCGGATACTTGAGTTTGAACCGGATAAGAAAATCGTGGCGCTGAAAAACGTCACCATGAACGAGCCTTTTTTTCAGGGACATTTTCCGGGGCTGCCGGTCATGCCCGGCGTGCTGATTGTCGAGGCAATGGCGCAGGCAGGCGGCGTTCTGATAAACGCTTCTCTGCCCCCGGAAAACCAGGGCGGAGTCATGTTTTTCATGGGAATAGACAAAGCCAAATTCAGAAAACCCGTTGTGCCGGGAGATCAACTGATACTTGAAGTGGAATTGCTCAGAGCGCGGCTGAAAGCTGTTAAAATGTCGGCAGTTGCAACTGTTGCCACAGAGCGGGTCGCTGAAGCGGAACTCATGGCAACTTTCGGAGAAAAACTATCATGACAATACATTCAACAGCAATTGTTCACCCCAAAGCGGAATTGGATTCAAGTGTCGAAGTCGGTCCTTATGCGGTCATCGGAGAAAAGGTTTCCATCGGCGCAGGCACGGTGATCGGTACCCATGCGGTGATTGATCCTTATGTAGTCATCGGTCCAGGATGCAACATTTTTCAATTTGCAGCTATCGGCGCGGTGCCGCAGGCATTGAAGTTTGAAGGCGGAGAGACTTATGTGAAAATCGGACAGGGAACGATCATCCGGGAATTTGTCACTATCCACCGGGGAACCGTTTTCGGCGGGGGTTTGACGGAAATCGGCGAGGGATGCCTTCTGATGGCTTACACGCATATTGCTCATGACTGCAAAGTGGGCAACCGGGTAACAATGGCAAACAACGCCACACTTGCCGGACACATCACCATCGGCGATTATGCCAGCATCGGCGGACTGGTTGCCATTCACCAGTTTGTGAGAATCGGCGACTACGCGTTTGTGGGCGGCAAATCCGCTGTGGTAAAAGATATTCCGCCTTACGTGCTGGCTGCCGGGGACAGAGCAAGGCTTCACGGCTTGAACAGCGTGGGGCTGCAACGTCACGGCATATCTCACGAAGCTGTGTCTGCACTGAAAAAGGTTTATCGGATCATTTTCCGCATCGGCATTACGATGAACGAAGCCATCGCAAGAGTCAATGCGGAAGTCGAACAACTGCCCGAAGTCATCAATTTCATTAATTTCATCAAATCTTCCGAACGCGGCGTCACAAGGTGATTGGCGGCTGCAATAAGAAAAGCTTTTTTTATGAAAATTTCTTTGCGTCCTCTGCGCCTTTGCGAGAGCTATTTTAATTTTTCGCAAAGAACGCAGAGAGCGCCGAGAAAAGCTTTTTTTTTATGAACTGATTTAATACCGATTCGCTTTCAAAATACAAAAAAATGTGATAAAGATATTTTTTAATATTTAGAATATATACCAAATACTTCAGTATTGTCAGTCTATGGGAGATAGCAATTAAAACAAGTCTTATTTAAAAACGGACAATGGATAACAGACAGGGCTTACACAGGCAAAGAAATTGTGTTTGTGAGGTATGCTTAGGAGAAATTCGTGTTCTTATGCGGGTGAAAAAAATTTAGCCACGAATGGACACTAATTTCTGCACGAATAAAAAAACACGAATATTTTTAATAAGATTAATTTATTACGAAACGCCACGAATAGATTTTATTTTTCATTCGTGAAAAAATTCGTGTCCATTCGTGGCAAAAAAAATATGAAACAGGAAACCATCAATCGCTTTCACGAAAATCTGTCCTTTTCTCCGTTAGACACTCATTTTAGAAACTTTGCGGCAAAGCTTGCAAAAAAAAAAGATATACCGGAGATTTCTCTCGCGGCTGCCTTGGTCAGCCGTTACAAAGGAGAGGGACATATCTGTGTGCAGATTTCTCCGAACATGGAAATCCCGATTACTCAGTCGGAAGCAGAAGAATGGCTCGAAAAGCTCAGAAAGAGCATTGTTGTCGGAAAGCCGGGTGAATACAAACCGCTGATTTTGGATGATAAATCAAGGTTATATCTCTACCGCTACTGGGAATATCAGGAAAAACTCGCGGAATTTATCCGCAGCCGCATTGCCGTGCCTGTAAAAGACATTGATATGAATCTGTTAGAACAGGGATTGGAGCGTTTTTTTCCGCCGAATCCGGATGCCGATGAAAGCGACTGGCAGAAAATCGCGGCTCAAACGGCTCTGACTCGAAAATTCTGCGTGATTTCAGGCGGTCCCGGCACCGGCAAAACCACAACCGTGACAAAAATTCTGGCATTGCTGCTGGCGCAGAACAGAGACATGAAAATCGCGCTTGCCGCGCCCACCGGCAAAGCCGCCGCGAGATTGCAGGAAGCCATTCTTCGGGAAAAGAAAAAAGCCGCATATAAGACAATCCGGGACGCCATACCTGAAGCCGCGTCCACGCTGCACCGGCTTCTCGGCACGGTTGCGGATTCGCCCTATTTCCGGCATAACGCCAAAAATCCCTTGTCCGCGGATGTCGTGGTCACAGACGAAGCCTCAATGGTTGACATGGCGTTGATGTCAAAGCTTGTCCAGTCGCTTTTGCCGGAAACGCGGCTGATATTGCTCGGCGACAAAGACCAGTTAGCCTCAGTCGAAGCCGGCGCGGTTCTCGGCGATATATGCGATTCGGGCTGCGACGGCATTGTTCAACTGCAAAAGAGCTATCGTTTCGGCGCGGAAAGCGGCATCGGCGCGGTGAGCCGTGCAGTCAATGCGGGAAATGCCGATGATGCGCTTCACCAAATGAGAGACGGAAAATATGCTGATATTTGCTGGAAAAATCTTCCTTCAGATTTGAACCGGCAGATCCGAGACAGCATTTTTGAAGGGTTTTCCGAGTATCTGAACGCTGTTGCCCGAAAAGAGCATCCGATTGAAATCTTTAGTAAATTTGAAGGCTTTCGTGTTTTATGCGCGCTCAGGGAGGGACCTTACGGCGTGAATACGCTGAACAGTCTCACCGAAGAAATACTCAAAACGAAAAATCTCATCCGACCTTACAAAACAGCATGGTACGCGGGCAGACCTGTGATGATTACCCGCAATGACTATAATCTGCATCTGTTTAACGGCGATGTGGGGCTGATGTTGCCGGACCCCGAGTCAAAAAATGAACTCAGGGTGTTTTTTCCGGTTTCCGGCGAGACAATGAGAAAACTGCATCCGCTCCGGCTGCCTGAACATGAAACCGTTTATGCCATGACCGTGCATAAAAGTCAGGGATCGGAATTTGAGAAAGTGCTGCTGCTGTTGCCGGACAAAGATTCACCGGTGCTGACAAGAGAACTTGTCTATACCGGCATTACCCGTGCGATAAAGCAGGCAGAAATATGGGGAACAGAGGCGGTTTTCCGCACCGCGGTTTCCCGCCCTATCCGGAGAACATCGGGGCTGCGGGACGCGTTGCAACAGCAACAACCGTAGGGTGGGCAGCGTTCGACTGAGCTCACGCCGAAGTCAAGCTGCCCACCCTACACCTCGCTCAAAGGGAGATTTCGGATTATTCCCCCTTTGAAGGGATGTTTCCGCGCTCGCACTTCCCGCGGCACAGATTGCACCGCTCATCGCTGCACATCTGGCAGCAATGGCAATCTTTGCAATTGTGTTTCTTTTCGCTCGCCGGCTGTTTTTCCGGCACATAAATTTTTCCCGTAACACCGGGGAGTTGTATGAAAGGCATGTTTTAGTTAATGTAAAAAATGGACGAAACATCACTTTCGTTAAGTAATTTAAGCGTGTGGAAATGACTCATCCGGAGTGCTGAAATGAGCGGAGCGAAATTTTAGCAGGTTTAGGAAGCATATAAAGGCTGAAATTTCATTTTATACCAATTCGCTATCAAAAACGGTGTTCTCCGTAGAACCGCTTTTCAAGCGGTTTAAGCCGTTTAAGCGATTTGAAAAATCGCTTTACGATCTGAAAAGACCGATCTTTGAAAGCGAATTGGTATTAGCACTCCGGATGGATCGCTTCCGCGCTTAATCTATCCTGCCAGCATTTCCTGTACAGGCGCATGATCGCCGGCTTCGCTGTTGCGATACACATAATGCAGGACATCGCCGGGCCCCACAATGACCGCGCCGCCCTGCTGCAAGGCATCGCCCTGTATTTCTGTCTGCAAATAGCCGGAAGCCGCCGCCCGGAGTCCTTCTTTCACGGACTTCAATCCGAATAATGACCCCAGACTTCTTTTTAAATTCAGCGCCTTGTAAGTATTCAGGGAGGGATCGGTGTATAATTTCCCCTGATAGCCGGTATCTTCCCGGAATGCCTTGATAAAGTTCGGCATACCGTTTCCGATAACAACCAATTGCATCTGCCGATCTTCAAAATCTTTTGCATATTTTGTCAAATCAGCCACCTGCCGACGACAGATCAATCAGCCGAAATGTCTGACAAATATCAGCACAGTCCGTTGTTCCTGCCACAAAGCAGACAATTTTATCGCTTCGCCGCTTTCATCAAGCACCGGCAGTTGTCCCAATTTTTGCAATGTATCGCTGTCCATTTGAAACATCCTTATTTTATAAGCTCGCAGAGCGGCCAGGCTGAAAATAGATAAACCCGCTTTACTGTGCGAGATTCAAAAACAAAAAAGGAGTTACGATTTTAAACCGTAACTCCCTGAATTTTAATGGTAGGCACGATTGGATTTGAACCAACGACTTCTACCGTGTCAAGGTAGCGCTCATCCCCCTGAGCTACGTGCCTTTATGGGAAACCTCATCAGTCCCCCGCCGTGTTAATCAATAATTTATATTAAAATTTTATTCAAAAGTCAAGCTTTTTTTTACATGATTCTTCACATAAAATAACAGGCTGTAAAAAAAACACATCTCGCCTGCGGAAATCAGAAGACAAACTTGATGCCTTCGGGATGCGCCATGTCCTCCCAATATTCCATCTGTTCATTCTGATAGCGTTCTATGGCGCAACGGAGTTTCAAAGCACAAAATTTCTTGCAGATCGGGTTGTTTATAGAAAAATCACCAAGACATCCAAATTCATCTCCCAAGCCGATTTTTTTCGCTGATTTTTTTTTCATTCCATATCCTTTGTTTCTAATAAGGAAATCATTTCCTTATGGATTTTACCGTTGGTTGCTAAAAGTTCTTTCATGTCAACCTTAAACGGTCTGTTTGAAAAATCAGTCACCGCCGCTCCGGCTTCCCCTGCAATTAACATGCCGGCGGCTGTGTCCCACGGATTGAGGTTCTGTTCCCAGAATCCGTCAAAACGCCCGCATGCCACAAAACACAGGTCAAGCGCGGCGGAGCCGAGTCTTCGGACGCCCTGCGAGGCTTTCAGACAGTTGGAAAACCGGCGCAGCAAGTTGTCAAAGTTTTTATTGAAATGATAGGGAAAACCTGTTACCAGCAGGCTTTCTGAAACTGTTGACGTATTTGAAACTTTTATTTGCCGGCCATTCAATTCAGACCCTTTCTCTGCAATCGCTGTAAAAAGTTCGCCGCTTATCGGATTCAGAACAATTCCCGCCGCCATATTTTCCTTTACGCTGAAAGCAATGGAAACGGAAAAAAGACCGATCCGATGAGCAAAATTTGTTGTTCCGTCTAAGGGATCAATAATCCATTGAAAATCTGCATTTCCCTGATTCAATCCGCTTTCTTCCGCCAAAACGGAATGATCCGGAAATTTTGACCGAATGGTTTCAATGATGATTTTTTCTGATCCGATATCCGCTTGGGTAACGAGATCAATCGCTCCCTTTTTGCTGACTTCAAAGGTTTTGCCGAAATAATTTTGAAGAATTTCGCCGCCTTTATGGGCAGCAGCGATACCCGTCCGTAATATGTGTTCCAGTTCCATAATTTACACAACTATATCGCTTTTATTTTGTATGTCAACCGAAATAGTCAATTTATTTGCCTGACAGCGGCAGAATGAGGCTTTCAAGAGGGATGATCTGCGGTTTTCCGTAAGAGAGGCATGAAATGTGCGCCTGAAAAGTTCTCGCAAAGGCGCAGAGGGCGCAAAGAAAAGGTTGATTGTGTGTCTTGCAAAGATTGACTGTATATCTATAAGTAATCCGATTCTGATTTTTTGCGGCATATTTTCCGCATATATGCCGTATTCCGCTTCCGGATATCTGTCTGTGCATGTCTGTGTGCGTCTGCGGCAAAAAAAACAAAAGCGGATCAGTATATATTTAGTTTACTTGAAAAAACCGTAACCCACTGCGGTTTTTGCGCCGATGCCGTGTTCTTGAAGGGCTTTCCCCAGCCACTCAGAGGCAATGTTGAAAACCCTTTCCCCATTGAATTCGCCCGATTCAACTTTCTGATTATCTTTCTCTTTTATGCCGATGATAAATTCAAACGAAGTATTTTCAACCGTCAGAAATGGAATCGGAACAGGATTGTGATAATCTGCGGGCGGTTTTCCCTCGGAATAGTAAGGACTGTAATGCGGATTCATAATATCTGTTTTCAGATGAATTTCTCCTGCGGGAAACGCGTCGAAGAAAATCACTTTGCCCTGATTGTCCTGTTTGCCGAAAATTTTACGGAATCCTTCATCTTTTAATGCCTCATCTTCAATGTTTTTGAATTTCTCGCTGATTATCCAATTCCTTACAACACCTTTCACCGCCTGACCCGGAATATAGGGAATGCCATAAATGTGATGCAGGGTCATGGAAGTCTCATAAACCGATTCGTTGCCAAGTCCGACAATGAGCCGCCAGTCAGGGGTGAGTTTTATGGTAGGTTCAATTATTTTAAGCCCTAATTTTCGGATCGCTGATTGATGGCGTTTGTTGACAGATGCGACATCAAGTTTACTGAAATCAGTTTTTATCTCAAAGTGTCTTTTCTTTTTATCTCCTTTTTGATAAAGAATAAACTTTTCCTGCTTGTCGTCATAAAGCGCGCATTTGTTCAGCAGGAGGTGAAAATTATCAATATGCCGATTTGTCAGGTTATCGCCTAAAGTCCTTATTGTGTCAGAAGGAAGGTAATGTGTTGGCAGTTGTTTATCTGATTTCACAGGTTGATCTTTCTGCTTTTTGGATTTCTGTTCAACCGGGGCTTTGATGCCAAAGGCTTTTGCTAATTCATCAAAACTTTTAAAAGTCTTAGCCATTTTCTGCTTCCCCTCCGGTCGTATCGTCCTTATCTTCAATCAGTCCTTCTGCAAAACGGCGCAGCCAGTTGAAAAAAGCCAAGACCTCAATGGTTAAAGCACGATATTTATATGAATCCAATTCAACAGTTTTTACTACTAACTCCTCAAAATTTTCTACTTTTTCAATGCCGTATAAATTTCCCTTACCGCTTGATTTTAACCATGCAGTCATATGTTCACCTATCGGCATATAAGTTTTGCCTTCAGCTTTATTTTTTTTTGAATACATAAAAGCAAAAGTTGCACCCAACCCATTGGTTTTAATCATCATTGGAATTTTTTTAACATAAGAGTCATATTTGGGTAACTTCTTATCACTGGCTTTTTTTGCACATTCATAAGCAAATTTTGCCCGTCCCTGCTCAATCTCCTTCATATTCGTCAAGTTACTTGCCATTTTTCTGCTCCTTATGAAAAATTTTCATGCTCACAATTCCCTTGCCGATAGTGGCGTTACCGCCGATTTGCATGACTTCAGGTAAGACCGCAGTGAAAAAATCCATGACTTTTTCTTCTTCCGAGGAATCGGTTTCGCTCTTTTTAGCAAACACACCTTTGTTTTCATGGAAGATCGGTGTGGTCAGCGAGAGAGAATACAAAATCGTTTCACTGGGCAGATATTCCTCAGTGAAAAGATGACCATCTTTAACCGTACCGGTTGCATTATCAATTTTTGTCCGGGTGATGACCTCTGTGGAAAGATTCACGAAATCTTTGAAAGCCTCATCATGGAGAATGACCAGCTTTTCAGCAATACGATTTCCTC
>JFJP01038716.1_pt1 | contig 16084 bp, 9 predicted proteins | sample 431651 | NCBI WGS metagenome assembly JFJP01 (sample SAMN02602958, study PRJNA72255) | Microbial mat metagenome, whole genome shotgun sequencing project. | biome: fresh water; feature: sink hole; material: water; isolation source: purple microbial (photo- and chemosynthetic) mats found in... | reverse complement strand
AGGAGTTGGTTGGGGTTGGTTGGCATCGAAGCCGCCAACCAACCCCAACCAACTCCTGCCAATGCACATAATTGACTGTCATTCAGAACGAAACGAAGTGAAGTGAAGAATCTGTTCATCATTAATATTTTTTGCCGGACAACAATGATTAGATAATTTGAAAATTGGCTCATTTTCAAATTTTCACATTTTCAAATTATCCTCATTATCCCATTTTCAAATTGACTCATTTTCAAATTAACTATCCCCGTATTCCATCAAAAACGCTTTAATAAACGGATTGATATTCCCATCGAGCACATCCTGCACGTTACCCGTTTCGAGTCCTGAGCGGAGATCCTTCACAAGTTTGTAGGGCTGCATCACGTAATTCCTGATTTGCGATCCCCATTCGATTTTTTTCTTTTTGCTTTCAATCTCCGCCTGGACCTCCATTTTTTTCCGCAGCTCAAGCTCATACAAATGAGACTTAAGGATACGCAGGGCGTTTTCACGATTTTGGAGTTGGGAGCGGGTTTCGGTATTTTCGACTGTTATGCCTGTAGGAAGATGTCGAACCCTGACTCCCGTTTCCACTTTGTTGACATTTTGTCCGCCAGCGCCACCGGAACGGAAGGTATCCCATTCGATCTCCCCGGGGTTAATAACAATTTCGATAGTGTCGTCTATCACAGGGGATACAAACACCGACGCGAACGAAGTATGGCGGCGCTTCTGGGAGTCAAAAGGCGAAATACGAACGAGCCGGTGAACTCCCGACTCAGCTTTGAGGTAACCGTAAGCATAATCGCCCTCGAATTCCAGGGTAACGGATTTTATCCCGGCCTCCTCGCCTTCGAGAATACTGATTTCCTTTACTTTATAGTTGTTCCGCTCGCCCCAGCGAAGATACATCCGGTAGAGCATCTGAACCCAATCCTGACTCTCGGTACCTCCGGCTCCCGAATTGATTTTCAGAATGGCCCCAAGGATGTCTTCCTCCTTGCGGAGCATATTGCGCGACTCAAGATTTTCAATGTTTTCGAGGACCTTTTCATAAAGTGCGTCAACCTCCTCCTGTGTAGCTTCACCCTCTTTAAGAAAGTCGGCCATAACCTGAAGGTCATCCAGTTCGGCCAAAAGCTGTGCATAGGAAATCGTCCAGCTTTTCACTTTGGCAATTTCCTTAAGGTGATTTTCAGCTGCCTTAGGGTCTTTCCAAAAATCGGGTGCCTGAGTCTTACGTTCCTCTTCTTCTACAATTATTAGTTTTTTATCGATGTCAAAGATGCCTCCTTAACGCATCCTGGCGTTCAAAAAGTTCCTTAACAAGCTCGGGTGTTGTCATACTAATTGATTTTAATGGATTACAAAAATAAGAAAAAGGACGGGATTAAGCATAAAAAAGGATATTTAGCTTGCGACGCGGATGTCAATGGAAAATGGCATTAATCAATGTCTTTGGTATAATCGTCAACGAGTCTGAATACCAAATCGTAATCAAACCCCCTCTGAAGAGCAAAACGTATAAGTCGGTTTTTTCTCTCATACGACTCATACTTATCCAGTTCCTTCGCTTTTCGGGCAAAAAGCTCTCGGAGAGCGGATTCGAAATTTTCAGCAGGCAAAGAGGATAGCGCCTCATCGACAATATCCTTGGCCAGTCTCTTCCTAACCAAAGCAAAGCGAATTTTTTCCCGCCCCCACTTGCTAATTCGCTGCTTATCACGCACAAAGAAACCCGCAAAACGGCGATCGTCCACAAATTTATCCTTAATGAGACTTGCGATGATTTTCTCCGCTTGCTCAGGGACGATTTCCCACTGCCTGAGTTTTTCGCGCAAATCGCCCGTACATTTCTCCTGAGTCGAGCAAAGGTTCTGGAGGCGCGAGAGAGCCTCTTCAAAGCTTATGTCGCGTGCAGCTTTCATGGTTTTGTTGAATGTGTATTATTTACTACTTTCTTTTTTGTTGCACTCACAAAGCGGTCTTTTTCATGAATATCAGGAATTATCAAAACATCATGCAATCCTGCCTCCCTGATTAGTTCAGCTACTTCGGGCCCGAAATTCTCATTTATTTCGACATACACTTTTCCTCCCCCGTTAAGCCTTTCGAAAGCGAACATCGCAATGGCCCGGTAGAACAACAAAGGGTCATTGTCGCTCACAAACAGGGCAACCGCAGGCTCAAAGTCCAGGACATTGGCATGCATAAACTGTTTTTCCGAACTGCGCACATAAGGCGGATTGCTCACAATGATGTCAAACCGAAGATTTTCGGGAAGCTTTGTTTTCAGAATATCATCTTCGATTGCGGTAAGGTCAATATTGTTTAACTCAGCATTCTCCCGTGCGATTCGCAGGGCAGCCGATGAGATATCCGTTGCATATACTTTTGCCGTTGTGATATTTTTGGCCAGCGAAACAGCAATGCACCCGCTCCCTGTGCCCAGGTCAAGAATAATCGGGTTCTCTTTTACGGTTTCTCGTAATATTCGCTGCACCAATTCCTCGGTTTCCTGTCGGGGGATAAGCACTTTCCCGTCAACTTTAAGTCTGATTCCATAGAATTCCGTCTCCCCGAGTATGTATTGAATTGGACGGTTTTTGTTAAGCTCTTTTGCAACTTCCCTGATAAAGTTTTCCTTTTCTTCTCCGATATCCGCTTCGGCATCTGCAAATATTTTTTTTCGGGGGAAACCAACGAATTCAAGCACGATAAATGCAATGCTTTCCGACTCCCCCGAGCCATAAATATCTCCGGTTGAATCAATAATGTGCCGTATTGCGTCTTTTACTCTCAAAAAGAATTAATTTTGGTCAAAATTAGCAAATGTAATGACTCCTTCAGCACGCGACGAGGTTTATATGCAACGATGTCTTGAGCTGGCGCGAAAAGGGCTGGGACTTACACGTCAAAACCCTTTGGTCGGCTCGGTGTTGGTTTATAACGACCGCATCATTGGAGAAGGATATCACCATGAATATGGGGGGCCGCATGCAGAAGTTATTGCCATTCGGTCGGTAGCCGATCCCTCATTGCTGAAAAAATCGACCTTGTATGTAAATCTGGAACCTTGCGCCCATTACGGTAAGACCCCACCTTGCTCCTTAATGATAAAAGATATTGGCATTCCCCGAATTGTAATAGGCTGCGAGGATGCAAATCCTGAAGTTTCAGGAAAGGGTATCACCATCATAAAATCAGGGGGAGCAGAGGTTGTTACCGGAGTCCTCGAAAGGGAATCACGTTTTCTGAACCGCCGATTCTTTACTTTTCATGAGAAAAAGCGGCCGTTCGTTATTCTCAAGTGGGCAGAAACCCTGGACGGATTTATTGACAGGAACCGGGATGAATGTGGCGAAGCATCTCCCTCGTGGATAACCAATCACACCGCCCGGATGCTGGTGCACAAGTGGAGGTCGGAAGAAATATCCATCATGGCCGGAACGGACACAGTGCTGCTCGACAATCCCGAGCTTAATGTAAGGGAATGGCCCGGAATCAATCCCGTGAGGGTGGTTCCCGATAAAAACGGCAGACTTTTTGAGGAGTTGAAGATCATGGATGATTCCTCCCCTACAATAATATTCGCAACAGGAAAAACAATAAGTTCCGGAAAGAGGGAGTATATCCGACTACCGGCTGAAAACTTTGATATACCCGTGTTTCTTGAGGAATTGTATAAAAGGAATATCCTGAGTGTTTTTGTGGAAGGCGGGGCAAAACTTATCGAGAGTTTTATTATTTCCGGGTTATGGGATGAAACTTATGTGTTTTCAGGTAACAAAAAATTTATTTCAGGCGTAAAAGCCCCTGCAATAAATTCTGAGCCCATTGAAAAGTTTGAATTCAGGGGATCAGGACTGAGAATTTATCACAACAGAGACTTGTAAGTGATTATTTCAATACGTTTTATATTGACTTTTTTAATCATTATATTTGAGCCGTTTGGAAGAGATTTTTCTGAACACGAACAGATACTAATCCGATCCTGAGGCCAGATTATTGGCGCATTGACTAGTACAGACCTTGTCAGAGCGTCAGGCTTTTTTGAGACTGTAAAAAATAAACTAAACCAGAATGAAAAACCGCAACGTTTTTTTAACTCTATTTCTGTCGTTCCTGAGTATTGGACTTTTTGGACAGAATGCAAAACAGTTTTTAAAAACTGGAGACGAGTTTCTTAAGAATTACAAGTTTGAAGATGCCATAGAACAATACTCGAAGGCGCTCCAAATCGAACCCGACCTCACCAGAGCCTTTACGCAGAGGGCTTATAGCAGCTCTCAGCTTTCCAGATTCAAAGAAGCAGCCGAAGACTACGATCGTGCATCTGTCTTTCTACCCAAAGACGAGGTGAATTATTATAATGCGGCTTCTATGTATTTCAAAATCAAAGACAATGAAACTTCGCTTGAGCGACTTAGAAAAGCCATTGATATCAAAAACACCTATGTTGAGGCTATTCAGTTAAAAGTATTGGTTTTGCTCGACCTGAAGAAGTATGATGAGGCACTGGCCGATGCAAAACTGGCCCTCAGGTATAAGGAATCGGCTGAAAACTATTTCAACTTTGCCTACGTGAACGAGAAGTTGAACAAGTGGGACGAAGCGGAGAAATGGTATCTCAAGGCGCTGGAGAAGAACGACCGTTATCTGGATGCAGCCATCCGGATTGCCGATCTTCAGAGGGAGCAAAAAAAGTACAACCTTGCTATTTCTTATATAAACAGGGCGATCAGGCAAGACCCCAAGTCGGTTGAGGCGTTTTTGGTAAGGAGCAAACTTTATGCCGACCAGTTGCAGTATCAATCGGCCATAAGCGACATATCTACCATAATCATTCTAAGGCCTGACGATCCCGAGATGTATTTCAAGAGGGCTGAGTATTATCAGGAATACACACAGCATAACAATGCGATTACAGATTTCAACAAAGTTATTTCGCTTCAGCCCGAAAACGCAAAAGCCTATTACAAAAGGGCTTACTCTTATGAGCAATCCATGGAGTTTAAGGCGGCTATCAGGGATTATGAGATGCTCACCAAGTTGTCGAAGTATGACGCCACCGCGCAGGAATTGTTGGCTGAAGCAAAAACCCGTCTGTTTGAACTGAATCGGGAAACCAACAAGCCTGTTGTTCTGATTGCCGAGCCATTGGAAAAAGACGGTAAAACCCTCGACGTACCGAAAGGGGTAAATGTTTTACCCTTAACAGGCAGAGTGGTTGACGAAAGCAATCTGAAATCTGTTGTCGTGAATAACTTCACGATTCCGTTCGTTCTCAAAAACGACAGTTACGAGTTCCTGACAAGTGTAAACCTCAACAACTCCGATCAATTGGTAATCGAAGTCTCCGACATTTACGACAATGTTGAAACCTCGGTATATTCAATCCGGAGAACCGAGGTTTCCCCCCCGGAAATTCGCATTATGGCCCCCTACGCATCGGATAACAACCTTATTCACCTCGACAGCAACGATCCCACGATTTATATTGAAGGAGTTGTTGCCGACGAAAGCCTGATTACCACAATCAGCATCGATGGTGTGCTTGCAAGTTATATCCCCGACGATCTTAATCCTACATTTCAGGCCAGCATCAACATTATGAACAAAAGTAGTTTTACCATTAAGGTTAAGGATACTTTCGGGAATGTTACCGAGGAAACTTATACCCTTAACCGAGAGGCTGCTGATCTTGCTGCAAACAATCCCATGGGAAAAACCTGGGTTGTTTTCATTGAGAACTCCAACTACGAGAATTTCGCTTCGCTGGAGGGTCCGGGAAAAGACATCACCCTTATGAAAACGGCCCTTTCAAGATACAGTGTACATAACTTCATCCATAAAAAGAACATGACCAAGCAGGATTTGGAAAAGTTCTTTGCTATCGAACTTCGCGATTTACTCAGAAGCAACAGAGTAAATTCTATTTTGTTATGGTATGCCGGGCATGGCAAATATTTTAACGAAACGGGGTATTGGGTACCGGTTGATGCGAAAAGGGATGATGAATTTACCTATTTTAATATCAATGCTCTGAAAGCCTCTCTGAAATCGTACCCAAAAGAAGTAACCCATACTCTTGTTATTACCGACGCTTGCGAATCCGGGCCGAGCTTTTACCAGGCAATGCGCGGAACCAACGATATCAAGTCCTGTGACGACTGGACCGCTACCCGACTGAAATCATCCCAGGTATTTTCGTCTGCCGGCTATGAGCTTGCCGTTGACAACAGCCAGTTTACCATCACCTTTGCCAACGTGCTGGCCAACAACAGGAACGCATGCATTCCCATCGAAAGTATTGTTCAGACTGTAACCAACGCAGTGACAAAAGACAAGCAACAGAAACCCCAGTTTGGGAGAATTGCAGATTTGCAGGATGAAAACGGAACCTTCTTTTTCATGTCAAAATAAAAGCATAAAATATGCTCCTCACATATTTTCAAGCTACGATAAAAATTATTCGCCCTGCAAGGCGGATAATTTTTTTACTTGCTTTGTTGTTCCCCCTGAAAAACCTATATTCCCAGAACTACTACTTTGACACTTACGGTGTCGCGGAAGGTCTTGCCCAATCAACCATTTATGACATTTTACAAGACCATAACGACTATTTATGGTTGGGAACCCGAGCCGGGGTGAGCCGTTTCAATGGAAAAGAATTCGTAAACTACTCCCTCGAAAACGGAATGGCTGAAAATGGTGTGAGGACCATCTTCAAAGACAAAAACAACCTAATATGGTTTGGGCACAGCGGAGGCGGGGTCAGCATCTATAATGGCCGGAGCTTTCAGGTTTTTTCGGCTCCCGGGGATATTTTTTCAAGCGATATTACAAGCATACTGCGCGACACTGATGGGAATCTCTGGATTTGCTCCGAGCTTTCGGGAGTTGTGAAAATTACCGAAACCGCTAAGAACCTTAAAGAATCAAAATACGAGCATTACATCGGGGATCGCTTGAGCGACCGGGTTTTTGGGGCTTATCTATCAACTAATGGGACCCTATATTTCATTACGGATGCGTTTATAAAATACTACAAACCTCTCGAGAACAGTTTTGTAAATTTTTCCCCCGAGGGGATGCCCTCCTTTTTCCTGATTACCGCAATGTATGAAGATTCAAAAGGGAATCTTTGGTTCGGCACATACCATGGAGGCTTGTACAAATACGAATTTTCGGAAGACACCTTCAGGATATTTGACATTCGCGATGGGCTGGCATCCAATTGGATTACCGCCCTCTCAGAAGATTCAAACGGAAATCTGTGGGTAGGTACCTGGGGCGAAGGGATTACCCTTATCTCTGAAAAAGGCCTTAAAACCTTCAATCTTAAAAATGGTCTTAATGACTTGAAGATCAGACGTATAACGGAAGACCAAGAGGGTAATATGCTGATTGCTACCCATGAGCATGGCTTGTCGATTTTTAAAGGCGAGCAATTTGTTTCCTTTTCAACAAACCACGGACTGCCAAACCCACAGGTTTGGTCGGTTATTCAGGACAATTCCGGGAAATTTTGGTTTGGCACCAACGAAGGAATCACAATTTACGATGAAAGTCTTCCAGGTGAAAAGCAATTCAGGCGTTTCCCCAAGCTGGATGGCAAGCGGATCCGCATAATAAAAGAGGATAACGAACATAGAGTATGGATAGGCACCGACGCAGAAGGCATCTTTACTTACAACAACATAACCGGATCGTTCAGCTACGAGCCCAGGCTGAATTCCTACCTGCCAAAACTGGTTGTCACAGCTCTTGAGACCGATCACCTTGGACGCGTCTGGGCCGGGACCCTCGACGGATTGGTTGTTTACGATTACAACACAGGAGATGTAAACTATTTCACGCAGTCATCCGGACTTTCGAACAACGAAATTTCGGCCCTTTATGCCGACAGTGAAAACAGATTATGGATAGGGTCCAAGGGAGCTGGTCTCACGGTTCTCACCGACACTGTTTTTACCATAATTTCCCCCGGAGAAGAATTCACAGCAACCTGTATGGTCGAAGATCACAAAGGACAGTTATGGGTCGGGACCGAGGCACAGGGTGTGCTGGTTTTTGACACCCGGAATAAAAAGATTATTAAGAACTACAAAGAAAGCGACGGTTTGCTTGGCAATCTGATTAACCTGCTTAATGCCGATCACGACAACAACATTTACATTGGAACCAACAAGGGACTGAACATATACAACGCCGAAAAGGACAAGCTTTTCACCTATACCGAAAAAAATGGGTTTACGGGGATTGAAACCAAGGCAAATTCAAGTTTCAAAGATTCCCGGGGCCGGTTGTGGTTTGGTACAGTGAACGGGGTTAACCGGTTCGATCCCAACCTTCATCGAAAAGTTAATCAGAATCCCCTGACTCATATTATTGGATTAAAAGTGAACCTTAAAGATCATGATCTTAAGTCAGGGCTTAAACTGAACCATACGCAAAATGATATTGTGTTTGATTACATAAGTATCTGTCTTACCAATCCCGATGCCGTAAAATACAAAATCAAGCTTGTTGGTGCAGACAACGACTGGCGCGTAACCACTCAGACCTCTGTAACCTATCCGGCCCTAAGCCCAAAAAAATACGCTTTCCACCTGATGGCACAGAATAGCGAAGGCCTATGGAACAGCGAGCCGATTGTATTCAATTTCCAGATCAATCCTCCTTTTTACAAAACCTGGTGGTTTATCCTTATTTGCGTTTTCGCAGGGGCAAGCCTGATTGTAGTTTATATAAAAGTTAGGGAGTCGAACCTGGTTCGAGAGAAACAGGTGTTGGAGGAAAAAGTATTCGAGAGGACTGCTGAAGTTGTTGCTCAGAAAGAAGAGCTGGCGCAGAAGAACAAAGATATCACCGACAGCATTCGCTATGCCAAGCGTATACAATTTGCAATTCTCCCACCGGAAATCCCGTTTGCAGACACCTTTATCTTATTTAAACCCAAGGATATTGTAAGCGGCGACTTTTACTGGCTGAACACAATAGGGGATCAAGAATTTCTTGCAGCTGTAGACTGCACGGGTCATGGAGTTCCCGGAGCATTCATGTCGATTATCGGATACAACTCCCTGAACAAAATCGTCAAGGAACGAAAGATCTACAAACCCTCTGATATCCTTGACCAGCTGAATTATGAGGTAACCGAGAGTCTTCAAAGAACCGACTCCGAAGGCGGCGCTATTCAGGACGGTATGGATCTGTCGTTGATTTGCTATAACAAGAAAACCAAGATTCTTCAGTTTGCAGGGGCCTTCAATCCACTTTGGCTAGTGAGGAATGGAGAGTTGGAAGAGATCAAAGCCGACCGTTTCTCTATTGGTCGTTCAAAGCTTGATGCGGATAAAAAATTCACCAATGTTGAGATCCCAATCCTAAAAGGTGATACCATCTATTTCTTTTCGGATGGATACGCGGACCAGTTTGGGGGAGAGACAGGCAAAAAGTTCAAATCAAAGCCCATGAAAGAGCTTATTCTGGCTCTTCAGGATATTCCCATGTCGAAACAAAAACAAGTTCTCGAGGGGACACTTGAATCCTGGAGGGGGGATATTGAGCAGGTGGATGACGTTCTGTTGATCGGCAGGAAGTTCAGTTAATCCTCAAATGCCGCAAATTTAATTGCTGTGCCATCCCAAGGGGAAGCTGTATCAATTGCATTCAAAACCTCAGCGGGAGAACCAACCATTTGCCAAATATCCTTATGCATATGCCGCATAAAATGCCCTTCCATCATTTTATGGAAGAACTCGTTCAAATGATTATAAAATCCGGCGGTATTCAAGATTACGATGGGAGACAAGAATTGCCCAAGTTGTTTGAGAGTAATTACCTCGGAAAGCTCTTCCAAAGTACCCACCCCTCCCGGCAAAGCCACGATAGCATCAACTCCCTGTACCATCAGGCTTTTTCGCTGATGCATGGTTTCAACCTCTATCATATCAATTACTCCATTGTGAGCCCAATTCATCTGTTTCATGAAATGCGGAATGATCCCGGTAATTTTGCCTCCCCCGGAAATCATAGTATCGGCAATATGTCCCATCAATCCGGATGCACCGCCACCATATACTACATGAATGTTGTTTTCCACGAAAATCCGGGCCAACAGTTCCGCATCCCTGAAATAGACCTTATCGATTCCCGGACTGGAAGCACAAAACACGCATACCTTTTTTATTGGAGGCATTGGAAGAAGTAGTTTAAAGGGAAACGAGGCAACGGCGCCAACTTTTCCTTTATATTATAGCAGGGCTTCCAGTTTGCTCACAAGAGTGCTCTTTGCAACAGCACCAACTTGTTTGTCGGCAATTTCACCGTTTTTAAAATACAAAATCGTAGGGATGTTCCGAATCCCAAACTTCTGGGTTACGCCGGGATTGCTGTCAACATCCAGTTTTCCAACAACTGCTTTTCCCTTGAAATCTTCACCAATTTCATTAACAATGGGGCCAACCATTCTACATGGGCCACACCATTCTGCCCAGAAATCAACGATAACCGGCTTGTCTGATTTTAGTACTAATTCTTCGAAATTACTGTCTGTGAATTCAATAGCCATAACAAAAGTTTTTTAGGTTTACAAAAATAAAAATATAAAACGCATTATTCCCATGTGAAGGATTATTTTAACAAATATTCAATTTCCGGAGTTGCATCCGCATAGTCAAAAAACTGATCCGTCAGACTCAGGTATTTTGTTCTGGAAAACAGGTCCACCTTAAGGTTGCTGTCGTTATCAACAATCTGAATCCGCAAATGTTTTGAATTGTTGCCATTTTCAGCCTTGTTGATGTGCTTATTCAACTCGTCGATCATTTCCTGCGACAGGGCATTTACCTTTAGAGTCAATAATATGCTTTTGACCATATCCTTTCGGACTTCAGAAAGCAGATGTATGGTCTTGATCCTCACTTCGATTCCCGAACGCCCGTCTTTTTTGGAAGTCCATTCCTCTACGAGGGCTTTTACCATAATGGATACGCCATTGCTGAAGAATTTCTTGTGGTTCACAAAGTCGTTGCCCCAGAGTCGCAGCTCGTATGAATCGGTAAAATCCTCCATAATTCCTATTCCGAAAGCTCTGTTGTTCTTTTGAGAAATCCCCTCCCGGAAGGATTTGATGATTCCCGCGAAGGTAATTTCTTTCCCTTTAAACTCGGATAAACGGTTGTTTAGGTCGTAGAGTGTGGCATTGCAGTAACTTCTGATTTCAGGCCTGAACCTGTCAAGCGGGTGAGCCGTAAGGTACATACCGATAAGCTCCTTTTCCTTGTTTATTCTTTCAAGGAGGGGCCAGTCTTCTATGCTGGAAGGAACGGGCCTCATGATAACCTCGTCGCTTGTTCCTCCGAATAGGCTTTGCTGCGTGCTGATCTTTTCGTTATGAAGCCGGCTACCGTATTTCACCAGCGCATCGAAAAAACTCGACTCATTGCCAACCGGGTGGGAGTACTGGGCGCGGTTGATTTCGGGAAAACAGTCGAAAGCCCCTGCGGATGCCAGACCCTCGAGGTTTTTGCGGGTCATGATGCGCAAATCGATGCGCTCAATAAAATCGTAAATATCCTTAAAAGTTCCCCGTTTCTTTCGCTCTTCGATAATAGTGGCTACGGCAGACTCTCCTACCCCTTTGATAGCGCCAAGTCCGAAGCGGATATTCCCTTTTTTGTTTACCGTGAACTTAACATTGCTCTCGTTCACATCGGGACCCAGAACGGCCATTCCCATCCTGCGGCATTCGTCCATGAAGAGTCCGATTTTCTTGATATCGGTAATGTTCCGGCTAAGCACCGCTGCCATAAACTCAGCCGGGTGGTGGGCTTTGAGATATGCCGTCTGGTACGATACATAAGCATAACAGGTGGAGTGCGATTTATTGAAAGCATACTCGGCAAATGCCTCCCAATCGGCCCATATCTTGTTGATTACCTCCTCCGCGTATCCCTGCTTCTGGCAACCTTCAACGAACTTGCCCTTGAGCTCGTCCATCATTTTGCGGATTTTCTTACCCATTGCTTTACGAAGCGAGTCGGCCTGTCCCCTCGTGAAGCCTGCCAGCCTTTGTGAAAGCCTCATTACCTGTTCCTGATAAACCGTGATGCCATACGTTTCCTTAAGCTCTTCTTCCATCTCAGGTACGGCATAGACAATTGGCTCCTTGCCGTTTTTTCTCCTGATGAAGGATGGGATATACTCCATAGGACCCGGGCGATAAAGCGCGTTCATCGCAATAAGATCCTCGAAACGGTTGGGCTTCAGGTCGCGCAGGTGTTTTCTCATCCCGGGGGATTCAAACTGGAACAATCCGGTAGTATCGCCCCTGGCATAAAGCTCATAGGTTTTCTCATCCTCGATAGGAATGCTGTCTATATCGATCCGAATACCTTTCGATTCAAACACGTTTGAGACCGCATCTTTAATAATAGACAGGGTCTTGAGGCCGAGAAAGTCCATCTTCAGCATCCCCACATCCTCAACATATTTGCCGTCGAACTGGGTAACGAGAAGGTCAGAGTCTTTGGACGTACATACCGGGATGTGTTCGATAAGGTCGTCTCGACCGATAATTATACCGCAGGCATGGAGGCCGGTATGGCGAACCGAGCCCTCGAGAGTTGCTGCATACTTCAAAACACTTGCGATCTCCTTGTTTGAAGAATCTCTTTCGTTGCGCAGCTCCGGGACTTCCTCATAGGCCGATTTCAAAGTAGTTCCGGGACGTTCGGGCACAAGCTTTGCGATACGGTCGGCATCGGAAAGCGGGAGTTTCTGAATCCGGGCAACGTCGCGTATGGCCATTTTGGCTGCCATGGTTCCAAAAGTGATAATCTGAGCTACCTTATTCTTCCCGTATTTGTTTACAACCCAACGAAGGATGTCCTCACGCCCATCCTCATCAAAGTCGATGTCGATATCGGGAAGGGAAATCCTGTCGGGGTTCAGGAACCTCTCGAACAGAAGGTTATACCGGAGCGGGTCGATATCGGTGATGCGGGTGCAATATGCCACAACGGAGCCTGCGGCGGATCCGCGACCGGGACCCACGGCAACGCCCATCTTCCTCGCCTGATTTATAAAATCCTGAACGATAAGAAAATATCCCGGAAAGCCCATGTTCTTGACAACCTCCAGCTCAAAATCGATTCGCTCGGTTATTTCGGGTGTGATTTCGGTGTACCGCTTTGCTGCACCTGCATAGGTGAGGTGCCGCAGATAGTCGTCCTCATTATCAAAACCTTCGGGGAGGGGGAAATCGGGCATGATGGGGTCCCGGTTCAGAGCATAAAGATCGACCTTGTCGACGATTTCCTGTGTGTTGATGATTACCTCCGGAATGTCGCGGAAAAGTTCCTGCATTTCTTCCCGGGTCTTGAGCCATTCCTGTTGAGTATATTTCATGCGGGAAGGGTCGTCGAGATCCTTTCCTGTGCTAAGGCAGATAAGGCGGTCGTGAGCACCTGCATCTTCAGGATTCAGAAAATGCACGTCGTTTGTGGCAATGCACTTTACCCCGAGTTTTTTGCCCATTTCAAGCAGAACACTGTTGACGAAAACCTGGTCTTTATAAACCTTATGGTTCATGGCGGGGTCATCGCTTTTGTGGCGCATTAATTCGAGGTAAAAGTCATCCCCGAAAATTTCCTGATATGTCTTGATTAGTTCTTCAGCCGACTGTGTGCCATGGTTCATGATCTGTTGTGGGATTTCTCCCCCGAGACAAGCAGTGGTGGCAATGAGACCCTTGGAATACTGTTTAAGGATTTCCTTGTCGATCCTGGGCTTATAGTACATCCCCTCAATCCACCCCAAAGAGACGAGTTTGACAAGGTTTTGATATCCTTCTTTATTTTTCGCAAGGAGGATAAGGTGATCCCCGCTGGCGTCGATTTTCTCTTCCTTGGTATGCCTTGATCGTTTGGCGAGGTAGACTTCGCAGCCGAGGATCGGTTTGAGCCCGTGCTTTTTAGCCTCGTTATGGAAAACCTTGGCACCGAACAGGTTCCCATGATCGGTAATTGCAATGGCCTTCATCCCGTTTTCTTTGGCTTTTTGCATCAACCCGGGGATCGATGCTGCACCGTCGAGAATTGAATATTGGGTATGAACGTGGAGGTGTGTGAATTGCAAGGGTTCGTTATCCAGAGAAGCAATTACCGTTTCCGGAGCAGCAGTGCTGGCAGGTTTGACTTCGGGTTTCTGTGATTTCACCTCAACCCCTGCCGGTCGGATCTGACCGGGGTTTGATTTGGCAAAAGTGCTTAGCTCATCGGCACTGAGAGGAAGAGATGAGGGTTTGAGCACGCCGAGCCTGAGAAGCTCGAGAAAGCAACGTGAAGTAGCTTCAACGTCGGCCGAAGCGTTGTGGGCATGGGAAAATCCTTCCTGAAACAATTTAAAGTGTAACTCTGCGAGGTTCGGCCATTTGAATTTGCCTCCCCTGCCGCCCGGGATAGCGCAGAAATCGGTACTCTCGACCTTGGTGCAGAGTTTCTTTTTGCTAAGGAAATCATTTTCGATCTCGTTTCTGAGAAACTCCGAAGCGATAATATTTATGTCGAATTCTATGTTATGTGCAATAATCAGACTGGAATTTCTCACGTCCTCCGCAAATTCCCTGAGCACTTCCCTGAGGTCCCTGCCTTCGGCAAGAGCTTTATCAGTGGAGATACCGTGCACCTTCTCGGCAGCATAGGGAATTGTAAAGCCTTCGGGCTTGATAATATAGTCTTTCGCAGCCAGAAATTTCCCTGAATGATCGTGCATCTGCCAGGCAATCTGCACCAACCTGGGCCAATTGTCGAGTTCCTCCAAAGGAGCATTATCCCTTTTGGGTAATCCGGTTGTTTCGGTGTCAAAAATAAGGAACATGGACGGGCTTATCAGGTTGCTTGTGAATGTACTTTCTCGTTGTCAGGGCATTACAAAATTAAGCGTTTGCATTTGCCTTTGGGATAAAAATACCACAAAAAGCATTAGAAATACAGAGGTGTTGATAAGTCTTGAAAGGTTTGCAAACAATTTTAGCCATTGGATAGTACCAATGGCTAAAATTCAGAAAACTACCGTATTTAATCTAAAAAGCTAATTCTGTTTAATCAATTTTCTTGTGTAAATCCCTTTTGAATTAGAGATTTGAAACAGGTATACACCTGGTTTTAAAGAACTCAAATCCATTTTTTGAATACCATTTGAAAAAGTATTTTCATACATGCGGCGTCCGCTATAATCGAAAATCGCAAGCTTCGATGTCTCAGGAAAATCTGTGAGTTCAACAGTTATATCATCCTGAAACGGGCAGGGGTATATTTCAAAGGTATTTAGCAGATTATCAGTTAAGCCAACCGACACAATATTGGTTTCGGCAGATGTGGATATGCACGATTGAACATAGGAATATGAGACACTGTACTTTCCGTTTTCCACGGCAGTATAGGTTTGATATGATGCCCCAGAAATAACCTCTCCGTTTAAGAACCATTGAATGACTCCTGTAAACTCAGGCGTTGCTGTAAGTTCGAAGCCATCAAGTGATATTGAAGGCTGAGGCGCCACATCCGGTTCTTCAGTGAATTTTCCAAGATACAATCCTGTATTGGCATCCCGGGGAATACAGCTGAAAGTGGGAACACTCCTACTGTATAATTTACCCCCCACATAAAAAACTCCGCTATTATTAGTTGCCAGGCTTTTCACTTTTGAGCCTACTTCAATACCGGTCACAAAGGCAAATGCATTTTTAAAAGTTCCGTCATAATCAATTTTGGCGATGAATGATCTACCGTTTGTATTATTGATAGTGAAGTCGCCCAATGTTAAAGGCCCGATAAAATCGCCACCGCAAAAAACACCGCTTCCATCAGGGTTGTTAAGCACACTCCAGGCATGGGCATTGGTAGTTACCGACTTTAGCCAGAGGGGGGTTCCGGTTGCATCTAATTTTAATATTCCATCCGTGTAATTTGTTGAACCCGGACCCGGATTAATAATAACATCTGACCCGGCTGTTAAAGTTGAATTTACTTCCACCCCAACATAAATCCCATCGTCGTTGCCAATGGTTACCGGAATAAAGTTTTCGGCA
>JFJP01027241.1_pt1 | contig 16086 bp, 15 predicted proteins | sample 431651 | NCBI WGS metagenome assembly JFJP01 (sample SAMN02602958, study PRJNA72255) | Microbial mat metagenome, whole genome shotgun sequencing project. | biome: fresh water; feature: sink hole; material: water; isolation source: purple microbial (photo- and chemosynthetic) mats found in... | reverse complement strand
TCTATTACCAGCGTCGCCAGCTCACCCCTTAAACTCCCCAGTATTTTCTCTTCTTCTTCGATTTCATTTCGTAAAGGACTTAATTCATCTTCAGGTTTTATCAGATTTTTTCTTTTCTGGATAAAGAATTGATTTTTAAGCAAGAGAGCTATAATATTGATAAGCTTCTCGCTGAAAAACAAACATAAAAAGACAAAAATCGGATGATTTATCATTTTTTCATAAAAAACTGAAGAATTTTTTTTTTTTTAATTTAATTTCTTTGTCATAAAAAAAAAGAAAAGAACAACTCAAAAAATAGCGATTTTTTTTTCTTTATAATTATTTTTTTTTCTTTTATCTGTCAAAAGGAGGTTCAACAGAGAAAAATGAAAGAAAAAACATACAACTTATAATAGTTCATTAAATCCTCCTAAGTTTTAAATCTTTAATTAATATTTTTTTGGAGAATGAGGTCTTATTTCATTGACAAACTCTTTGTAGCTGACTCTTCCGTCCTCATCTCTATCGAATCTCTTCACTAAGCTTTTTAAATCATTGTTGGTGGTATAGATTCCATATTGGTTTAAAGCTTTTTTGAATTCATCAATGGTTAAATAACCTTTATCATTTTTATCTAAAGCTTCAAAAGCTTCGCCTGCATCAAAGCATGGTCTTTTACATAGTTTCTGTCGAAGAATTTCGCCAGCAACTTCACAATCGAAATGCAGATTCAGCAATTTCTTGAATAAGCTTCTTGTTTCAAAGGAGAAAACCTTTTAAATCATTAAAAGTTCAAATGAAAAAAATTAAAGGAAATAAAGAACTCTTAATCCGTCTTCATAAGGCTCAATATAATGAGGTTCTCTATTATGCAAGATTTTGCTATATGACTCATTCAAAGGACTTATGGCCTTCACAAAATCGGAATACCTAATAATTAAGTCATATTTATCATTAAAAAAACAAAGAATTTTACTTCATCAAGCCATCAGAATCTCTATCATATCTTTCGAAGAAAAGCTTCAATTCATCGAGTTTTGGATAAATTCCGAGATCATTCAACGCGATTTCGAGCTCAATTCTCGAAATAAAACCTCTGGCTTTTCGATCAATGAATCTGAATGCATCCAAGAGGTTAAAATCAGTCTTTAAAGCTAAATTCTGTCTCATTTCTTCAATATCTCTCTCCATATCGATTTGTTTCTTCAGAGCTCTGGCCAAATGAAGCTCTTCATGTGTAGGCATAGGAGAGTATTGATATTTCGGTGTGCTATATTCTCTATCATAATCAGCCATATCTAATTGCTTTGAATATTTCTTTGGAGTTTCATAACTTCTTGGTGGACTTCTTGACTTCGATCTCAAGTAGTCTTTGTATTGTGAGTTTTCAAGTTCTTTGGCCATTAGATTGCTTCTTCGCATCAGGTAGGAGTCGTAATCTGAAACAACTGGTGAGCCTGTGAATTTCTTCGCAGAAGAGAAATTTGGGTTATGTGATTTGACTTTTTCTTTGTAGGCGCTTTGGGAAATTGAAGAAGAAAAAATAAGTTCAGATTTGGTGGCAAGGATCGATTGAATGAATTCGGAATAAGAGATCTTACCATCTTCATCTTTATCACAATAACGGATAAATGCTATGATTTCATTCTCAGATAGATTTTTCTCAAGAGATTTTAAGAAGCTTTGCAGACTAAAAAATAGATTTTAATTTGAATTAAAGGTTTATTGTATGTTTAGAAACCTGAAAAACTCAAGGAAACCGAGATTATCTGTGTCAATAAGGTTGAAGGCTTCTCTGATGTTAAAATCATATGAATTGTTCAATTTGCGCTTCATGATGTCATTCAGAGAGAAATTTTTGGCTTCTTGATCGAAAACTCTTGACAAAGCCCATTCAATTTCATACTGAAGGCTTTCTTCAGGAGGAACATAGTAGGACTCTCTGTTCATGCAAAGAGATTTCAATGTGGCATTGTCCTTTGGCAAGACATTCTTTAAAAAGCTTCATATTTAAAAAAATTAATCAAATAATGAAGAAATAGAAATAATGTATAAATATGGATCAATATAAAGAATTTTGGATAAATACTAAAGTAATATGAATGACACAATAAATAAATAAAGAAATTAATGATAAATTTACTTAGAATAAGTGATTTTGCCATCATTATTGGTGTCATAGATTGAAAAGAGATTGAAAATGTCTTCATCGGATAAGAAGATCTTGTTCTCTTTGAGGAAGGCCTTAATGTCTAAATGGGTGAGGTAGCCTTTGCGATCACGATCTATTCTTCGGAAGGCTGAATAAGGCTCAAATAGGTGTTGTTCTGCTAAGACTTGACGAACTGCTTCAAGCTAAATGAAAAGGAGGATTAATAAAGAAAAAAGAAGAGAATGAATAGGCACTTTTCGCTCGCCTTCGGAGATAGTCTGAATCAAGTTGGCTAGTTTGTTTTGGGTGGAAAAAGAAAGCATGAGGAGAAAAATGTGAGAAAGATAAAAAAGAAAAATGAAAAAAAGGGAGAAAAATAATTATAAAAATTTGGCGATTCCAGCAAATTTATTTAAGACTTTAAATTTAATAATAATTTTTATTCTTTGAAAATAAAAAAAAATTGCTAAAAAGGTGCTGGAGTTTTTAAATATTATTAAATGAACAAAAATTGGTTTCATTAATCTCAAATTAGGAAAAAAATTATTTCATTTTTTTTTTTACTACCGTTCAAAAAAAATTTTTTCATTTTAAAAAAGAAAAATTTTATTTTATTTTATTTTCAAAATTTTTCATTTTTCGCCAATTAAAAAATATTTTAAAGTTCCTCTTTGTCTTTTTTGCTTTTTTTCTTCTTGGTTGTAACCTTCACATCTTCTTTTCTTCTTTGTTCTTCTCTTTTCCTTTCAGCTTCTTCTCTTTCCTTTTGTAATTTGAGCAGCTTTTCTTCTTTCTCCTTCTTCTTTCGTTCGTCTTCCTTCAATTTTAACAAATAGTCCTTACAATCTCTTTCATCAATATCCAATTCCTCCTTTGGTTTTGTTAATCCCACCTTTTTAGTAAACAATCCTTCAATATATTTCAATATTTTCTCCTCTTTGAAATAATCTAGGAAAGGAGCATACCTAAAAAAAAATGGTCAATTACTTCTGAAATGAATATAAAATTTTTGTTTATGCAGATTGGAATTTTTTTTATATTGATTAAAAAATAATAATTAAAGAAAAAAAATTGAAAAATTTATTGTTTTTTACAGAGAAGTTGATTGCTGATAAGCAATCAGTGTAGGTAATGCTTCTTTTACTAATCTAACACGAGACATCACTTCTGGGAAACACGGACCATTGATCCAACCAATAGCGATTTCGTTTTTATAATTTGATTTCGAAAAAACTTTCTCCAGCATATCCAATTGCGAAACGAACTTTTTATCTTTTTCCTAAAGAAATTTCCTCAAATAAAAACCAATATTTTTAATAACTTTTTTCAAAATTTAAAAGAAATAAGAAAAAATAATGTAATTTAAAAAAAATTCCCTCAAACCTTCACTGAATCAAAGAAAGCAATCAAACAAAACTTCACATTCCCACAAATCAAATCAAAAGCGTCTTGATTGTTAATTTCTTTTATATTCTTGTTGTCTTGCGTTTTTTGCAAAGTTCTTCCTCTTACCTATTATTTATAATTTTTTTTTTTTAATTTATCAAACAATAGAAACAGAAATACATCTGCAAGAAATTGTCGAATATTTTTAGAGGTGAATTCGGAGTTGAAATGCGCAACTTGATGATCAACTTCACTTCTTCCAAGCACTGCGAAGATCGCAGGTAGTTTTTGAACATTATAAGTGTTCATAATAGCTTGATTAGGGTTTTTGAATCTCGCGAAGACTAATTTATCTCTGAAAGCTTCTAAATTCGAATATCCTTTATAATAAAGGATGGATTCTTCATCTTGATCATTCGATAGGAAAATAACTGGTGATTTCTGTTGATTCATGTTTTCTGTAATAAATGATCGTGAATTCTCTAATGTCAAGGAGATTGATTTATCATCAATATATTCATCAAGATCTTTCGTGATGTCTTCAACGGTATAATCATGTGGAAAAGTGTATTTCGAAACCCTTTTTTTCGTGCCAAAAGGATAAAATGCTATTGTTGGGAAACTTTTTATCTTTAATGACTCCAAAGCATATTCTTCATGATCTGCTGTCTGACAGTTCAAATGATAATAATTGAACAAATTCCTATGATAAAAATAAATATTTCCTTTATAAAAACTTTTTCTTTAAAATTACTCGAATTTTTCAAGAGAATCTTCCCATGCAGCATGTTCTTCTCCTTTTGTGAAATGGACCAAAACTCCATTTATGTTTCCTCGAACTTCGTTTTCGAAGTTTCCCGCTGTTAACTCTTTTATCTCGGGCTTTGGAGTCGTTTCTTGCGAAGAAACCACTCGTTCTGGGGTCTTAATCAATTTCTCAGAAGCAGCAAAAGATTTCAAATATTCTGCAATTTTCTCAAATTTTATTGAACCTTTATAAACTTCCCTCTCGTAATCTTTCTTTTCCTCGTTGTAGGTCAATACCAAAAGGGTTGGGAATTTCTTTATGTTGTAGAAGCGGATGATTTCGTCTGCATTTTCATTCACTTCTCCGAACTATTTAAATTAGAATTTTACTTGATTGTTAAAAAAAATAATTGATTCTGAATCAAAACAAAAAAAATCATGTAATTTTTAAAAAAAACCGTCCTAAAATAACTTACAAATAATTTATCTCTGAATTGAGCAGTTAATCCTCTATAAAGTGTGGGGGTATCCTCTCTATCTGTGAACAAAATGACCTTATTTGGTATTTCTCCATACCCTAAAAACTGATCCAACTCATTCTTATTCTTGATAATTTCTCTAAAGGCAGGGAGAATATTCTTTGCAAATTTAGCAAGAGCTTTCACACTAACCTCTCCTACATAAACGTATTCTTTGGGTTGATTAGGGTTTCCAGTCTCTTCATTAACTCTTAGAATAGAAGGTGCATAAAAGACTAATTGTGGCAATTCTTTAATATTTTTAGGGTTGCAAATTGGAAATCTTTCTTGCATATCAACTTCATCCCAAACTTTATCACAATCTATATGATAAAATTTTACCAATCCCACTAAATCGTCAGAAAAACGATCTATTGTTAGTTCGGATTGCTGGCATTTCGAACAATCATAAGTGTTGTAGAAAAATAATGAAACCAAATAATCAGAATTCGATATAACCTCTTGAATTTGTCGAAAGTTGTCAATTTCAACCCAGTTTGGAGAGGTGTCGAAAAGAGCGTGGGTTGAGAGGAAGAAGAAAAAAAATATGATTGGGAGAAAGCTGTTCATAAAATCTTTTTTTGTTTTGTTTTTTGTATTAAAAATCTATTTTTTTTTTTGATTAAAGAAGTTTAAATTTCAAACATAAAAACAAAAAACGTGTTCAGTTTTTAGAAAATTTACAAAAAAATTCTGAAAAAAAATGGAAAGTTTTTGAAATATCTTGTTTTCATTGCAAAATGATATAATTAATAAAAAAAATAGTTATTTTTTCATTAATTTTAAATTTAAGTGCTTCTTTCAAAAACTCTTAATTTTTTTTAAATAACCTCAAATTCAAAATAAAATTGAAACAATTTTATACATAAAAAAATATTTAATTACAAAAAAAAAAAAATCAATAAGTATTTTTAAATTTTTGTGTTACGAATCCCTCCCAATTATTCTCATGTATTTGATTATTTTGGCACTCCTCATAAAGCTCAGAATTTGAAATAAGATTTCTATCGTGATTTGGGCACATTTTCTCCTTCAACTTCTCAGTTAATTCAAGAAATTTCTTTCTTCTATTCGTATCCCCTTTAACAACTTGTATATTATCACCATTCTTTTGAAGATCAACTCCTATTTTCGAAATTTTCTCATTAAATTCTACGTTTTTTTTCTCTCTTTCCTGAAGAAATATTTTAATCCTTTTGAAATTTTCGCTTTCTTTCCAATTTTCATTATTCAAAGATTTTTCAGTCACAATTTTTCTATTGAAATTAGGCGGTGAATAACTGATTTCTTTTGGTTTTGATACAAGAAATTCTTCGTTTTTCCTGTAATTGTCAAGTTCTTTAAAAATAATCTTTCTATCTTTTCTTTTCTTGTAATTCATCGTATAATTATTCAAAAAACGTGGATGATCCTCATCATATTTTTTATCCCAATTATGCTTATTTTGTTCAATCAAAGGTAAATGAGTGTTCGGAGGAGAGAATATTTTTCTTTCTCTAAATAAGCTTTTTTCTTCGATTTTCCAATCAGAATTTTGCATTTTTTCTATTACAATTTGTCTTTTAAGAATGGTCAATTCTTTGATTCTATTCAATAATGTGATATAAGTTCGATTTGCATTTGTGATCAATATATTCAATTCTTTTGATATTTCTTTCAAATCTTCAATTATTTCAATCAAATTCCTTTCATTTTCATTTGAAGAAATCGCCTTCTGAATACAATTTATCAAGATATTCAAACAACCCTCGAGATTTTTCTCTATTATTGCAACCTCCCGCTTCATATTCAATAACAAAGCTGTTTTAACCTTTTCTAGTTTGTAATTAATTATGATCAATTCTTGATTTTCTGGCATTTTCTCACATGTTTTTGAATGAATATTCAATTCATCCAAATCAATGAATTCATCACAATTTATACATAAAAATTCGCCTAAACTTAAATCCACTGGATTTTCTGATGATCTATTCGATTCTCTTAGGTATTTTCGACTTAATCGTAATAGATTTTGGCTTTCATTCATATTTTGATCTTCATTCATTGAGAAAGAATAATATGAGATTTCTTTTTGAGGAGAAAAACTAACAGAATTTTTTTTGATGGGATCTGAATTTCGACTGAGTAAATTATCTAAATTTTCTAAATACTTTCGAACGTTTTTAGTATCTGTGATATCATTAAAAATGCTATATTTGTATTTTTTGCAAGTTTTTTCGTTTTCTTATTTTTAATATTCATTTGTTTTTTTAAACAAAAAAAAATAAAATGAAGAAAAATACCATGAGGATTGTTTCGCTGATTCATTTGAATGCTTATTGGATTTTGTTGTTTTTTTGTTGACGTCAAATGACTCATTTGGCTTGTTTTCATAAAGTCTTCTGAATGTTTTTTTTCTTCACTTTTTTCAAAAACAGTCCTGAAAAAAGATTTAAAATCAACTTCTTTTTTCGGAGCATTTATCAGAATTTCATTTGAAAACCTTTTCTGGTCTTTAGACCCGCTTTTACAGCAATTAATATTCTGAAAAAAATTCTTGATTCTTGCATTGTTTTGAAAGGATTCTTTATTTTCAGGGGACATATTCTTTTCATATAATTTGAACTCATTTGAATGGGTTAAAGTTTTCTTCATGTCATAAAGCATCTAAAATTTTGCAAAGCAAGAAAAAGTTCTGTTGAATGCTTTATTTTTTTTAAATTTGATGAAAATGTTTTATTTGCATTTTTTTAAGAAAGGAAATTTTTTGTTTTAATTTTTTTTTTTTTTCTGTTTTCTATTGTTTTTCTCTCATATTTCTTAAAAATTTTTTTAATTTTTTATTTTATTTCGCATATGTTCCAGGTGCTATTGCATATCTCTTTCTGCTCTCGAAATATTTTCTGAAGTTCTGATTTCTGCAAGGGTTGACAGTGATCCAATCACCCATCAAGTCATGATACAAAGCCATATTCATGGGCATATATTGTTGTCCAATCCTTTCATAAAAAAAAATTAAATATATGAAAAAAAAATTAACAAATTTATTTACTGACTGTCATGATAGCCTTGTTTTGTGGTTTGTGGTCCCTCGACATTCTTTCCAGAAATCAACAAAAAGTTGTTTTTTTGTTGTCCTCTCCCTAAAATTTATATTACTTTTTTTAATTTTACTCGATTTGTAAAAATCTACATGAATCAAGTTTATGTTTCCAGAACATTGTGACGAAGGTTAAGGTCATCAGAGATAAGATAATTCTTTATTTTTAATCAAATTATTTATATCTTTCACATAAAACGAACCTTCCTCGAGCTTGTCTGAACTTGAACGTTTTCCAGAAGAAATACCCTGTTGGGTTTTTGACAATTCTCAAGAAATTTTTGATCAATCTCTTTTTATTGCCTCTATCTGGAGTTTTTTTGGCGGTCTAAATATAAAATTTTAAACAACTTGAGCTATTTATTGCTTTTTCTAACTCTAAATCTTTCTAAATCCCAATCATATTGCTTTCCAATAGATCTTTTTAAAGAAAAATAGTGATTTTTCCTTTTTTTTAAAAGACTATTTACCTGTAAATCATTTCGAGACGCTCTTTTTGATTTGGAACATGATAAAAGAGATAGTTATACCCATGGGTTCTTTAGATAAAGATAGCGATGTTGAAAAATCAAAGAGAAAAATAATGATTTACCGTGGTTTGGCTGCATCATCAGCGGATGAATGATCCTTCAACCAAATATAATCAGTTTGCATTCGTTCATGAACTCCTGCCATTTTTTGAAGCGAAAATAATTTATTGTTTTATTAAGAATGATTTTTTTAAGAATTCTTGTTTCGAGATTTTAATTCGTTTTTAATTATGATTTTATTTTAATGTTGGGATTTTTAATTAAAAAAAAAATGAGAAAATGAAGAATGAATCTAAAAAAAAAGGTTTTTTTCTTTTAATAAAAATTTTTTTTTTAAAAATAAATTTAAATTATAAAAATTTTGAAAAAAAAATTTTTTTTTTTAAATTTAAAGAAAAAAAATTAAGCGAAATTTCAAAATGAGAAAATCAACAACTGCAAATTACCTTCCCACGAATGCAATAAATTATGATTTCAGAAAAACGAAAAGCGTAAATTGTATAAGTGAACCCTTAATCAACTCGAAGCTTTTAAGCTTCGAGTTTTCTAGAGACAATTTCTTGAGTCTTCGTTCAGATATCTTAAACGGAATCTTAAATCTTTACAACACACGATTATTTTCTGAATATATCAAGCAAAATAAACTTGAAATGCCAAGCAGTGACAACATTCGTGCAAATTTAAATACATTGGAAATTAAAATTAATGCATCAGAAATCGAGATCGGTGAACTCAACAATTCTTTATTTATTTCTGCAATTTATACTTTGATAGAAACCCGGCAAATCTTATTCAGTTTGGTGGAACAAATTGATATGAAAAATTCTGATCGTATTTATTATGTTGTCTTTATTAATCAAAATGGGGTTTGGAGAGAAATTTTTCTTGATGGAATTTTGCCTTATAAAAAAGCTATCGTTCTAGAGGACGAAAACATATCCTCAACGAAAAAACCTATAAAAAAAGACAAAGAAGAAAAAAAACCAAAACAGACTTTATTTTTTTCTCATTTGAAGAACAGTTCAAGTTCAGAGGATTGGTTGGGCCTTTTGGAAAAAGCCTATGCCTTTGCTTATGGCTCTTATCAAAAGATGTTGAATTGTCTTTTAGAAGATATTTTATATGATTTGACTGGAGCTGTGATTGAGACAAAGAAAATAAAACAAATGAGCAATTTCGAATTAGGAGATCGCTTATTGAAAGATTTTAATAAAGGAAGTCCTATGGTTTTATTAGAAAATGAGCTAACAGATCGTTTAGATGAGTTATATGAAGAGAAAGAAACTTGCAATCAATGGGAAATCCCCATTATTGATGTGAGAAACACCAAAACGGAATATATCATAGTAAAAATTCGAAAATTAAAACCATTAAAAAAAAAAGAACTCACATATAATAAAGGTTCAAACAATTGGCCTCCTGATCTCAAGGCCGAATTGGCAATAAGGTTCGATCCAGATGATATCATTTGGCTTTCTCTCGATGAAATCAAAGAATTATTTTCAAATCTTATTATTTGCAATATAAACCTCCAGAATTTCCATAAAAGCATTCCTTTTGAGTTCGAAAACACCGAAATTTTGTCATATTCTCTCTGTGAAATAAATAATAACAATAGTTTTCATCTTGGAGTCACGATTTGTCAAGATGATTTGAGGGAATTTGACAATTCATTTGCCTATAGGTTTAATAATTTTTTAAAGTTTCGATGAAAATTTAATTAAAAATTCAGATATAGTAAAATTCGAATTTTTCTGGCAAAGGTTCTTGAAAAGGAAAAAGGATTGAAATTTATCACAACAGTCATTGGGAAGAAAAGGAATGTAGGATTTGATGTTAAGTTGGAAAAAGGGGTTTATCTTATATATTTTGAGATTGAATGGGAAAACATAATGGCTTCTTCTCCGAAGAAAATCAAAATGAATTTTTATCATTCAGATAGCCTTTGTTTGATAAAAATCGCGAAAAATTCACTGGAAATTCGTAAGAATTTTCTGAGCAATATTTTTTCAAGTCTTTCAATAATTCAGAAATTACAAAAATTTTCAGAAATTCGCAATTTCAGAAAGAAAATACATGAGAATATTGAAATGATTTATGGGGTTTATTTGGACTATTACTATTGTGTGGTTAAAAATTCGATTCTTACGAAACAATACTATAAAATGACAATACAACTCGAAATAGAAGGCTCTTTTTATACTGATGTTTCTTTGAAATCAAAAGATTTCAGAAATAAAGAGATAAAATTGCTGATTTATCCAAATAAAGACCTTATTTTAATTTTTAAAATGTCGAAGTTACTTGAAATAAATCCTAAAATCATCAAAACCTTGAAAAAAGTTGATAATTTCAAAAATTCTGCACAAGATTATGAAATAAAACCTTTTGATTTCCCTTCTGTCACACAAAACCTTCAAGAAATTTCTGAGAAACTTTCTATATTTACTTTTTTTAGTCTATCTGATGATGAAATTCGCCCTTATATTCTAAAATTAGGACAAAAAAATAAAAGAATTGTTGATGGGAAAGAAATCAAAGTTTATGCTTGGATTGCTGCTTTTGAAGAAGGAGTAGCTTTGCTTATAGAAAACTCTATGGATTCTGCAGTATATCTTGAAAAAATCACGTATAAGGTTGATAATTTAAAAATCCTTGAAAAAAAACAGAAGAAAGTGAACTTCTTTAATGGATATGTAGAAATTAACCTGAATTCGGGGGAATTCACTGTAGTGAAATGGAAAAAGGATAAAAATATTCCTATTTATTCTTATAATTTAAAAACTGATTCAATGATAAAGGAATCGAAATGTTCTTTTTAAATATGAAAAAATTTATTTTAAAAATTTATTGTTTTTAATAGGTTTTTCTTCATATTTTTCAAGAAAACAAATGAAATTTATAATTTTAATGAGTTATTCAAAAATCGAAATTTTACTTATTAATTAAACAAAAATTTAACAAATTCAATTAAAAATTTCGTGAGTTTTATTTAGAAAGATGGGGAATCACCAGTCTAAAAACACATCTGATATTCAATATCTAACAAACATGCGAAAAGATCCTATCCATTATAAAATCAATGACGATTTTCCTTATCCCAGACGTCCAAAACCAATGGAAGTTAATCAACAATTCACCGAAATTCTCAAATCCTGCATTTTAACCGTAGAACAAAATCAAGAAATTCCTTTATTAAAAGACGAAATCAAATGGAAACTTATTTGTAAACATCGTTATTTCTTATTAACAGCCAAACATCTTAAACCAAATGAGGGACAAAAAACAAAGGCTGAAGCCTTTGTTGAAAGTTTGAAAGCATCTGATTCTATCAGTGAAATTGATAAGCTATTGGAATGGTTAAGCCAAGAAGCCAAAGAAAATAACATCAATGATTTTTTAATTCATGGAGGCTTATATATGCTGATAAATGTATTGATTAGAGCAGAAACCTGCTCACGAGCCACACAAAACTACAATAAACAGTTGATTGTTTTGAAAATTCTTAGTTTTCTTACTACTTTCCAACAAACTATCAATGCTTTGATTCAAATCCCAAAAGCAATCAATGCAATTTTCTTGAATTTCAATAAAACGCAATTGGGTTTGAACAAATACGTTTTGCAAATTCTTACAAATATCAGCTGGAATTCAAAGGAAGGACCTAAGTTGGTTTCTGAAGCTTTGAGCTTTTATAAAAGTGAATTTGGGTATAAATTAAGATTTGAACCTTTTATAAACATCCTCGAAGAAGCGAAAAATGTTGTTTTGATAGAAATGACTGTGATGTTTATTAATACCTTAATTGAATCCCCGTCACAAGAAGACAAGAGAGAAGCGATAAGATCAGAATTTACTATGTGCGAGCTGAAGAATATTTATAAGGAGATAAAAGAGAAAATCAAAGGGAATAAATATAAAATAGAAGATAGCGTTTATAACGCGAGAAGAGGTAATTTTCTTTATTTTACAAATTTAATTTTTTTATTTTAAATTATTTTTTTTATTATTTTATTAATTTTTTCTGAATAATGTTTTTTCCTTGTTGAAGGAAGTAAAGAAATGAAAATGCTTGCAGACCCTTTTTCTCTAGTATTATTGGATGAAAAAGAACAATTTGATGAAAAAATGACTTCAATTCTTCGACAAATCGAAATTTTCGAAAATCGTTTTCAACAATATATTGAAGAAAAAGAAGAAGAGTGTGAAAGCTCTAATGATTCTAAAGAGGAAGAAATTAATCAAATCCAAAGAAAAGAAAACAAAAAGAAAACAGTTGATTTTTCTGATATTAATGAAATTTTCGCGAAAATCGTTGGAAAAACTTTATCCAATGAAAATTATGAGAATTTTTTCAAAATCTTGCAGCAATTATGTTTGATTCCCAGCAACGAACAAGGCACTAAGGTCTGGAATATTCTGAATAAAAGTTTACAAGATATAACGGGAATCAAACAAGGTTTATTTCTTTACGATATGTTTTTTTCTTTAGTTTATTAGCTGAATTATTTTTATTTTATTTTCATATTTGAAGAAAAAAAAATCATTATTAATTTTTTTCTCTGTAATATGTTAATTATTTTTCAGACAAGGTTTTAAAACTCGAACAATTGGAAACTTTGATTGAAAATAGTGAATGTAAAGAAGATTTAGAGCAGAAGCTCTCTTATATGGACACACAATTGAGAGTAAGAGATGATGAAATCAAAAATGTTATTTTTTATTTAAATTATAATATATAATATTTTTTGGATTTTTAAGCTTAAAAAAGGTAAATTGAATATGGAAATACAGTTGAAAGGATCAGAGAAAAAGGCTGAAAGCTATGGAAAAGAACTAAATAAACAGATCGAAGCTTACAAACTCTTAGAATTCCAATTAAATGATATAAAACACAATAAAAAAAGCCCTGAAACCACAATAAAAAAAGCCGAACTCAATACTTTAAAGAATCAAAATTCAATAAAAAATGTCATTAATGATGGAAAGGTGTCGGGTTCTTTAGAAAAAAAACAAGGAAATAAATCATTTTATGCAAATGAATCTGAAACCAATAAAAAATCTGATCAAAAAGTCATAGATATTACAAAATCAGAAGAATTCCAAGAAAAACTGAATAATTTGACTGAGAAACAATCAACAGAATTCGAAGAAAAAATAAAGGGTTTGAATAAGAAAATAGCAGAGTTGGAAAGATTTATCAATAATGGAATAGATGAAGGTTTTTCATCCACACAATACATTAAACTACAATCAAATCTTACAAATTTAGGGTTTTCGCCGTTGAAAGAACAATTTAAAACTGTTAAAAAAGAAACTGAAATTGAGACACCTCTCGAAAATCAAAACGATTCCAAAGAATCTGCCACAAAAAAAGACAATATAAATAATCCTTTAAGTAATTTCAAGAAGAAAAAAACTACTGCAAAAGAAGATTTAATTTTCGATACCGAAAATGAAAGACTTAATTATCAAAAAAATAATTCCTTTAGCATGAACATCAACCATTCAAATTGCTCCAATAAAGAAATAAATAAAAGCAAAGAAACCAATGTTGAAATTACTTTTGAAACAAAAACAACTCTTCAAATAATAAATCCACTCCCTAAGCTCGATCTTGAAGAAAATAAATCATATGAATCTCCAATAGAAAAAAAATCAAATGAATCTTCAAAAGAAACAAAAGAAAACAAATCAACTGATTCTCCTAAAGAAACAAAAGAAAAAAAATCAAATGAGTCTACAAACGAAACGAAAGAAAACAAATCAAATGAATCTCCAAAAGAAAAAAAACCAGATGAAATAAAATCATTGTCTCCTACTCCATCACCATTACTGAATTCTGAATCAATTTCACCTAATAACTTTCCGATGAATATGCCGCCTCCTCCTCCTCCACCCCCTCCTCTGTTCGGCTTAAAACCTGGTATGCCTCCTGGCATAAATCTCTTGAATCTCTTAAATAAAAAACCTGCTGGGTCGATCAAAGAGAAAAAAAAGCCTAATGTTCCTATGAAACAAATATTATGGACATTAGTAAACCCTTTAAATGTTAAAGGAACTATATGGGAAACTATTGATGAAACAACAGTTTCTTATGAAATTCCCCATTTAGAAACGGAATTTACCTCAGTAAGAGCTGATAAAACTGTGATAGTAAGCAAAATTCCATCAAAAATTTCCCTTTTATCACCGAATCGTACCCAAAACATCAATATTGTGTTGAGCAGATTGAAAATGAGTCCTGCTTCAATAGCTGAAGCTATTTTATCAGTAAATGAAGAATTGTTAAATTTAAATGTGGTTAATTGTCTTTTAGATGCAATTCCAAACACTGATGAGATATCCTTGATTTCAAACTATGTTGGCGATATGAATATGTTAGAAAATCCAGAGAAATTTATTTTGGAGATCAAAGATATCAAAAATTTGAAGACAAGATTGCAAGCAATGCAATTTTATTTCACTCATAAGGAGTTATTCGAAGATTTACAATTGAAAATCAAGAAGGTGCTTGAATTATTTGAGAACATCTCCAAAGAACAGAGGATTATCATATTAATGAAATATACTTTGGCTATTGGAAACTACATGAATGGTGAATCAGCTAGAGGTGGAGCTTTTGGTTTTAAACTCGATGTATTTGAAAAAATAGTTGATATTAAAAACATCAATGGAAAAAAAAATCTTTTGGCTTATATTATTGAAATTATTGAAAATAATATAGGCCGTTCATATATCGAAATAAATGAAGAGTTTCCTTTGTATGAATTTGGCAGAAAATTGCCTATTTCACAATTATTTTCTGATTTGGACTATATTAAAAAAGGAATTGAATATGTCAGAGTAGCGAAACAAAACAAAAATGCTGGAGTTGTTGATAATATACAAGAAGTTTTGGAAAAATTTGAAGGTGAAGTAAAGGATAAATTCCAAGATATTGAATTTGAGCTTGGCTGTTTAGATCAAAAATATAAAAGGGTTTGTGAATTTTATTGTGAAGATCCAAAACAAATGAGCTCGGACATTTTTGTGGAGAATTTTTATAAAATATGGACAGCATGCAAAAAAGCTAAAGTGATTCTTATTAAAGAGAACAAAGAATTGTCAAAAGTACAACCAAAAGAAAAGAAAGGTTTATAATAATTACTTCTTGATGTTTTTTATGTTATTTATTGATCTTTACAGTGGAAAACAGAAAATCTAATGTTGGGAATATGTTTAATAATCCTGAAGAATTGGCTAATACAATAACTCATTTAAGAATCAGCAGAGGATGTATATTAATTATAGTTTTATTAAATTATCGATTAAATATTTATTTTTAAGCGATTGTTGGGAAGGCAATGAAATTTGAAAGAAAATGAATGAATGAGAGGCTTCTTTTAAAATAAGAGATCTTTTGAGATATCTAGTGAACTAAAACTATTTTCAAAATAAATATATTTTTTTTCGAAAATGAAGTTTCTTGAAAAAATTTCATTAAAATGTATAAAAGATTTGAATGAAAATAAAAAAAAAATTTGAGTTAAAGTCTTTAAATTTTTTACTTTTATAATGGAACAACTTCCGAAAATGCAATTTTGTATATGCAAAATTTTGCATTTAAATGCATTTTTAATTTAATGGATAATTTGTCTAGCCATAAAACAAAAAATTTCAAATTGAACTGCCAAAAATTTAGGAATTTTA
>JFJP01027240.1_pt1 | contig 16087 bp, 15 predicted proteins | sample 431651 | NCBI WGS metagenome assembly JFJP01 (sample SAMN02602958, study PRJNA72255) | Microbial mat metagenome, whole genome shotgun sequencing project. | biome: fresh water; feature: sink hole; material: water; isolation source: purple microbial (photo- and chemosynthetic) mats found in... | reverse complement strand
TTTCTTATATATATATTATACAATATATATTTAAAAAAATTAAACAACTATTGTCCCAAAACAACAATAGTCTCAGAATTCGGCGCAGAACATTTCTTTCCATTCTCATTACAAAATTCCTTTGCTAGCTTATATTCATCAGAATTTGAATCAGCGCATCTTGCTAAAACTGCCTGATCATTCTCGAATTTCAAATCTTGAGGCCTGACATTATTTTTAACATAATGATGATTTTAAAATTTAAATAATACAAGTTAATTGTTATGGTGGTTGAAGGACAAATACTGTCTTTGGTGGCAGTTTCAGTTTTACCACAATAAAATAAACAACTCCATAGGAGATCGTCTTTCTAAGGGAAAAAATTATGGTTTTTTGAGAGAAATTTTAGTGAGATAATGAAGACAGATGCTTTTGTTTCTTTTGTTTCCTTGGTTTGCTGCAAGAACATCATGGGTTTTAAATAGGCCTTTAGGAGGAGGTTTCGACTATGAACTTGATGGAGAAAGAGCAAAGAGAGAAAAAAAAATATATTTATGATTTTTTTCATCCGTTTTTTGATTTTTTTTTATAAATTAAAAGGGATGTGTTCTAAGTTTTCTTTGAAAAATTTAAAAAAATTAGTTTTTTTTATTAAAAACAACTCAAAACAAAAAATTTCAAATTTCAAATTTTTTTAAAACATATTAGAAGCAAATAAACCATAAAAAGAAGAAAACAGTCTTTTAATATTTAGTAGTTTTCTAAGATTTTGTAATATTATTGGTAGATTTATTTTGTTCATTTTGTTTATTCATCGTTTGTTTCGAAGCTATCAGATGTGGGTTGCTTTCGTTTTTAACAAGATTAAAAAATTCTTGAATATCGCTCGTTTTGCATATTCTTTAATTTTTCCCAAAAAAATTATTACTTTGAAAAAATTAACGATATTTTACTTCAGCAATGTGGTAACTGTCAACCTGCTTTCTGAATTAATTTGCTTATAGACGAAATTCGCGATATCATCGGAATCTATTTCTGAGTTCATTGAAAAAATCTTGTAAGTGGCACTGATGCACGAATACATCATAAATTCTATATCGATTGCAGCCAAGCTTTCCAATTCATTTAGATCAAATAAATCAAAAAGAACTAAAAAAAAAAAATTATTTGCAAATAAAGTCAAATTATTGAAATACATCGAACTTTATCTTCATTCTTTGAGTCTGAAAACAAAGCCAATCCACTAAATAACTCAAGGGAATCAATTAAACCGTTGTTATCAGTGTCCCATATCACAAAGGCCGATTCATTTGAGCCGAAGATTTGTTCGAATTCTGTTAAATCCATTGAAAAATTATCGCATATTGATTTGAAAGTAGCATGAAAATCAGACAATTTCGATAATGGCACTAGAAATTCGAGATTTTATAGTTTTTTTAGTAGAAAATTTACTGTTTAACAAGGAACTCGTGTTTTTACGATAGCCATAACTAGACTTGATCACTGTCAATGAATTTCCCATTTGAAAATGAAAAAAAAAAAAAATTTAATTTTAATTTAAATACAATAATTTTATTTAAATTTTTTAGCAAAATATTCATGAAGTTGGTTTGATTTCACTTGCAATGGTCCTTTTTTCCTTTGCATATTCTCTAAAACTTCGAGTATTTTCTTTTGTTCTTCAATTTTCAGCTCTTCTGTTGCGTTTTTATCCTTGAAATCATCCAAGAAATTTAAGCAGATTTTTTGTAAAAAATTCGATTTTCCAATCATTGCCAATCTTTTTAATAAAGAGACTGCTGTTTTCCTTTTCAATTTCTTTAAGCAACTGCCTGTTTTCATCATTAATCTAATCAGATATATATCATCTCCAGAGGCTAACACTTGTGTATAGGCTTCATCTAGTTCATTATTCTCTAAAGAATCAATAGTTTTATTCCACATATTCGAAATTCCTTCTTCTTTTTCGAGAATATCATGAAATTTATCGTTGTTCTCCTGAACTATTTCTTCATTAAAATCAAGAGTTTCATCCAAATCATCACTGCTATCATATTTTATCGTATTATCAAGCTCATTCTCTTCATTTTCATGTGAATGTAAGATTTTATGAGGAATTTTGGGGACGATTTCCGGATTTATAAAATTTTGATCTGCGATTTCGCTGCAATTCTCACAAAAAATATGATAATTTTCTTTTGATTTCATCAGAATTTCATTTAATTCCTTTTTGAGATTTTCATTTGAAGTTTTCAAATAGTCTTTTTTTATTTTATCATGACCTAAAACAATGAAGCCTCCTCCTGAAAAAAATTTTCATTTCTATCATAAATAAAAAAAAGAACCTGTTCCTGTTTTTTTCTTTATAAAATTTTTGCCTTTGGTTTCAACAATCCAACCTGCATCTTTTGTGAATATTTGCTCGAAATCAGACTCATTTTTCTGTCTTTCCTGGTTGTTTTTATAAAAATCATTCGAAGATTTCCAGTTTACAAGGTCATTATCGCAGTTTTTCTGATAAAAATTATTTGAAGATTTCAATTTTATCAACTCATCGAGATTCATTTTACCCCCGAAAACCTGAGAAGTTTTAGCAACTTCTCTTTGATGATATATTTGAATAGCCTTATTCCAGTAATTAATAGCATCTTTAGCAGCATTTTGTACTTTTATTACACGATCTTTAGTTGTTTCATTTAAAGCAACAATGATTTTTTCCTTTATATATATTTTTTTTATTTGGCTTTTTATTAAAAAAGTGAATTTTACATGAAATGCACCGATTATATATTCCGAAGTTTCCAATGATTTTATTGCTAAAATTTTCAATAAAGAGCAGGATTCTATTTTGAAGAGATAATGATTGAACGGCATTTTGGCGTTATTTAAATAAAACAATGTTTTATCAATTATCTCCTTAATGCAATAAGAATAATCCTCCCAGTTTAAATAGGCCATCATCAGAGTAATTATTTGTAGAAATGTCGGAACATTAAAGGTGTTTTTCTAAAAAACCAACAAAACCTATAAAATGAATAGAAAAACGATAATTTTACAAGAAAAATTGTGATGGTTTTTTGAGAAATTAATTGAAGAAATTCAAAATCGTTCAAATTTCCTAAACAATCGATAAAATCTCTTAAAATTATCAGACATGTATGTTGTGATAATCTATCAGTTCCCCCAACGATTATCCCGATCAGAGTCTCAAACATCAATAAACTTCTTATTTGTAAACTCTCTTCCAACAAGCAATTTATATAAATTTCCCTCCACGTTTTACTACAAGCATTTAATATTTTATCATTATCATCTTTGAAATAGTTTTGCAAAACACTGATCAATTTCAATACAGTTTTCGTTATATGAGGAGGTTTTTCTCTTGGATCTATTAGATTTGTCTTATAAATATTCGCAAGAAAGCCAATAAGCAGGATTTCATATTCATTGGTCGATTTATTTGGAGGTCGTTTATAATCCATTAATGATGATAACCAAACTTTGATGTTTTTTGAGCTTTGGTTGTTTGTGATTAAGTTATATATTTCCTTTATCGCGAAATCTTTGGTTTCTGAGAAGGAAAGTTTAGAAAGAAGTTGAACGAATCGGCTTTTTAGATCATTTTGAAAATTTGTTTGATTTTCCATTATTTGCTTGTTTCAAAAAAAAAAACTGATTTTATTTATTTATTGATCGAATTCGGTTATATTAAAAATAATAAGACATAAAATTGTATTTTTTTTAATTTTTTTTTAACAAAAACAGAGCAATATAAAGAGTCAAGACTAATACATCATTTTCATCTCATTTTTTAATTGTCACCTTTGCCTAAAAGCACATAAAGGATTTTCTCCTCCAAAAGCGGAACGAATCCAAAGATCGATAACCCCTTATTTTTTCAAGTTTATAGGTATTGTTTTATGTTTTTACATCTGCTTCACATGATAGTTGAATTTTCCTGCAAATCTCTTCATTAATTATTTGATCACCTTCTTGTGGTATTTGATGAAGAAAGAATTCCGCGTCTGATTTTGCTTTGTCGAAAAGTAACACATAGAGGGTTTCTAATAAAAATTAAAGATATGTAAGTTGGCTTTAAGAAAAAAATAAAAATACTGCCATTTTCTCCTCCTGTTAAATTGATAATTCCTTTGAAAACCAAATCATTTTTCGCTCGTTCATTGATTTTGTGCATTATCTCTTGTGAATTCAAATTTTCAAGAGCTTAAAAAAATAGAAATAAAGGATAAATAAATAAATTGATAATTAATTGAAGAAATACTTAGACTTTGCATTTCAAAATGTGTTTCATTTAAAGAATCTTTGCTTTTCCTCTCATCATCATAATTGTTCTTCCTGATAGTCTATAAATTCCAGATTTAGCAAAGGTTTGATTTGATAAAAGATTAAAATAACCTTTAAGAATATAAAAACATATTCGTTTAAGTCATTGGGATTATGATGATATCCAATATATTCAGTATTATTTCCTTCTTGGCTTTTATTCCAAAAATAAAATTCTCCTTTTAAATAAATTTTTTACTTGAAGAATTTCTTCAAATCTACATAAGACATATTCGGTTCAACGTTAAGCCTGATTCTTTTTTCTTCATATTCATATTTTTCATCCCTGCTTATTTCTAAATGTGTGATTGTTTCGAATAATTGCGATATAATTATCGTTTCTTTCAGTTCTAAAGGATTGGGAAAAACGAAAGTAGCCATATAATTGATCTAAGCAGAATTATTTTCAGATAAACAAAGATTTTTTACTTGATTTCCAAAGAAATTTGTATTAAGAATACTTACTATACTTTTTTTATTTGAATAATCCACTTTTAAAGTCTCAATTTCAGTTGATTCATAAGTGGATTGTGGAGAACCTCCTATATTCATGTCATATTTCTTGTTGGATTCAATAAAAATTGAATTTTTGCTTGTTTCGCGTTCGTGGTTGTGGATTATGTTTTCGACTTGGTTCAAAATCCTTTGACTTCTCGGAGCTTTTTCCTTGTTTTCTTCATATAATTTGGTGCGGTCGTATTTATTTAACAGGATTTTTTCACGAGTTTTGCGATCTGCACATGGCAGTTCAAAAATTCGATTACCCATAATGGTTTTTTATCCGTTTATTCTTTTAATTTTTTATTTAAATGAAAAATAATGCAAATAATTAATTTTTTTATTAAAAATTAGGATTTTTTAATGGTTTTGTTTTTTAATTTGAACAATTTTGAATTAGTGCTGTTCTCATTCTTTATCACCTTCTCTTCCTTTTTTAATTTTTTTTTTTTCCTTTTCTTTTTTTTCTTTTCTTATAATTTTTTTTTTTTTAAATTATTAAAAAAGTCTTTATTTAAAAAAAAAACCTTCTTTTGGCAAAAATGAAGTTCCAAATTCTTTTATTTTTTCTTCAGGCAAAGGCGATTGATAGCCATAATGCGATTTCTCAAGTTTACTTTCATTAGCGAGAGAAATTTCCAATATAGCGAGATTTTTCTTTACCTTAATGTTTTCTAAATCTGGGGTTAAACTTTTATATTCGTCTTCTATTTCTTCAGATTTTATTTCATTTATTTGGGCTAATCCCTTGATCTTTTTCATCAGAACATCAGCTGTTATAAGAGCTTTATTAACAGCATTCCCTGAAGCTTTTAATATAATCTTCTCGAATTTTTTATTTATGAGAAGTTTCGCTCCGTATGCAATATATTTTTTTGAAGACCCCATCGATTTTATATTTATGACCGAATTTGGCTCAGAATGCTTGATTTTCGATTTTTGAACTCTTGTGTAATTATTATAAAGCTCCATTTTTTTTTAAATTTGATTGAAAATGTTAAAAAATGAAAAGAAAATATAAAAACAATTATTGATTAAAGTTTAATTGTTTATTGATATTTTCCACAACGAAAGCTCCTTCGATCATTGTTTTGCTAGGAGCGGGTTCCACTGGCAATTTGCTCATGTTTATCTTGTTATTCACAATAAACAGTGGGTTATTATTCTTTAAAACGTCATCATTCAAAGAAATTCCATCAAGATATTGCTTCAGAAGACTTTTCAATAAAACATTGTCATTTTGCAAGGATTCCTTTTGTTTTTGGATCGCTAATTTGTCCAATAAAACCTTATTATATCGTTTGTAAAAGTTGTTTAAATAGCTGAATTCCTTGTACATTTGTTCAGTAATTTCTATAATTTTCATCAAAAAAATATTTTTTTTAGAGAGAAAATAAATAAAAAAACCTTGGAAAATAGGCTTTAATTCTTCAGGAATATCACCTTCTTCAATAGAACTCTCATAAAATGGTAACACTTTTTCTTTTTCTGTTTCTAATCTTCTACATAATTCTGCAGTTTTAATGATTTTTTCTCCCAATGCTGTATAATCTTTAAGTTTCAATACTGCATTTCTGCTGTTATTCACCAATTCAGTCAATCTTCTTTGCTATTTATACTCAAATAATATAAAATAATTTTTCTAAGAGAAAACCTCTTCTTCTCTGAATTTCATCATTTTGATCTTAAGTTCCTGGTAATTCTTTTGTATGTTTTCTTTTTCTTTTTTAAGCGCTAGGTTTCTCGCTTGGAATTCTTTGGTATGCTGCAGAATCTTCAGCTTCATTAGATCGATATTTGCCTTTTTAATATCAATATTCCTCACCAATGTATTGATATTAGCAGTCATTTTTTTATTGAGCTCAAAATAATGTGAATGATCATCAGTTCTTTAAAAAATAAAAATTTGGTAATTTAATTTATTTCTCTCTAACTTTTTAGCAGTGTCACTGATGTATTTCTGATGCAATTGTTCTAAATCACTGTAATACTTTGTGTGTCTTGACTCCAAACCAGTCCTCATCGCGTTTTCATCCTCAATGTTTTTATTCTTAGTTTCTTCATGAAACCTTGATTACTTATGTAATCATAAAAAATTCACAAATAAAAAAAATACGTTTGATGCTCATTATTCGCTTCTTCTAACTTTTTCTTCTCTTCTTCCTTCACAGTTTCAATCATATCTTCTACTTCCTTTATCTTATTCTTATGATTTCTTATCATATCTTCTCTTTCCTTCATATAAAACTTCATAAACTTTAAAACAAAACAAAAAATACCCGATCAAATTCTTCTTCAATTATTTTCACATCCCTGTCAAATTCTTCATGTAAGCCTCTCAAACGACTGTTCTGTAAAAGGATCATTTCTTCTAGATGAATCAGATGATTTCGCAAAGCCACTTGATATTGATCTTCGGCCTCATCGATATTTTTATCCAACATTTGTATAAAAGCTTCTTTGGAATCTAATTCCCTTTGATTATTTTGCGAATAGATATCTATGTCATTTTTTAATTGCTCGGTTTTCGCGATTCGCATGATTTTTCGCCAATATGTCAACAGTTTCTTCTGGTTGTAATTCACGATTTTCTGCTCTTTTTGAACTCTTTTTTTCAATTCATCACGCTTCACCTTCGAAAATTTCATAAATTGATCATATTCTTCTTGTGTTTTGGCTATTGGTTTCAATTTCGTGTTTTTCTTCTCTTGTTGAGCTCCAGGCTAATTATTTTTATTTCTATAGAGAAGGATAAAGAAATAAAGAACCTTAGTGCTTCTACCCTTTAAGGTTTTCCCTAATAAAGCCATAATTAGCAATGGTTTTTTGTATTTAATATAACGATTTTAATTATTATAGAAAAAAATTTGAAAGAGAGGAAAATTTGGTTTTTGATAAAAATCCAAAAAATTTTTTCAAAATTTAATAGTAAATAATCAATATTTAAATCAACACATATTTTTTATGGATTTCTCTCAGAGAAATAATGCGACTTTCCTGAAACTGCTTGATCTCATCTCTTTTCTTACTCATCATCACTTGATTAAATGACAAATTTCTTGTGACAAATCGTTTGTCCAAAGGACCATTGATTCTATCAGTTAAACAAGAATCCAAACTTTTTTCTTTTGATGAGAAAATCTTCGATTTTTCAATGGTTGGCAGCTTAATCTCATCGTTGAAATCAATGAAATGGCTTTCATTATTAGGGTTATTTCTTTGATAATAGTTCGATCTTCCTTGATTTTGATTATTTTTTTTTTCTTTTTGAAACAATTTTTTTGCCAAAAACTTGTGAGATTTCATCTGTTTTGCTTCAATGGGAAATTCAATTATTTGGCTTTTAGTCTCTTGACTTAATTTAATCGGATTTAGCGTTATGCCACCTTTTTCAATTTCTTCTTTTTTCTTTGATTTGATTTTTTCTAAACAATTTTTCATCTTTCTAACAGTTTGGTTAAAATATGGTAATTTCGGCTTCACATTGATTCCATTTAAAAGAATTAAATTCGTGTTTTCGTAAAGACTTGAAACTGAAATGTTCTTTTTAAGTGTATTTTTTGATGATGAGTCCTTTGTTTTTTTAATTTTCAACATTTTTTTAGACTCGCCAAAAGGGTTGTTTGCATAAACATTTTTAATTTCAGGAAAATGGAAGCCTTTGTTTAAAGCATTTTTCTCCACTAAATTGTTGAAATTTCTGATAATGAATTCCATTTCTAATAATTGCTCTTTTTAATTTATAAATAAAATCATTTTTCATGAATTTTTATTTAAGAAAACTTGCGTTTGGCCTTTTATTTGCATCAATATTCAGAAGAGTTTGTATTAAAAGACTCAAATCATTTGAAAATTGCTTTGAAATAGGGGGATAATAGCCTTTTTTTAAATTTATTCGTTTAAATGAATAAATTAAAAATAAAATATTATTTACCCCTCAAAATTTTTTTTTTTAATTCCTCAATGTTTTCCCCTCGAAACGGAGGTTTTAAACTGCAAATTTCATAAATAAGACATCCCAAAGACCAAATATCACATTTTTCTGTATATGAAGACGATTCCCATAATTCAGGACTATTGCAAATAAACTCTCAATATTTGTGAATTTATTGCTATTATATTATTACCAAAGATAATTGATAGGGATGGTGGAACTCAAATATTCTTTATCTTCTATTAAATTAATATCTCCAATTTTAACAACTCCATCAATTGTTAATAAAATATTAGAAGGCTTTCAATTATTTATTAAAAACAAAAATTTCAAATAAAAAAAAACTATATAAACCTTTAAAGCCTTATGAAATATTTGTTTTCCATGCAGGCATTTCAATGCTTTCAAAAGCTATTAAAAACTATATTTCCATTGATTTATTCAAAAAAACTTGAAAGAAAATAATCCAGATCTGTTCTTCATCGATTATTTTTCGTGAATGCAGGTATTCGTTCAATTTACTCTGAAGATCTCCTTTATCAGCCAATTCAATAAGTAGACTAAAAAAAAATTATTTTCATTAATTTGCTCATTTACCTAAAGGCTTTTTCTTTTTCATCATAAGCGATCTTGTGATATTTGATGATATTTGGATGATCGATGGCAGAAATCTTCTGGAATTTCTCAAAGACTTTCTTAATTTTAGCCTCCTCTTCAGAGTGGAATTTCAGTTTCTTTAGGATATAATCGATTTTTTCATCGATGTTGCGAACTCTGAAGATGCTGGAATATTGACCTTCTCCTATAAAATTGACGATTTCATATTTTTTCATTTGTATTGTTTAATGAAGAAAAAAAAAATTAGTTTTATTTTATTTATTTTATGAATAATATTCATAAACTATTTAAAAAATTTCCTTTTGCTTTTATTCTTTTTCACTTTATTTTTGGCCTCTCCATCCTTTACCATCATATGAACCACATCCAAGAATTTCATATTCTTATTATCTTCCATCTCTTGGAAAAATCCCATTCTTTTACTACGAATTCCAGCGCTTGGAGGCTCATTATTCATTTTTTTTTCGTTATTAAAATTAGTCGGAGAATTCAGCATATTCATTTTTTTATCGTAACTAGTCGGATAATGCATTAATGGATCTATAGGATTCAAAGGGTTGTTAATAATTTTCGATCCTTTGCTAGATCGAATTTTTTTCATGATAATTTCTGGCATTTTGTTTCTCATTTCTTGAGAAAAGAAGGTATATTTCGATAATCGATTTGTTAATTTTTTTTGTTTTTGCATTTTATCCTGCACGCTTCTTCTTAAGGTTTCTGGACAATTGATAACATTTATCAGTTTTATCAGATTATTTTCTGGGAAATAATTCTTGAAATTCTTTGCTTTTTCAAAGCATTCGATATTTTTGATCATTTCTTCAATGATATTCGCATTAATACTAAAAATGCTTGAACCTTGTTTCAGATTTTCTTCATTTTTTTTGTTGGAAAAATCAGGAAGAATCATGGAAGATTCTCCTCCTTGTTTAGTTTTGCTTGCGAGAGAAGCTTTCATTTTTGAAATGGAGTGCAAAGAAGGCACTCCACCACTTTCTGTTGGGTTCTTTAATATAGGTTTACTAATAAAATTAGGATGTAATTCGTTTTTTTGGTTCATTTTCTTCAAATTTTCTTCAAGAAAATCGCTTTTTTGTTTTGAATACTGTGTTTCTTCTCGGTTTCCCAATACTGCAAAGGCACTATGTCTATAGGTTAAATTATGTGGGTCATTCAGCAAGATCAAGCTATTACTAGAGGCGTTCTTTGTTTTAATGACGCTTAATCTATCATGAAGTTCTGGTTGAGTTTTATTATTATCGTCATCTTTATCTTTTTCTTTGATATTGTCAATTTTGTTTAAAAACTGATTGTTTTCTATAGGATTTTTGATAAAATCATGTGTTTTCTTTTCTTTTTCTTCGGATTGTTGCATAGAATTGGCTTCATCTAAATGATTTGAAGAATTGAAATCTCTTTGATCTAAAAGAGTTTCCTCCTCGTCTTTATCATCGTCATCATCATCATCTTCCTCATCAAAAGAAGAATCTTCTTCGTAAATTATTCTTCCTGTCAAATTTCTCATTAGACACTTCAAATTTTTGTAACGATTTATTTCGAAATTCTCTTCAGCTTTTTTCATGTTCACATTCAGTAAATCTATTTTTTTTTCTATTAATTTTCGATTTTTAACAGCATTCAGTGAAATTCTTTGAGAATTTCGTAGGAATAAAGAGTCTCTTTCCTGATCAATTTGATAATTATGGGTTTTAATGATTTTCTCATTGTCTGGAATATAATGAATTTGTCCACATTTATTGGATAAATGGCCGAGTTGATTGCATGAAAAACAGCGTGTTCTCAATGGATTGTAGTTTTCATAGAGCATTATCTGGTCTCGAATCATGCAGAATTTATCATAATCATCTATTAAATTTTCATTATTCTTTAAAATGTTAACAAAATCACTTCTTTTTATTGAGAAAAGAGTAGAAAAATCAAGACTTTTCGCAGAAGCCAGTCTTGCCTTTCCAGTGAAAAAACTGATTTCCCCGAAAAAATCACCTGGTTTCAAATTTTTCAAAAGAATTTTCTCATTATTTTCATTATTTTCATTTTCTTTCTGCAAAACAGAGTTATTAGTTGCGATTTCCACCGCCCCTTTCATAATGAAATAAATCGAAGGATCTTCAGCCCCTCCTTCATCATAGATAATTTCCTCAGGAATAAACTTGCAATCTTTGATGAAATGCACTACTTTCTTCAAGGCTCTCTCTGAAAAATTCGCATAAAAAACAGGGTATTTTCTTAGAATTTCTCCATACGCTTCTAAAAGCAGTTCTTCTTTTAAATTCCCGCTTAATACGTTGATAATGTTTGTTTCTTCTTCTAAATTCTGAGCTTTTTCTTCTTTCCAAATAAATCTCAAATATTCTCGAATTCTCATCTGTAAATCAATATTGACCTTTTTCCTCTGCATGAATTGATTGATTATATTGATATTATGTTTAAATGTGTTGTTTTCTTTATTGATATCTTGAAGGATCATGCCAATGCTATTCAGATTAAAGGCATAAACCCCACAGCCGAAGATAATAGTCATCAAAGCAAAGATCACTTCCAAATTATTCTGAGGCACAATATCGCCATATCCAACAGTCATAATGGTGACTGATGACCAATAAATCGAATAAAGGTATTTCTGGAGCCAAGGAGAAAATTCTAATCCTTTATTGAGCAGCCATGTTTTTTCATCTGAATGAATATCAGCGATTAAATGCCATAAACATCCAATGAAGTGAGCTACCAATAAAGAAATAAAGGTCAATCGAATAAGACTTATGATGTTTTGATATTTTTCTCCAATAAGAAATTTTTCGAGGATTCTTGAGTAAATTTGCATAAAGTCTCGTAATTTTATGTAAATAAACAATTTTATGATATTGAACTTGCGAAGGATAAAAAATAAATCTTCTGCATCAGCAGTGTCCATTGAACATCTTTTAGCATTGAAATCTTCCAGACAATTGAATGCTGGAGAATTGATATGCATTTTAATAAACAAATCTAGAAGTAAAGGGAAAATGGCGACTATATCCTTTATCAAATGTTTTTTTAAGTAGTTTGATATGATTTTTGATCGACTTTTTTCGATAACCCCGCTTTTGAAATAAGATGAGTTCAAATTGATTAAAATGTCACAAAAGAAGAAAACTAACGAAACTATCAGAATAAGCATAGACAAATAGTTGGCTTCATAAAAACTTATTAGCATTGGGAGATAAAATAGCCAGAAAATTATCATTATCAAATGCATGATATCCCAGAGAATCTTGAAATTTTGATAAGGGTGAAAGACTTTTATATGGTTTTCTAAAAAGATTAGTATGGAAACTGATTTTTTAAATCGAGATCGGAGCGCAAAACGAATTTTGTTCACTCTGAACCCAAGTAAATCTATGCCTTTAAGAGGAGTTAATGAAGTCTTAAATTTCTCCTCTTGATAAAAATAAGACTTATCGTTCAATATTTGAAAGCTTCCCTTTTTCAACTGTGAAATATCCCGAAATGAAGTGGAGTTTCGCAATTTATAAAGAAACTTTTTCACAAAAGGAATTACAGTAGAGTTTCGAGCCTTCAAATGGTTTTCTAAGAGTTTCTCATTTGGTGTATTTGAGGCTAAAGTTAGCTTTTCTTTTTCAGGGACTTGATGCTCTAATTGCACTTTCTTTTGACGCTTTTTTTTTAGACTTAATGGACTCAGATCTTCTGTCAATGTTTTCATAAGTTTTTTGTCTATAATGTTAATATCGTCACTTTTTTCCAGAAATAAATCATTCGATTTTACGGTTTGTCCTCCTGATTTCTCTTGATTAAAATGCTCAAGTACTTGTTCGAGAGGGAAAATCAAATGAGGCAAAACTTGGTGTGCTGGTGTTTCATCAATGCTCAAATCATGGAGGTGAGAACTCAATTGACGTTTGCTAAGAAATTTCGTCTGAAAATTCTGAAAATCATTATTTTCAGGCAACTTGAAATTAATCTCTTTTTCATTTTTTGAGTTTGCCATCTGAGAATTATTTTTTTTGTTTAGATTAAATGAAATTAAATCAGTTTATTTTAGATTTAAATTTAGATGAATTATCCCCAGTTTCTAGTCCTAAATTCCCAGCCATAGCTTCCATTTCGATGCTCAATTTTCTGGATTTCTTTTTATTTTCCGGACTGATGCTTCTCGTATAAACAACACTTTGTTTATTTCGCATTCTATTTGAATATATTGTCAAATTAGGTTTCCCCTGATCTTTTTCCTTCTGTTCTTCAAAACTGTTGTTAAAAGTTACTGGATTGTCCTCTTTATTGCTTGATTTGTCTTTTTCTTTTGAAGAATCTAAGTCTTCTGTCACCACAAAACAATTGTTTTTTATTAGGGTTTTCTTGAAAGTTTCTACCTCATTTTTTATAGATTCTGTTAAAAATTTAGGCAAAGTCTTTTGATGTGATAAAATTTCTTCTGAATGATTTGACTGTTGTTTCTTCTCAATATGTGAGTTTTGATTTAATAATGGCTTTTCTATCTCTTTTTCACTTCCGAAATCTGCTGTCTTCATTGATTTTAATTTTTTAGCTTCTTTTGGTTTATTCAGCATTGGCGTAGCTTCAAAAGCTTCATACTCCCCATAAATCATCTTTTTTTCATCTGTGTTATATCGAAAATTATCAAAAGGAAGTTTGTAATTTTCTACGACCTTAAAATCTCCACAATTTGCAATATGTTCCATCTCAACTCTGAAAAAATTCCATATGGCTCTTCTCACCATTTCAATCACACCAAAAAGAAAATTAAAAGATTGTTTCCTCAAGAAAATCCCCATAATCCCAGGACTCAACGTCAGAATCCAACAGAATCTCATAAAAAGATTGATGATTATCGCCGAATAATAAAACGCTGGCTTCGCATAGGATAATTGATTTCTCAAGTATTTGTATTTTGAAACAGATTCTAGAAAGCCCCAATCCATCTTGAGATCCCAGAAATATGAATACCCTGTGCTCAGAATTGAGAAAACAACCCATAATGAGAAATAAAGTTGAGAGTTCTGCTCGAGACTGTATAAAAAGCTAAATGTTACGGTAATAAGTGTGATGAAATATTTGAAAGCGTTGAAGAAATCAGAAGAAAATACCAATCTATGGTGCTTTTGATACATGATTCTTAAACATTGTATTATTCGAAGCAGCAAAGGAAAAGCTGTTGCAATTAATGCAAGCGATAATCTTTCTGTATATGAACAATAGAGCTCATCTTTGCCACTTAACATCTTTTCTGTGTAGTAACATATAGAGAATTCTATATCTCTGATTGGAATAACAAAGCTGATAAATTGCTCAGTGGCCCAGGTTATTGGAAAATCTACAGAAATAAAAGAATAAATAAACAGATTTTTTATCAGTTTAAAAAAATAGCGTCGTCCTTCTCCATTAAAATATTTAAAACTCGGGAAGAAGAGATAACCGAGAAACAAAACCCAACAGATTAAGGGCGAATATTCTTTTGGAATAAAGCCAAGAATATAAGCAAAATCTTCATCTTCTCTTATTAATATATACCAAAGCAAAGTCAGCATTAAGATTGTTGTAAAAATTGAGGTTCTCTTCACAATTTCGCTCAAAGTGCTATAATGGTAATTGAAAGCGAAAATGTTTCTATAATTTACATAATAGATTGTCCATCCATAGACGTTCCAAGCCAAGAACCACATATAAGCTAGAATTAAAGCAAATCCTCGATAAACATGAAAAACAAAAAAAAAGTTTGCATCATTATCAGGGTCCAAACCTCCTTGAAAAAGGAGAATAATGATGACAGCCAACAAAAGAGTTGAAAAGCCTAAAAACATTCCATTCAAAAAATTTTCAAAATGTGATGTGAATCTCCCATGTGTTATTTTATTGAGCTCGATCTTGCCTTGTTCTTTGGTGTTTATGTGATAGAAATGATCCAAATAAAGATTTTCTACTTCTTGCCTTAATTTATGGAGTTTGGGGATGTTTTTGTGCAAATATGAATCATCGTCCAAAATGTCATCTAAATTTATCGGTGTAAATTTTCGGGGTAACTTTGAAAATAATTTTTTCTGTTTCTTAAGAATTTTTCTAGCTGCCTCGTGACTGATGAAGTAGAAGTCCAAAAGAAGTATAATCTCTTTGTAGAAGAGATGGAAACAATTGCGAAGTTCACCCTTCAATTTCGCATAGTCTTTTTCGAAATTCATGGATTCAAGGATTGTGATGTTTATTTTTATTAATCGAAAACGTCTTAAATAATCCAAAAGTTTCGCTTTGAAAAAATTGGTCACCTTTTGAATTTCAAAATTCATAACATACTCAAATTTTTCAGAAAATTCGATCAATTTCTCAATATCATCTTGGGAATAATTAGTTATCATTAAATTGGTCTGCATGTTTGGGTGATTGGAAATAGTTGGAGGTAAAGGAATTTTCAAATATTTTTTTGCCATCATATTAAATGGCTTTAGCAAAGTCTTAAGAGTGTTATAATCGAGATAGGCTTCTCGCCATTCTGAAACCATTTTTTTATAAATTTCATGGCCGAATTTCATTTTTTTATATTTAAAAAAGGTAAATCCTTGAAATATAAATATAATTATATGATAAAATTGAATTTCATGCAAATTAATCAAAAAAATTAATTTATTAAAAGGGTAAATATATTTTAAAATTTTTTAAATAACTTCCATTATATTTTGAATA
>JFJP01036265.1_pt1 | contig 16089 bp, 11 predicted proteins | sample 431651 | NCBI WGS metagenome assembly JFJP01 (sample SAMN02602958, study PRJNA72255) | Microbial mat metagenome, whole genome shotgun sequencing project. | biome: fresh water; feature: sink hole; material: water; isolation source: purple microbial (photo- and chemosynthetic) mats found in... | reverse complement strand
TTTCGAAAATCGGACTGCCCTCGCTCCGCACCGGCATCGTCATCGCCGCGAAGCCCGTCATCAAGGCGCTCGGCGCGCTCAACGCCATCGCTTCGCTCACGACGGGCTCCCTCGGGCAGATACTCGCCGAAGGCATCATCCGTTCGGGCGAGATAAAGAAAATCGCGGACGAAGCAGTCCGGCCATTTTATCGGCAAAAGTCGCTCGACGCGCAAGGCTTCATCCACGAATTTTTCCGGGACCGCGACTACCGCATCCACAAGAGCGAAGGCGCGATATTCCTGTGGCTGTATCTGGGCGACCTTTCGATATCCTCGAAGGAACTGTACCGCCACTTGAAGGAACGGGGCGTCGTCATCGTCCCCGGCGAATACTTTTTCTTCGGCCGCGAAAACGGCACCGACGAAGAAACCGCCTGGCGGCGTCATCCGCACCGGGAAAAATGCCTCCGCCTCAACTACAGCCGCGGCGAAAGCGAGGTCCGCGAAGGTTTGCGGAAAATCGCGGAGGTAAGCGGAAAATTCCGGAAGTAGTTTCGTGCTGTCTTTCTTTTTCGTTTGACAAACAAAAACCGCTGACCCATACTCAAGTTTGACGTACGAACGGAGGATGCAATGGGAGAAAAAAGCGCAATAGCCAAGAAAGAGTATTTCGAGGAACTGGACCGTCTTACCGTCGAGCTGGTGAAGCTCCAGGAGTGGGTCAAGGCGAAGGGCATGCGCGTCATCATCCTCTTCGAAGGACGGGATGCGGCGGGGAAGGGCGGCGTCATCAAGACCATCACTGCCGGTCTCAATCCGCGTTTTGCCCGTATCGTGGCGCTCGCGGCTCCCACCGAAAAGGAAAACACCCAGTGGTATTTCCAGAGGTATGTCGCCCAGCTTCCATCGGGCGGCGAAATGGTGTTTTTCGACCGCAGCTGGTACAACCGCGCCGGCGTCGAAAAAGTCATGGGATTCTGCACGGATGACGAATACAATGAATTTTCGCGGACCGTACCCGAATTCGAGCGCATGCTCGCCCGTGCAGGGATAATCCTCATAAAATACTGGTTCAGCGTCAGCGACGAAGTGCAGGAGCAGCGCTTCCGCGACAGGCTGGAGGATCCGGCAAAAAGATGGAAATTGTCCCCGATGGACATGAAAGCCCGCAGCAAGTGGGTCGACTACTCCCGGGCAAAGGATGCGATGTTCGAGTTTTCGGATACCCTGGACAACCCCTGGCATGTCGTCGATGCGGACGACAAGTACTGTGCGCGACTCAATGTCATAAACCACCTGCTTGCACGCATTCCGTACAAGGACTTGACGCCTGAACCCATAGTGCTTCCTCCCCGGCAAAAGGCGGGGAAATATGCAAGGCCGCCCATCGACAGCCAAAAATGGATACCCCGCGTGTATCCGCGACCCGAAGATCTCGGCGCCGACGAAACCGTCCCTGGCCGTCCCCTCAGAATAGAGGCTAAAATGAAGGGGGTACCGAAAGGCATCGGGAAAGAGCGGAAGAAAAATAAAAAAAAGTGAGGGATCACCGTTTGCCGGCTTTATACCCTCTTATTTGCCGGTTGAACTCCGCGAGGAATTCCGGATAGGTCTCTATGAACTTTTTGGAAAAATAGACATACAGCGGGTTCTTTTGCTGCAACACGGATCTGAAATCATTTGCGGCGTACGGGTTTTTTTTGAGGTAATTGTCGAAGTTGTAGTCGTTGGCGAGACAGGCATCCAGGCGTCCGGCGAGAAGCATGTCGAAAAGGTTGTTTGGATCGACCGGCCGTCCGGCAAGATTGAACTTGTTTTCCTCGAGCCACAACAGCATGTTGGAACCGACATATCCGCCGACCCGTGCGACCCTCTTGAAATCGGGCGATGACGGATCGAGGATGTTATTTTCGAGCAGATACCAGTTGACCGTTTGATCCGAGATCGGCAGCGACTTGACGGCGAACCCATCCCTCGCGCTGTTTTGCGTTGCGGCGAAAAAACCGTCATGAATGCCCGTTTCGACCATTTTTTGCGCCCTGGCCCAGGGTACCACCAGAAATTCATACGACCAGCCCATTTTTTCAAGCGCGTGGATCACCGGCTTCGTTGCGATGCCATCGAGCTTGTTTTCCTTGTCCAGATACGTCAACGGTGCCTGGTCGTGCGTCAGGAGAACTATCCGCTTCTCGGCGAAAACTATTGCAGAGGACAGCAACATGAATACGAGAAACAGGTTTTTCATCACCTACAGTCTGGCCATGTTCACAGTGAGTACCGTACCGGATTTTCCGATGACCGCTTTCAGTTTATCGAATCCTCCCGGGATGCCCTTGCCCGAATAATTGCTGATGCCGACCGGCTCTTTCGGCATGCCCACGAAATTGGCGTCGAGTTTGCCGTTCATGTTCGAATCCTGATACACCGAAACGACATACTCGCCCGCAGGCAAAAGCAGATCGAGTTTTACGGAAGCCGCCGCGGGCTCCGCCGTCTGTCTTATAAAAGATGCCTGTTTCTTGTATCCGTCAGCGGAATTGAAAACCCCGACATGGACGGTCCCTTTTCCCGCTTCGATATTGTTTATCTCGAGGATGACGGAGAAATCCTGCGAAAATACGGGAATGACGCATGTAAAAAAAATGAAAATAACCGGTAGAATTTTCATGGTTGTATACCTCTTGTAATTTAAATCTTCCGTCTTTCAAGGCCGCAAGTCAAGTGAAATCGGTATCGGTGATCATCCGGCCTTTTTACGCCGCCGGAGAAGAATGCCCGTCACGATCGTCAGTGCGGAAAAAATCACGACAATTCCGACTATCGCGGCCATGATTCCGAACCGGGCTGCGGCCGCCAACTTTCCCACCCGCTTGACGCCCGAACCCGTATTGTTTTGTTCGTCCAGATAAGAGCTTACCCATACCAGGGGCGCGTTCCAGTTGATGGCCACCTCGTTGGTCGAGTAAGACCGGATGTCGTCGGCATACCGCTTGGAGCGGGATTCTTTCAGTACCATGAACGCGGCCGCCTCGTCGGTCGCTTTTTCGTTCGGACCGCCGGACAGCACGCCGGGCGGCGGAACGGGATACCCTGCATCCGCGTCGTCGGCCCAATAGCGGTGGTGCGGATAATGCATCGGGTTCTCCCCGTAACCGGAGACGAAGCTCTTGCACAGGGCGTTCCGGCCCAAGAGGTAATCCACCGACATGGTGAGGCCGTCGAGATAGGCCCGGTCTCCGGTGGCGTCATGGGCATAGGCCATGAGGATGAGCTTGTTGAGCACGCTCGAGGTCGAACCCCATTCGTACTCGAACATGGGTACGAGGTATCCCTCTTCCTTGATCTGCTTGAGATACCGGTCGGCGCCGGCGAGGACGAGGGATTCGATTTTCCGCCGTGTGGCCTCGTCCCCCTTGTCGGCATTGAGCGTCATCGAAAGATGACCGAGGGCGGCTACTCCGCCCCAATACATTGGACCGTTGGGTGAGCTTGACGCGGCGGTGACCCGTTCGCTTTCGAGTGATCCGGTCAAGGCGTTTTCGTACTCGCCCTTTCCGGTGGTGATGAAGAGCTCGCAGGCAGCCCAGTAGTATTCGTCTTCGAGATAAAAGTCGTCGTAATTCCCTCCGCCGTCGCCGGGGATGACGCCGTACTTGAATTCGGGATTATCCTTGGCCGCCTTCCAGGCGCGTTCGGCGGCAGTCAGACAGATGCTGGCGTAGGCGGCGTCGAAGGGCTCGATAAGGCGCGACATTTGGGCGGCCGCGGCGGCGAGATTGAGCGTCGCGGCGGTCGAGGGCGTGAAGGCGAAGCGGTCGCCTGTACGCTCTGCGGGCGTAAAGGGGAGCGGCGACCAGACTGCCTCGTGCAGTTTGTGATGTACCATGCCCGCTTGTGCGTGACCCTCGGGAACCTGCATGCCAAGCATGAAGTCGAGCTCCCAGCGGGCTTCGTCGAGGACGTCGGGAACCTTGTTGGCGGCTTCGGGAATGGCGAGGGTACCATCAGCGAGTTGGGTGGAATTGCGTTCGTACAGGTTCATGAGCGTCCAGGCGGCGATTCCTCCGTTGACCACGTATTTGCCGTAGTCGCCCGCGTCGAACCAGCCTTTGCCGGCATTCAGGACATAGTCGCGCTTCGGCCAGACGACGCCGAAGGAATCGGGACCCGAAAAAGGTTCGACCGCATTGTCAGACTCATACCAGGCGTCATGTGCCCATTCGGCTCCTGCAAGTGTTTCCTCAAGGGCGAGGCCGGCCCGGCTCCGGTAAAAATAGGCCATGGCGTCCTTGGTCAGGCCGTGATACAGGTCTTTCCTGATGTCGAAGGGAAAGCTTTCCTGTCCGTCGATCTTGAGGATGACATCGTTTCCTTCATTCCTGAAAGTCGAGAAATCGATCCGGTGAAGTGGGTCGCGCGAGCTCAGGTCGAGACCCAGCGGAATGCTTTTACCCGAAGCGACGGTCTTGCCTTTGGCATTGACGAGTTCCCAGTCGAGGCTTTCTTTCGAGTCGCTGACCAGGGCAGCCCATTTGACCGCTTTCGGCAAATAGCCCATCTGGTTGACGCGAACCTTGGGCAGTTTTTCCGGTGGCAGGTTCTTGCGTACGATGATCTTGGGCAGGTTCTTGCGGGACGGTTGGGGAACGTCGGTGCTTCCGAGCTTGTAGAAGACGCCTGTACCGAAGAGCTTCGGGTTTTTCCAGGAGTTGTCGGAAGTATCGTACACCGACCAGATCAGTTTGGAATCGCGGTCCTTGAGGACGGCGCCGTTGGCCTGGAATTGCATGCCGACGGTGAACCCGTGGTAGGGCACGATGTTGTTGTCGAGCTTGACCGCCAGCTCCACCGCCCAGCCGCCGTCGATCTTGAAGGCATAGCCGGAGACGTCATATCCCTCTTCCCTGAAACGCACCCCGGTCAGGGACAGGTTATCGGGATCGTTTTTTTCGATGTTCGTCGCGTTTATGTTCGCCTGGACTATTCCCGGTCCGTACGAGACCGCGTCGAGATCTCCGGACAGATTAAAATAAAACTCGAACGAGTCCTCGTTCCAGAAATCCTGGCCGTGGCGGCCGCCGATGATTTTTTTGTCCGGCATCGACATGGTGATGTAAATGTTTTTCATGTCGGCACAGATTGCCCAGTCGAATTGGCCGTTGTCCGCGAGGTCGCCTGAAGTATAGGGGCCGGCCGTGACGTTGAAACGGGGAATCGAAGCCCAGTCGTCCGTCTTCCCGTCGACCGTAATGGCGACAGGGTAGGGGATATAGACCAGTTCGCCGGGTTTGCCGGCGGGGACGGTAGTTTCGGCCGAAAAAACAGACCTACAAAGCATGATGAGCGTAACTGCCGCCCTTAAATAACCTTTGTTCATGAAAAATTCACCGCCTCGCGAAATTGGTTGCCATGTTCAACCAATTGATTATAACCGGGTATTCTTGTTTTGGCAAAGTAATTGTGGATCCGGAATTCAAAACATTAAGTTAATCGGGATAATTGTGCCAAGTATTTCATAACATACAAAAGATGCATTATCTGGAGGGATTATGAAGTATCGGACCCAGTTTCTTGTCTGTCCGGTCACCTTGGGAGATCAATGTAAATTACCCTTCAAACCAAGGTACAACATGATTTTCTTGATCGGAAAGCTTGTTCTTCTGGGAGGTTACGACAATAACTTGGCCACCGAGATCATGGCAATGGGGATTGCGGCTGTCGCGCCGGTCAGGATACCGGCGGGTCAATCGTCGACGGACAAAGCGTAATAATCGGCTCTGTACCGACCTTCACCCAAGCTTCGGCAATTGTACCGGTGGTGATTCCGGTGATGGCGCGATAGAGATCTACGCACGGCTTAATTGCCGGATGGGACTCGCCGTCGATTCCTCGGGGAATGATATATTTTGCCGACAATTAGTTCAATCACATTCGCAAATTGTTTTCACGAGGATCATTCGAACGATCCTGATTATTTACGCGCAAGCCATTCGAATTAATATTGTACAACTGTGAAACTGCATTAGTTTATTTTTTACTTTTTCGTGGTATAATGATGAGTGTTAAGAAGAAGCCGTTTGGGAGGGAATATGAGATATCGCTCCTTGTTTCTTGCAAGCCTTGTTGCTTTGGGGTGCATTCTCCCGGCCCAGACAACCGGGTCGCCTGCGTCCCCCTGGACGCTCACAGTATCACCCTCTCTTTTCCTGCCGCTGCTATCCGGCACTTTTGCCGCCAACAAACTTTTAACCCCATCCTGGGGCGGAACACTCGCAGCTGAATACTACCGCCCTAAAACCGTTCCCGTATCCCTCAGGTTCAGCGCCGGTTATTCGATCGGGGGGATCAAGGACGTGGATAACATACCGGTTGAAGGTTCGTTGAGCGAAGCGACGCTCCTGGTCGGTGCGTCGCTTTCACGCAGCATCACCCCCGTGCTGGCCCTCCGCACTTTTACTGATGCGGGAGTTACTTTCGGTTCGCTGACCGGCGGTGCAAGCGCGACCTATGCCGCGGCCCAGACCGGTGCCGGGATTTCGATTGAAATCACCAAAAATCTATCTGCACGATTCGAAACCGCCTTCCTGTACAAGGCCGGTCTTTCTGGGGGAATCAGCGCGACATTGGGGGCCGGTTACGCGCTTCCCGTCCGTTCCGCGCTCCGGAATGCACCCCAAAAACCGCGCCTCCTCGAGCTTTTTTCGCTCGAAGTCGCGAGCGTTTTTCCGAGTCTCCGTTCCCGTTACGACGAAAGCCCGCTCGGCACCGTCAAGATCACCAATACCGGCACGGAAGCGGCGACCGACGTGCGCATCGGTTTTCTGATACGGCAATACATGGATGCGGCAAAGGATTGCGCCTCGATCGACCGGATCGATCCGGGAATAACCGTAGAGGTTCCGCTCTACGCGCTTTTCAACGACGGCATACTGGGCATAACCGAGGCGACGAAGGTCACCGGCGAGGTGATCGTAGAATACGGCGGCGACATGAAGCAGACGCGCTCGGCGACGGTAGTCGTCTACGACCGCAACGCACTCACCTGGAGCGACGACCGCAAAGCCGCTGCATTCGTGTCGAGCAAGGATCCATGGGTGCTCGACCTCTCGGGAAACATCATGGCCGCCGTCATGGACGACCGCAATCCCGAACTTTCAAAAAACTTCCAGACCGCGATCGCCATCCACGAGGGGCTCAAGGCGTACGGCGTCGGCTACATGCCGAGCCCGAACCGGCCGTTCGCGAAGGATGTTCTGGATCCCGAGGTGGTCGACAGCCTTAAATATCCGCGCCAAACCCTCGGCTACCGCGCGGGCGACTGCGCCGACCTTTCCGTGCTCTATGCCTCGTGCTTCGAGGCGGTAGGCTTACAAACGGCCTTCGTAACGGTGCCCGGCCACATTTTCATGGCGGTAGATCTCGGTCTTACTGTCGATCAGGCAAAGGCACGTCACCTCGACTTGAATGAATACATCATCCAGGGCAACCAGGTCTGGCTTCCGATGGAGACGACGATGCGCGACGCGAGCTTCACCGAGGTCTGGCACAAGGCCGCCCTCCAGTGGCGCGACGCCTCGACTGCCAAAACTGCCGTTTTCTATTCCATACATGAAGCGTGGGACCTCTACGCGCCGGTCGGGCTGCCCGCCGACGGTTCGAACATCTCGCTGCCTTCAAAAATCGAAATATTACGCCTCTTCAAGGCCGAGCTCGTCAGGTCGGTGAATACGGAGCTCGGTATCCGGCTCTCCGCCCTCGGCCCCGAAACGCAGTCCGATCCCGCATCGGTGAAGGGCGCGAACGACCGCGGCGTGCTCTACGGCAAGTACGGCTTCTATACCGAAGCGGTACGGTACTTCGAGTCCGCGGCAAAGGAAGGCAACGCCTCCGCGCTCATAAATCTCGGCAATATCGCGATCCTGCGCTCGGATCCCGCCACCGCGTATGCCTACTACCAGGAGGCCGCCAAAAAACTCCCCTCCAACCCGAAGCTTCTGGTCAATCTCGCCAAGGCATCATCGGCTCTCGGCAAGACGGACGAAGCCGCCAAGACGCTGAAGGAAGTCCGCTCGCTCGATCCTAAACTCGCCGATCAGTTTGCCTGGCTTTCGCAAGGCAATACGGTCGCGACAAGGGCTGCGGGAGTCGAGGATGCGGTGCTGTGGTTTTAGGACATGATGATGACCGACCGCAGGCAACCGTGCAAGATGGCCCCGACCGTTCGCGGCAACAAGGATGTAATATGAGCAAGAGGTGTAATTCCTTTTTGGCAATTCACGCGATTATCCTGGTCTGTATTGCCTTTTGTGCGGCATTGAGTCCGGTTCTTGCAGGCTGCAAAAACCCTCTGCTAACCGAGATCAGGAAGCTTCAGACGGATACCGTTTCTCCGAAGGTAGCGCTTGCCATGAAAGACGGCACTTACATCCCCAATGCCGGAAGCTGCGATTTCGGTGATGTGACGGTCGCCGACACGAAAGAAATTATTTTCATCATCACGAACGACGGACCCACCAAACTCGTCATCCCCGCGGGTTCAGTGCAAATAACCGGTGCAGACTCAAGCAACTTTTCAATCGGAAAATCCTTGCCGGCCAGTATCCCGGTTGGGGGTAATGCCGAGTTTTCCATTGGGTTCCACCCCGGAACGATTCTGGCGAAGCAAGCGGTGCTGACTTTTGCGACAAACGATTCGGCCAATCCTGTTTTCTGGTTTTCCCTGACCGGAAAGGGAATCGATCAGGTTGTCTCTCCCGAGTTTACGGATGGTGCGTTTCAAAGTTATCCCGGCTTGATCGATCCTCCGAATATCATGATTTCTTGCGGTACTGCCGATGCAAAGATCTACTATACCTTGAACGGGAACGATCCCTCCTTGGCTACCCTGGGCGCGGGAACCTACCTGTACCCGCAAACCGGCATCATCATGACCCCGATTACCGCCACGATCTACATCAAGGCATTCGCCGTGATGGAAGGACTTGCCGACTCGGTGATCGTTACCGCCACAATTTCAGATATTGCCCTTGTAGCCCCCGAGATTGCCGCCTTCGCCAGCAATGAGTTTTCGCCCGAAAATCCGATACCGCCGATTACCATGACCGTGCCCGGAATCGGCAACGCCCGCATCTTTTATACGCTTGATGACAGTACACCTACCGAATCCCACAACGACGGATTTATCGCAAGCGGGAAAAGCATTACCTACACCGGACCCCATACCGGCGGTTCATTTACCCTCCGGGCTGTCGCGTTCATCACCGGCATCCCGCTTTCCTCACAGGCGACTCCTGCTACCTATACCTTCAAGCTGTCGCCCCCGGTGTTTTCTCCCGCTCCAAAAGCTAACCCCGCTGCGGAATTCTTTACCTCGCCGGTAATTATTGCTATGTCTACCCCGACCATTTCCGGCACGACAATAACCTATACGGTTGATGCTGGTGCTCCTGTTTCAGGAGTTGCAAACGCAGGAATTGCAAACTATTCGGTTATAGCAATCGATTCCTCCTCAGCAACAGTTACACGAGCTCTTAAAGCCAAAGCTTCCATGCTCAACTGGCTTGATTCCAATGAAACGGCTGTGCAGGCCTACATGGCAAACCCACTCGGTATATGGGGTGAGACCGTTACGCCGAAATCATATTGGGATAATGCTAATTGGGAGTAAAAGGAAACCAGTCGAATCATAAGAATTAAGATGTTTGGTGCAAAATGCGCAAAGGAATAAATAGGAAAGATACTCGATAGTTAATTTTTGTTAAAAGCGGTAAAAGAAATATGGAGAAGAAACGGTCAGGGCTCCTGAAGCGCTTCCTGGTTTCTAGCGAACCTGGATTGTTTACGTCCGTCCGGGGGACGCGGGGACAATCCCTTTCATGCCTTCGTTTGAAACTCTTTCTTTTCTCTCTGCTTTTCCCTGTGTCTCTATGCTTTTGTGGTGGATTTTTTATTTACATATTTATGAACCATGGCCTTGAAAACGGAATCTCGATAGTGCAAGGAGAACATGATGCCTAATGAATTGAATGAAACTTTGTTACAGCTGCAGAAGCGGATACTCGAGCTTGAAGCGCGCGAAGCGAAGCGTAACGCGCTGCCAAGGAAACTGGCATGCATGATGCACACCATCCGCCATAAGCGCACCATGATACTGGTGGCGTCCGCGCTGCTTGCAGTGGGCACGGCTGCATATGTGTACGCGGCTGGTCCAGCTGCCCTGACAATTTTCAGTTCGGGTACTCCGATCAGAGCGGATGAAGTTAATACGAATTTTTCCAATCTGAACGATCAATTAGGCAAGATGGACAGCAGCCATTGGTCATACACCGCTGGCTCTCCCAATACCATCGGCTATACGGGAGGCATGCTTGGTATCGGGACTGCTGCTCCGGTTCATAAACTTGATGTGTTGGAAACGAGAGATAATCTGTATGCAGCACGCATTCAAAGTACTGGTGCATCAGGGCATGGATTGGCATTTAACACACCGGGAAACTCGTATGTGATGGGTTTTTTTACAACTGGTACTCCCAGCGTTAATGTAGGTTCTATAACACAGAATGGTTCTAGAACATATTTCAACGAAACATCCGATCGTAGGCTTAAAGACAATATCGTGGATACGCACCTTTCCCTCGACGATCTTATGGACGTCCGGGTTCGGGATTTCAACTTTAAAAGCGATCCGGAGGCCAAACGACAGACGGGCTTCATCGCCCAGGAACTTTACGAGATTTATCCCGATGCGGTTTCCAAGCCCGTCAAGGAGAGCGACATTTGGGGTGTCGATTACGGGAAGTTGACACCATTGTTGGTAAAAGCCATACAGGACCAGCAAAGGAAAATCGACAACCTATCCGCGGAGAACGCCGAACTTAAGGCGCGCATCGATGTGATAGCGGCGAAACTGGGATTGTGAGAACAAACCGTAATCTCCTCGTTTACAGATCAGACGCGCCTTTCGTCGCGGCATCGATCGCGGACATCACCGAAGCGTCGAGCCGTGCGACCAGGTCCATGGCTTTCATGTTTTCGGATACCTGTTCGGGGCGGGAGGCGCCGGTGAGGACGGTGCTGACGTGCAGGTTTTTGGCGCACCAGGCGATCGCGAGCTGGGCACTGGTAGCACCAAGTTCTTTGGCGATTGGTGCGAGGGCGGCGGCAGCCTTTACCCGGTCGGGGGTCAGGGCGGTATCGCGGAGCCAGCCGTAGTCCTTCAACGCCAGCCGGGAGCCTTCGGGGATGCCGTTGGAATACTTGCCGGTCAGGATGCCGGATGCGAGCGGACTCCAGGTGGTCAACCCGAGGCCCGTGCCTTCATAGAGTCGGGCAAACTGGTTTTCGACGCGATCCAGGACGAAGAGGTTGTATTGCGGCTGTTCCATTATCGGCTTTCTCAGATTGCGACGGTCGGCGATTTCCCAATGAAGACGCTGTTTTACCATACGTAACTCCGGAAAAAGAAATTGGTTGCCGTATCCAACCAATCGAGTATAACCCGCTTTTTTATCATTTTGAAGAAAGAAATGGCGAATCCCGGAATAAATACGCACCTGCGAAGCGTATTTGTTGATAGCGTTAGGTTAATTCAAGTATCTGTGCTAGAGTAATCATATTATTCAACAATTGCATCTCCCGGAGGGATCATGAATTACCGGACCCGTTTCCTTGCATGTCTGGTGACTCTGGGAGGTATGTTGTCGGCACAGCCGGCAATGTCGACTTCGTCACGCTGGACGGTCATGGCATCACCCGCACTTTTTATTCCCCTCGTATCCGACAACTTTTCCGCAAACAAGCTTTTTTCCCCATCCTGGGGCGGAAGCCTTGCCGCCGAATACGATTTACGCAAAGCAGTTCCCGTATCGCTGCGTCTGGGGGCCGGATATACCGTCGGCGGATTGAAAGATATCGACACCATTCCGGTGGAAGGTTCCCTGAACGAGGCCACGCTTCTTGCCGGCGCCGCCCTTTCACGAATTCTTTCCCCCAAATTGACGGTAAGCACTTTTGCCGACGCGGGCGTTACCTTCGGCTCCCTTACAGGCGGAGCAAGCGCAACCTATGGGGCGGCGCGGACGGGTGCGGGACTTTCATTCAATTTCAGCAAAAATCTCGCAGCGCGATTCGAAACCGCCTTCATGTACAAGGCGGGACTTGCCGGCGGAGTGGGGGGCACGCTCGGCCTCGGCTATGCCCTGCCTGCGAAGAATGCCCTGCGGACTGTACCGGCTAAACCGCGCCTCCTCGAACTTTTTTCGTTCGAAACGGCAAGCGTGTTTCCGAGTCTCCGTTCGAGCTATGACGAGAGTCCGCTCGGCAGCATCAAGATTACCAATACGGGAAAGGAAAATGCGACGGATGTCCGGGTCGGTTTTCTGATCAAGCAGTATATGGATGCCGACAAGGAATGCGCCGTCATCAAAAACATCGCCCCCGGCGAAACCGTGGAGGTTCCCCTGTATGCGCTTTTCAACGACAGCATCCTCGGCATCACCGAGGCTACTAAAGTGACCGGGGAGGTTTCGGTGGAATACGGCGGGGACATGAAGCAGACCCGCTCGGCCACGGTCGTCGTCTATGACCGGAACGCGCTTACCTGGAGCGACGACCGCAAGGCTGCCGCCTTCGTATCGAGCAAGGATCCATGGGTGCTCGACCTTGCGGGCAACATCATGGCTTCGGTGATGAGCACGCGCAATCCCGAGCTTTCAAAAAATATCCAGTCCGCGATGGCGATCCACGAAGGACTCAAAGTGTACGGAATAGGCTACATGCTGAGCCCGAACAGGCCGTTCGCAAAAGCCGTCCTAGATCCCGAGGTCGTCGACAGTCTGAAGTATCCGCGACAGACTCTCGGCTACCGCGCGGGCGACTGCGCGGACCTTTCGGTGCTCTACGCGTCATGCTTCGAGGCCGCAGGCATTCCTGCAGCTTTCGTCACGGTTCCCGGACACATCTTCATGGCCGTCGACATCAATTTGAGCGTGGAGCAGGGCAGGGCACGCTCCCTGAACCTGAACGAATATATCGTGCGCGAAAACAGGCTCTGGCTTCCGATCGAGACCACTCTGCGCGACGCATCTTTCGCCGAGGTCTGGCGCAAGGCCGCCCTTGAATGGCGGGACGCATCATCCGCAAAAACCGCTTCTTTTTATCCGATCCACGATGCCTGGGATTTGTATCCTCCGGTAGGACTCCCCGCCGACGGCTCGACCATCGCGCTGCCTGCGGGTTCGGAAGTCGCACGACTGTTCAAGGCAGATCTCGACCCCGCGGTCAAAGCCGAACTCGGTGCGCGTCTTGCCTCCCTTCCCGTTGCCGCATCGGGCGGTCAATCTGCAATCAAGGACGCGAACGACCGCGGCGTGCTCTACGGCAAATACGGCTTCTATCCCGAAGCGGTCGCCTATTTCGAGGAAGCGGCGAAAGAAGGCAATGCGTCGGCCCTCATAAACCTCGGCAACATCGCGATTCTCCGCTCGGACCCGGCATCTGCATATGCGTATTACCAGGAAGCCGCGAAAAAGCTTCCCCGGAACGCGAAACTCCTCGTCAATCTCGCCAAGGCTTCCGCGGCTCTCGGCAAAGCCGACGAGGCCTCGCCGACCAGTACGCCTGGGTAGCCCAAGGTTCCAGCGGCTCCGCCAGGGCGGCCGGTGTCGAGGATGCGGTGCTGTGGTTTTGAGGAATGACTTTACTGTAATTACTTGTTGCGTATGTCAGTCGATTATGGGAGCAGAACTATGAACAGAAATAATAATGTAAGGACATACGCTTTGAGATTCCCGATGTTTTTGGGAGTTCTTTCAATTTTTGTGTCGCTGTTTTTTACAGGTTGCGATAACTCTCTCGTTGAGGCCGTGAAGGCGATTCAGGCGGAGACGGTGTCACCCCGTATTGTGTTAAGCCTGGGGGACAATAACGTACTTGTTTCGGGAACCGTTATAGATTTTGATCAAACTCCCATGGGAAGCACTGCACACATCGAGCTGACTATAGAAAACCATGGCAGAACCAATCTGAATATCGACTTGGCCGCCATTACCATTTCTATGGACTCGGGAACTGAACCGGAAACATTTACCTTCAAGTCATTACCACCAACAATTATCAATTCTGAGAAGAGCGGCACATGCACGTTGTCTTTTTCTCCGACAGTGTCCATCGGGAATAAATCTGCGACAATTTCCATACCAACTAATGATATTACAATTCCTCTTTTCACATTAAAAGTTACAGGATCTTCCACCATGATTCCGGCAAACCTCTCGGCTGCTGCAGCGAATCACCAAGTCACTTTAAACTGGCAAAGCGTCCCGGCCGCAACGGGATACAACATTTACAGTTCCACGACGACTTCTGCCATGACACTTGATGCTACAACCTTACTGACGACGGTTTCTTCAGAAACAAGCTATGTACATAGCGGATTGGCAAACAAGACTACCCATCATTATGCAGTAACTGCTGTCGGAGCGAATGGTGAATCGCAGGCGTCCAGTCCAGTTTCTGCCACACCGATCCAACTTGTTCTCTACGTCATGCAAAATGCTTCAAAAAACAGCAACGTAGGAATTAAATCGTATACCATCAATTCCTCAGATGGATCTTTGACCCCCATTCCCGGATCACTCGCAAAAGCAGGTGATAACAATCTGAATTATGTATACTCTTCGATTACCGTGGATCCTTTTACAAAATATGCCTATATCACAGACAAGCTATATACAGGTGGAGCTGGACTTGTCTATACATGCAAAATCGATCCTATTACCGGTGCACTCAGTTTTCCCGGTGCCGGATACACTGCTGCCACAGCAAATTCTAACGCAGACGAAATTGCAGTGACCCCATCCGGAAAATTCGCTTATGTACTCAATTCACCGGGTAGCAACGCCGGCATTGTAAACGCATATACTATCAATGGAACTACAGGCACACTAACCCCGGTTTCTGAGTACACACCTCTCACAACAGGTGGCATACAGTCTAATGGAATAGCAATAGATCCTTTAGGGGAATTTGTCTATGTAGTCAGTAATAACGGGGGGGCGGCAGGTACAATAACCGGATTTAGCATAGATCCAGTTAGCGGTATCCTAACTGAAACAGCATGGGTAGTAACAGGAACTAATACAGCAAATACATACACACCAGGTGTTCCGTATAAAGGGTCTAATTCAATTTCTTTCAGTCCCACCGGAAAATTTTATGTTGGTGAATGGACAAGTGATTTTGTTGAAGCATATAGGCGGCCCGATACAAACGGACTCCCGGTTGCGCTCGGGCGGTACGGTCCAGTAAGTGTAAACTCCAGTGAAATTATTGTCGACCCACGGGGGAGGTTTTTATATTCATATAGCTATACCAACGACCCTCATTATATCGCAGCATTCAAAATCATGACTGATGGCACACTGAGTCCTGTAGTAAATCTTTATAATATCGAACAAGGAACCATCAAATACCCAATGGGATTTGTAGTTGATCCAACCGGTTGCTTCTTGTATGTTTTGCTCAGTGAAAACACCGGCACATATATCGGAGAGATTCTGATCTATAGGATTGACCAATCGACAGGAGCACTGACCCTGGAAAGCATTAACTCTACGATAGGTAAAGATCCAAAAGCAATCGCAGTTGGGAGTTTGCCATAAATTAGTCCTATGTGTGAGTCGTTATCTAAATCCGTGACTAAACGTTACTTTCGTTTGACAAATGAAATTTCAAAGACTAAATTTTTATCGCTGTTGTATTGTTGATAGTCGTTGACAAAATCTAAGAAACAGTCAATAAATTCTACTAGTGTGAGGATGTTTTCAGCCAATAACATGTCATTTTCTATCAGACTGCTCCCATGGGTAAACTTGACATGACAATGCCGGTTTGATTTTTGCTCTTATAGGGTGGGATTTTTCCGGTACCTTCTCGCCTTCGGTGTCAGATCTACTTCTTTCCCGTCGAAGCTGTCGAAAATATGTTTTTGAAGCTGGTGGTTTTTGCCGGTCAGACGGGAGATGACGGTGCGGAAGGTTTTTTGTTGGGGGATGCTGAGGGAATTCCAGGCTTCCATCAAACCGGCGTTTTTTTCGGCTTTTCCGTTGGC
>JFJP01038714.1_pt1 | contig 16090 bp, 10 predicted proteins | sample 431651 | NCBI WGS metagenome assembly JFJP01 (sample SAMN02602958, study PRJNA72255) | Microbial mat metagenome, whole genome shotgun sequencing project. | biome: fresh water; feature: sink hole; material: water; isolation source: purple microbial (photo- and chemosynthetic) mats found in... | reverse complement strand
CTGTTCTGACTTTAAAGAGTACTCTGCCTGTAATAATAATTATTTTGGTTTCAGCTTTTATACCGGCTTTTATAACAGGAAATATTTTCCGTGAACTTACTGCCACGAATGACAATATTAAAGTTTCATCAGATACTTATTCCGCAGACCTTGCCGGTTCGGCATTAGGACTTATGTCTGTTTCTCTGTTGAGTGTGCCTGTTTTCGGAATTAAAGAATCTCTTTTTATTTTAGCTGTTCTGGTTTTTGCCGGCTTTCTTTTTGGAACAATAAAGAACAAGTAGTAGTTTTAGTAACTGTAAAAATGGTTACTTCCATATAATGGATAAACTGAGTTATAATATTTCAAAACGGGACTTTATAAAGAAGTCGCTTTATGCATCGGCAGGATTAATCTGTCTTCCATGTAACAGCATAAAGGGCGCAAATACTTCTGATAAAGATGATCTTTATAAGAGAACAGCAATGTACCAGGAGGAGACTGCGAGAGGTATTATGTGCAGAATCTGCCCGAATGAATGTGTCCTGAAAGAAGGAGAGCTTAGTAAATGCAATAACCGTAAAGTCTATAAGTCAAAACTTTATACACTTGCTTATGGAAATCCATGCTCGGCAAATGTAGATCCTGTTGAAAAAAAACCTTTATATCACTTCCTGCCAGGAACAAGAGCGTATTCAATCGCAACCGCGGGCTGCAACCTGGTTTGCTTAAACTGCCAGAACTGGACAATCTCACAAACAAGTCCCGATAAAACCAGAAATTTCGATCTGATGCCGGAACAGGTTGTAAAAGAATGCATTGCAAATAATTGCAAATCAATTGCTTACACTTATTCTGAACCTGTGACTTTTTATGAATACACGTTTGAAACAGCAACTCTTGCCAGGGCGGCAGGAATTAAAAACATTATCAAATCAAACGGATATATTAACACCGTACCTCTTAAAAAACTCTGTACAGTTATTGACGGGGCTAATATCGATCTGAAAGCATTCAACGACAGCACATATCTTAAACTTACCGGAGGTAAATTGCAGCCGGTTCTGGATTCTCTTATAACATACAGAGAAATGGGAGTCTGGCTTGAAATCACGAATCTCATAATACCTTCCTGGAGCGATAATCTTACCGAAATAAGAAATATGTGCAAGTGGCTGGCTGGTAATGGATTTAGAAATACACCCCTGCATCTGAGCAGGTTTTATCCAATGCACAAACTTGAACAATTGCCGCCAACACCTGTTGAAACCTTAAATAAGGCGTTTAACATTGCTATTGAAGAAGGACTCAACTTTGTTTACACGGGAAACGTTCCGGGAAATGAATTTTCGGATACAAGTTGTCCTGAGTGCAAGACTAAGATTGTTACAAGGCATGGCTTCAGAGTAGATACTCTTCTAATTACAAAAGGTAAATGCAAAAAATGCGGAACAACAATCGACGGTTACTGGAATTGAAAACTGAACAAAAATTGATCTGAAATCAGAGAATCTGAATGATATGAAGAAAGCAGAGGCAAAAGAAAGAATTGAAAGGTTGAGGCTTGAGATTGAAAAACATAATCACAACTACTATATATTAAATCAGCCCTCTGTCTCTGACTTTGAGTTTGATATTATGCTTAATGAACTTGCCACACTGGAAAAGAAGTTTCCTGAATTTATAACTGAAGATTCGCCAACCCGAAAGGTCGGAAGCGATTTAACAGTAGAGTTCATACAGTATGAGCACTCTTATCCGATGCTTTCTCTGGGAAATACATATAATGAAGAGGAACTCAGGGATTTTGATTCGAGAATTAATAAATCAGCAAACGAATCATACGAATATGTATGTGAATTAAAATTCGACGGAGCCTCCATAAGTATAACCTACAGGAATGGAAATCTGTTCAGAGCTCTTACCAGGGGAGACGGGGAAAAGGGTGATGATGTAACTCTTAATGTGAAAACAATTAAAAATATACCCCACAAAATTACTGCAAAAAATATACCTGAGGAATTTGTAATCAGGGGTGAAATACTAATGCAAAGATCTGTATTTAACAGGCTTAATGAAGAGAGAATTGCTTCCGGGACAACTCCTTTTGCCAATCCCAGGAATGCTGCAGCAGGTACTCTAAAGCTCCTTGATCCGAAAATAGTTGCTTCAAGATCGCTCGATTGCATGGTGTATTTTCTGCTTTCTGAAAAACTTCCTCATGAGAATCATTTCGATAATTTAAAAGCGGCATCTGAATGGGGATTTAATGTTCCCGACAGTATAAGAGTTTGCAGTAATATTGATGAAGTCATTAAGTTTATAAACCACTGGGATACGGAACGAAAAAAATTGCCATACGATACTGACGGTGTGGTTATAAAAATCAATTCACTCAGGCTTCAGGAAGAGCTTGGATTTACAGCTAAATCGCCCCGATGGGCAATAGCGTATAAGTTCAAGGCAGAAGAGGCCTCTACAAAATTGCTCTCTGTGACTTTTCAGGTTGGAAGAACAGGAAATATTACCCCTGTAGCAAACCTTGAACCTGTAGTACTTTCCGGATCAACAGTTCGACGTGCAACGCTTCACAATGAGGATCAGATTGAACTGCTCGGTCTTCACCTCAACGATATTGTTTTTGTTGAAAAAGGGGGAGAAATTATCCCGAAAATTGTGGGGGTTGATCACAGCTCACGTAATGAGTCGGCTGAAAAAATATCTTTTATTTCAAACTGCCCGGAATGCGGAACTGAACTTATTAAAAATGAAGGAGAAGCAAATCATTTCTGCCCTAACTACCTTCATTGTCCTCCTCAGATAAAAGGAAGAATTGAACATTTTATCAGCAGAAAGGCAATGGATATCGACGGGCTTGGAGAAGAGACAGTTGATCTTCTTTTCAGCAATAAAATGATAAGCAATTTCGCCGATTTGTACGATCTTAAGTTAGAACAGCTTATTCCACTTGAAAGATTGGGAGAAAAGTCTGCACAGAATATTATTAACAGTATAAAAAAATCTGTTGAAACTCCGTATCACAGAGTTCTTTTTGCAATTGGAATCAGACATGTGGGGGAAACTGTAGCTAAAACGCTTGCAAAGGAATTTAATAACATAGATGATCTGATTAATGCTGAATTTGAACAGCTTACAGCTGTCAATGAAATAGGACCAAAAATAGCAGCAAGCATAAAAGGATATTTTTCAGACGAAGCAAATATCGCTCTCATAAATCGTCTAAGGATAAATGGAATAAAATTCAGCGGTGAAAAAGCATCCGTAACAAGCACTAATCTTCTTTCGGGAAAAACAATAGTTATTTCAGGTGTTTTCAGTAAACACACCAGGGATGAGTATAAGGACATAATTGAAAAAAACGGTGGTAAAAATGCAAGCTCCGTTTCCGGTAATACTTCATTTATCCTTGCCGGAGAAAGCATGGGGCAGTCAAAAAAAGAGAAAGCTGAAGAACTGGGTATTGAACTTATAAGTGAGACTGATTTTCTAAAAATTATTGGGGAAGAATAACGACCATGCACAATTATTTTTAATAAAAAACACTTAGGTTTGCAATATGGAACTATTTAAAAATACAAGACTTAAAATAGGAAGGTCTGTTCTTAAAAAGAGGCTGGCCAGAACAAGTCGCAAATTATCATATAACGGGTTTGCTGCCGTAAAAAAAATCGGTATTGTATGGGATGCTTCAAATACTGCAGAATTCTCCGGACTCTCGAGATTCTGTCAAAAAATGAATGAACGCAATATAGAAGTAAAGATCCTTGGCTATTTTGATGGTAAAGAATTGCCAGATCAATATACTGCAATCCGGTACCTGACATGCTTAAGAAAACATGAAATAAGTTTTTTTTATCTACCGCTTTCATCGGAAGCAACTGCCTTTACTAATAATAAGTTTGATATTCTGATAGATACTAATTTTAAAAAAGTATTACCGTTATATTATATTTCTTCTCTTTCGGCTGCACAATTCAAAGTAGGTCTGTTTGAATCAGACTCTGAAGAAACACAGTTCGATCTGATGCTGGAAATAAAATATCCGGTTGATGTTGACAATTTTCTTAACCAGGCTTTGCAATATCTGGAGATGATTGACCCGGGAAAAGCTAAACCAGAAAACCAATTTTAGAATGATGAAAAAAATCAAAGGAACGGGAGTTGCTATAGTCACACCTTTTAAGAATGACTCGAGTATCGACTTTGCAGCTCTGGGACGTGTTGTAAATCACGTTATCGATGGTGGCGTTAACTACATTGTGGCAATGGGCACAACCGGCGAATCAGTTACTCTTTCCAAAGATGAGAAAAAAGCACTTGTTTCATATGTTGTAGAGGCGATTGACAACCGTGTTCCTCTCGTAGTAGGTATCGGAGGAAACAATACACAGGATATTATAAATTCTGTCAGACATTCAAATTTTGAAGGAGTCGACGGTATACTGTCTGTTGCTCCCTATTACAACAAGCCAACTCAAAAGGGTATTTTTCAGCACTTTAAGGCCATTGCAACCAGCAGTCCTCTTCCTGTAATTCTCTATAATGTTCCCGGCAGAACAGCCTGCAACATAACGGCAGATACTTGCCTTGAGCTGGCACATGCCTGTGAAAATATTGTTGCTGTAAAAGAAGCATCAGGAGATATGACCCAGATAATGAAGATAATAAAGGGTAAGCCGGAAAACTTCAGTGTTATATCAGGCGATGATATGATGACAATCCCGATAATTGCTGCCGGAGGCACAGGAATAATCTCAGTACTTGCAAATGCGTATCCCTTACAGACAAGTGAGTTGGTTAACAATGCTTTAAAAAATAATTTTAAAGCAGCACGAGAGATTCAGTTCCGTTTTCTTGAGATGATAGAATTACTATTCATCGATGGAAATCCATCAGGAGTGAAAGCGATGCTAAATATTTTAAATATCTGTCACAATAATCTGAGGCTTCCGCTTGTACCTGTAAGCAGGACTGTTTATGCCAGAATTCAGAAAGCTATGGATGAAGTAAATAAGGCCTGATCAGGGATTTAACCCTGCTTCAGGCATATCTTTTCCATGGCATTGTTTATATTTCTTTCCGCTTCCACACGGACAGGGATCATTTCGGCCTACTTTCTTGTCAACCCTTACCGGTTCAGTTTTCTGGTTCCTCTCCTGCCCCCCGCCGCCGGTGTTGCTATATTGTGAAAAATCGCTTTTCGAAGTTCTCAGATTGCTCATGTCCATCTGTCTTCTTCTCTGAGCTTCTTTCACTTGTTCCGGATCCTGATTAGGAATATGGCCCTTCATAAGTGTACTCACAACATCTTTATTAACTTTTGTGAGCATTGTTTTGAATAACTCAAATGATTCAAACTTATAAATGAGAAGAGGGTCTTTCTGCTCATATGTAGCATTCTGAACTGATTGCTTAAGCTCATCCATCTCCCGAAGATGCTCTTTCCATGCATCATCAATTGTCGCAAGAACAACTGTTTTTTCATAAGACCTGGCGAGCTCTTTTCCCTCAGATTCAGCAGTAGCCTTTAGATTTGTTACAACCTGGAAAACCCTGATGCCATCAGATATTGGTACAACAACATTTTCATATACATGCGACATTCTGTCATAAACATCCTTAAGTACAGGATATGCCTGTGCAGATATTGATTCAACTTTTCTTTTGTAAGTATCAAGGACTTTATCATATACCTTTTCAGTAGTTTCAGAGGCATTAATCTTTTTGAAATCAGATTCTTTTACCGGTGAATCCATTGAAAATGAACGTATCAGATCAAAATCGAACCCTTCAAAATCGCCATCACCATGGTATGTATCAACAAGGTTCTCGGTAACATCGTACATCATATTTGCAATATCTACACTCAGCCTGTCGCCAAGCAAGGCATGCCTTCTCTTTTTGTAGATTACCTCCCGCTGTGAATTCATTACATCATCATACTCTAGAAGCCTTTTCCTGATTCCAAAGTTATTTTCTTCGACTTTTTTCTGTGCCCGTTCGATAGATTTTGTGATCATTGAATGCTGAATCATTTCTCCGTCTTTAAGACCCAGCTTATCCATTATCCCGGCAATTCTCTCGGAACCGAACAGCCTCATCAGTTCGTCCTCGAGCGAAACAAAAAACTGTGATGATCCGGGATCTCCCTGACGGCCTGATCGTCCCCTGAGCTGGCGGTCAACCCTTCTGGATTCATGTCTCTCAGTACCTATAATTGCCAGTCCTCCGGCTTTTTTAACATCCTCCGTGAGCTTAATATCGGTTCCCCTACCAGCCATGTTTGTGGCAATTGTAATAGTACCAGTTTTACCGGCCTCAGCTACAATATCAGCTTCGCGCTGATGCAATTTAGCATTGAGTACATTATGCTTCAGCCCTTTCATTTTAAGCATACGGCTAAGCAGTTCTGAAATTTCAACAGATGTTGTACCCACAAGAATGGGACGTCCCTGACGGTTCATTTCAGCAATCTCTTCAATTACTGCGTTATATTTTTCACGTTTTGTTTTATAAACAAGATCCTCCCGGTCATTTCTGATTACTGGCCTGTTTGTAGGAATAACAACTACATCAAGCTTATAGATATTCCACAACTCACCTGCCTCAGTCTCGGCAGTTCCGGTCATACCTGCAAGCTTATGGTACATTCTGAAATAGTTCTGAAGAGTAATTGTGGCATAAGTCTGAGTAGCCGCTTCCACTTTAACATTTTCCTTTGCTTCAATTGCCTGGTGTAAACCGTCCGAGTACCTTCTTCCTTCAAGAATCCTTCCTGTCTGCTCATCTACGATTTTTACCTTATTATCCATTACAACGTACTCTGTATCGCGATCGAAAAGAGTCCATGCTTTAAGCAGCTGAGTCATTGTATGAACCCGTTCCGATTTAACTGAGTAATCCTGCAGTAATTCATCCTTTATTTTAAGTTTCTCACGATCTGACAAACCTGATTTCTCAATATCGGCAATCTTCGATCCGACATCTGGAAGAATGAAGAAACTTGCATCTTCCACAGAAGTTGAGATGAGGTCAAGTCCTTTCTCCGTAAGTTCAATTGAATTTGCTTTTTCATCAATAACAAAGTAGAGCTCGTCGGTAACCTTAGGCATCTCTTTGTTATTATTCTGCATGTACTGGTTTTCAGTCTTAAGAAGCAGAGATCTGTTTCCTTCCTCACTAAGGAATTTTATGAGTGCATTGTTCTTGGGAAGACCTTTATATGCTCTGAGAAGTAATAATCCACCATCATCATTTTTGTTTTCGGCGATAAGTTTTTTTGAATCAGCAAGAATCTGTGTTACTAGTTTTTTCTGAGCAGATACAAGCTTGTCTACCTTTGGTTTCAGCTCATCGAATTGCTGGGTATCGCTTTTGGCTGTAGGACCTGAAATAATCAATGGTGTTCTGGCGTCATCGATTAGAACTGAATCGACCTCATCTACTATTGCATAATGATGTTTTCGCTGAACAAGATCTTCAGGATTGATTGCCATATTATCCCTCAGGTAATCGAAACCAAACTCGTTGTTCGTTCCGAATGTAATATCAGCATTATATGCTTTGCGTCTCTCCGGTGAATTTGGCTGGTGCTTATCGATACAATCGACTGTAAGACCGTGGAATTCATAAATAGGCCCCATCCATTCAGAGTCGCGCTTTGACAAATAGTCATTGACTGTTACTATATGCACTCCCCTTCCCGCAAGGGCATTCAGAAATACCGGCAATGTGGCAACAACTGTTTTACCTTCACCTGTACCCATTTCTGCAATCTTTCCCTTATGAAGTGCAACACCACCGATAAGCTGAACATCGTAGTGGACCATATCCCAGGAAATCTCATTTCCGCCGGCAAGCCAGTTTTTGCTCCATAAAGCTTTGTCACCCTTAATTACAATACTTTCCCTGGTTGCTGCCAGGTCTCTGTCATATTGTCTTGCAGTAACTTCAATTACACTATTCTCTTTAAACCTTTTTGCTGTCTCCTTTACAATGGCGAATGCTACAGGTACTACTGAGTCAAGAACCTCTTCAAGCTTGACATTAATCTGCTTTTCAATTTTATCTATATCATTATAAATCTCCTCTTTACGATATACATTCTCCTCTGAATCAGCTTTTTCTTTCAGTGTCTTAATCTCAAGTTCCAACCCTTCAATACTCCCGAGAATTTCTTTTCTGAGAGCATCAGTACGCTCCCTGAGACTATCATTTGATAAACCTCCCAGTTTTGCAAATTCACTATGTATTTTATCAATATAAGGATTAATTTCTTTTAAATCACGCTCATACTTGTTACCAAGGAAAATACCCAAAACACTATTTATAATGCTCATTTTAAGACAATTTACTTTTTTTTAAATATCCAGCAAAATTAGCTTTATTTTCCAATAAAGAATTCCAAAAAATCACTTTATGCAAAAACCCCGCCATTCAGGCGGGGTTTTTACTATTTAATCAGATTATATTTAAAAGTCTTTAATCCATCATCAAAATATAAAAGTATAAAATAGATTCCGGAAGGATGACCCTGTATATCGATTGTACCCTGCGAACCTGTGTTAAGGTAACTATCCTGAAGTGTAGTGCCTGAGGAATTCAACACCCTATACCTTAGTGGTTTGCCTAAGCTAAACGAACCATTTTCGATGGTTGTTTTAATAATTCCGCTACCCGGATTAGGATATAATCTGATATCGTTAAACTCACTTACCTTTTCAACTGCATCTACCAGAGGATTTATTTTAAGGTCTTCAATAACCCATCCCCATCCATTTGCAAACGGATCAGAATAAAGTCTGAATCGTAGCAATAAGGTATCTCCTACTGATATTTTGGCAGAAGGTTTAACAAAAACTGTATGCTTTCTCAACATTTCTTCTTTCCCGGGGATTCTCGAATTCTGTCCCATTATAGAACCATTATAAGCCTGCTCCCATATTGAAGAGTATCGGCTGTCGTAACCATCGATCAGATTAAACCAGGTTTTTCCTAAGTTTACTGAACCATCGATTATTACATAATCATAGAAACCTTCGGAACCAAAGTAAGAACCTGCTTCACCGGGTTCTACAAGAACTACCTCACTATAATTAATTAGAAGACCCGATTCACTGAATTTAAACGGATGCCTTAACATCGATGTATACTCAATGAATTTTGAATTGTCTTCCGGACTTTCATAGGGGTGCTTTGAATGAAGGCCAAAACCTGCAAAACCAACCGGCTTATCAATAGTAAAGCCTGTATTAAAAAAGTCGGGGTCTGCATTTGTAAAATCAGTTTCATAACTTTCAACCATGAAACTAATATCCTCAATACCAAATGAAAAATACCCTGTTTTAGGAATCACCGCGAGGTTAGGAACAGAGGCATTATCCCGGGCAAATATTCTGTATCTTAAAGAATCACCGCCTTTAAGGTTAAGCTGACTGGCATTTAATACAAATTTGTATTTGTCGGATGTTCCTTTGGTTAAGCCTGAAAATAAAGGTGTTCCGTCATTAACAATATATTCTAAATATACAGAGTCAACTCCAAGGTTATCGCGTACAGTTGCACTAAATGAGACCGTATCGACAGATTCCAGAAGACTTGCTAACTGAGTATGTACTATAGAAGGTTTAACAGTGTCGGTTCCAATAAACATCCTGTATCTTATCTGATCGCTTAAAGATGGAGATCTGTAGATCCTTTTAAAGTAATCTTCGGCAAAGAAATAATATTGAAGTTCAGAATTGTATGATTGGATATTTATTGATGCATTAAAGCTGTCATTATCCCCCGGGGATGTCAGGTAAATGGTATCACTGGTACTGAATTTATCAAATGAATAAACCACACCAACATTAGACCTGTTATATGATGTATCTGATTTAATAACAGCCGAGAGAACTATCTCTGACAGATTACTTTCAGTATCTCCCGACGGATCATGTATTATTCTTGTGTTGATCCAACCCAAGTCACCAAGAATTGAGGTAGTTAGTCTTCCCGGATTATGAATGACCTCCTCCATATTTATAAAAGGAGTCATAAGTGCATTAATATCGAGAGTGGAATATTCATCAAGATGCGAAATGCTTGAGCCATTATCCCAAGTAGGTGGTGCATAAATCAATGCCCGGGAGCCGGATGTATATTTATTCAGAACAGGACCATTAAACCATACCTTACCTCCGGTTATCTGGACCTTAAGCTGTGAGGAATAATTTGGATATTGAAGGGTATCAGTAAGTTTTTTTCCTGCTGCATCCTCAAGGAAGGTGTCATAAATCATTGGAATTGAGCCCGAACCATAATAACCGACAGTTCCCTCTCCATTCATACTGTCGAAAAATCCAAGTCCGTGACAAATCTCATGAAGAGCAACAGTAACAAGATCAAACTTCTTGGAATCTCTGGGAATTTTTCCATCAGTACCCAAATACCAGTCAATTGAACTGTTAAGACGAAGAACCAGGTCACCTTCAGCATCACTGTTTAAACTAACCCCGGCAATTTTTTCTGCCAGGGAAACAGGATAATATGCTCTAGGATTGAGAGCATCAATCCATGCACCTGCTGCATAACCTGTAATAACTGTATTTCCAAGAACGCCAGGTGTAGTAATTCTTTCCCAGCTTGCTATCATTGTAATTTTTGTACCCTCAGGAAGCAGAGTTTCGAGTATAGATTTAGCATACTCAACCGCAGTTTTGGCGGCATTTGTAAAACCACTATAATAAACGGTAATCGATCCTCCACCTTTTGAACCTGATTTTCTTAAAAACTCATCAGGAGGCGGAATATAAATTCTTGTAACCTTATCCCCTGCATAACATACTCCTGAAATTGTTGTACTAGGCAACAATTTCTGTGAATATGCAGGAATAAAAGAAACGAAAAGAATAAGTATAATTAGTAATAAATTGCTTTTCCTCATGGATTAGTCTGCGCATTTGCGGCAGGCGTTCTCAGGCTCATAATATCCCTGTCGAACTGATACATGTTATTTTTTCCAACAAGCCGCACTTTATCTAGAATCGATCTTACTGAGGCTTCTTCTTCAACCTGCTCCATTACAAACCATTGCAGAAAATTATGTGTATTGAAATCCTTAACTTCCAGCGTAAGTGCAACTATGTCATTAATACTAGCTGTTATGAATTCTTCGTGCTTAAGTACTTCCTTAAATACGTCCTCCACGCTTTTATACTCACCTTCTGGTTTCTTAAGTGCAGGAAAAACTGCCTTACCTCCCCTTTCATTTATATATTTTATAAACTTAAGCATATGTACGCGTTCCTCATCAGCCTGACTATAAAGCCACTGGGCTACACCTCCGTAGCCATTATTTTCGGCCCACGATGCCATTGCAAGATAAAGGTTAGATGAAAACCCTTCTCTTTCGATCTGCCTGTTGCAGATATCTTCAATTTTTTTGTTTAGCATTTCAGTAAATATTAATAGATTAAACAATAACAATAAAATAATGCCTGTTGTTCATTATGAAAGCAGTACCTCAATACGGGCAATAAGATCGTTTATTGAAAATGGTTTCGAAAATATTGCATCCGCACCCAGCGCCTTTGCCATATTCAGATAACTTCCGGGGCCGGCTTTTCCACCCCCTGAAATTGCTATAATTTTTATACCCGGCTTTAACTCCCTGATCTTCATTATTACTTTCAGACCATCCTCTTCAGGCATAATCAGGTCTGTAACAACAAGATCTGTCATAGAGGGCTTGAAATGAGTAATTGCATCCTTTCCGTTTTCAGCCTCCAGAATTGTATATTTATGTCTGAGCAGGGAGATTTTTAGCATCTCCCTCAATTCCTTGTCATCCTCAACTATTAAAATTCCGGGCATTGTTTATATATTATAGATTTCTTACTAAATTACGAATAATATATCAGATTACCATCAGGATTTTAATTGCAGTGAGTCCTGAATTGCATCTCTTAAGTCTTTAAGAGAAACAGGTTTTATCAATTGCTGACTAATTATTGCCGAATTTAGATTTTTTTCTTTTAATAAACCCTGATTAGGTTCAGTTATAAATATACAGGGGGTATTCAGTTTAAGTTTATTGAAAACGGAAAATAAATCATTTTGATTAATCTCCCTTGAATCGCTCATATATATTACTAAATCGGGACTATCATTTTCATTCTCAAATACCCTCTGTAGATGAGACCTGTCGGATATATAGATAAGCTCATAACCAGTGTTTTCAAGTGCAATTGATAAAATCCGCGATTCGTATTTATTGCCGGCAATAAAAAGAATTTTCTTCTTACTGACCTGACTATCTGATATTTCCTGATACTTATTGGACACAGGCAGATATACATAGAAAACAGATCCTTTTTCCTTTTTGCTGGATACAAGAATTTCTCCTTCCATTTCAGTAACAATTCCGTGAATCACTGACAAGCCCAATCCAGTGCCTTTTCCTACTTCACGCGTAGTAAAAAAAGGTTCAAAAATCCTGGCCATCAGGGAAGGCTCCATACCCTTTCCGGTATCTTTGAAAGTAAGAAGGACATACTCATCAGCGACAATATCCTTATTAAGCTCATGCTTAACAAGCTTTCCTTCAACTACAGTCATGTTCACTGCAAGGGTACCTCCCTTTTCTTCCATCGATTGAATGGCATTTGTCATCAGATTAAGAAAAACCCTGAAGAGCTGGGTTGGGTCTGCATAAACATTTGAGACTGTTAGTGGAATGCGGCTTTTGATTACAATATTGGAAGGTATAGCTGATTTTGCAAATCCGATTGTCTCTTTCAATATTTTTGAAACGCTAACATTGACTTTTTCCTGCTCAACCTGGCGGCTGAAAGTAAGGATCTGGTTTGTTATGGATCGTGCTTTTTGTACTGCAGTTTGAATTTTTGTAACTTTTTCTGCCATTTCAGATCCCTTCGGAAGATCTTCGATCAGCATCTCTGAATAACCTGAGATTGTGGCAAGGATATTATTAAAATCATGAGCGATTCCCCCTGCAAGGGCTCCTATTGTCTCCAGTTTTTGAGCCTGAAGCAGGCGGTTTTCGAGTAAAAGTTCACGTGAAGAATCTTCAATTGCAAAATCTATGTAGGATGGTTTACCGTTATCATCCATTGCAAGAAAACCGCTTAACCGGCATGGAATCTCTTTCCCGCTGCAGTTTTTCAGAATAACCCTGCCGAATGATTTTGTATTACTGTCAACTAACTGATCGAGCAGTATTTCAAAAAGATCTTCGTCCTGGAAAAAACTCTTCAGATTCATCCTAGTAATTGTTGAATCATCGAGACACTCCATAATTTTTATAAATGATTTATTTGCATGGATTATCTTCCCGGTGGAGTCGCATCTTAAAATTCCTAGAGGGAGGTTTGTTTCAATCTTACGAATTTCCTCCTCTTTCTCCATAACCATTTGTATTGATTGGCGGAGATCGTTTATATCGAAGGTTTCTGCAAGGAGATGTGTAATTTCTCCGGATTCTGAAACAACCGGGTTGAACACCACTTCAAAGTATCTGTTTCCGGAAAGCGGAGTCCCAAAAAATGCTTCGTATCTGATAGTATCACCCAAAAAACATAAATCAATCTTACTTTTAATATTCTGATTAAAAACTTCAGTTCCCCAGACTTCATCAAGAGACCTGCCAATGACCGATTCAGATTCTGTCTTATGAGCTGAACAAAATGTTGAATTAACCTTTTCGTAAATATAATTTCTGTTGATTATACTGATCATAGACCTCGAATTATTAAAGATATGATCAGAAATATCCTTCTGTAAATGAGGGAATCTCAAGTCATCCTTTTCGGTGTTTATAATCAGTTGCTTCTTCAATTTGGCAGATTATTCGTTAATACAAAGCAAAGAGGTTAAGTTATGTCGAGATTGAAGGTCTTCTTTACTTCCTTAAGCACCGGGAACTTATTAAAGAGGTATGTATATTTTTGTTCGTCAGTGTAAAGGATATCATCAGTAACAACAAGATCAACAGTTGTCTCGATCTCTATTCCGTTCATAATGAATTTTCCCTCAAGAAAATTTATAAGTCGCTGCCTGTAGTTAAGTATAAATGTATCTTTTTGAGTAGCATTGCTTAAATGGATCTTTACAACCTGATCTGATTCAATTTCAGGTTTAATTGTTTTAAACATGCTTACAATCCGGGTCCCTTCTCCTTTGAGCTGATCGGTAAACTCGGCCCATGCCAGCTCGAAGCCTTCCGGTGTAAACTCTGATTTTGAGATAACCGGCTGAAGAGGTATTTCAGATACAGGTTTATCGGGAGTATTTTCAGGTTGCTTAATTTCCTGGGAAATTACATCCTTAATGGAGAATGTTTTGGCTGGTTTTTCAATTACCGGATTGTGCTTACCTGCACTTTGTTCAGGTATTATAATTATCTTTTCAACCGAAGGTGCATCGTTTCGGATAGTTTCTGATTTTGAAGGAACCGGGATTATAGTCTCGGTTGAGGCAGACTGTACTAATTCAGGCTTTTTTTTTTCCGGCTCCTCTGACTGAGAGCCTGTGATCCTGCTTAACCTTATTAATGAGAGCTCTACATGAAGCCGGGGATTCTTACTTGTCTTATAAGAAAGGTCACAGTTATTTCCGATTTCAAGAGCTTTAAACAGGAAATCGACACTGCATCTTTCAGTTTGTTTCAGGTATCTTTGTTTTACTGAAGGAGTAGCTTCGAGAAGACGTAATGTAGACTGATCTTTGCTTACAAGAAGATCGCGAAGGTGACTGTTAAGACCTGAAATAAAATTATGCCCGTCGAATCCCTTTTCAAGCACTTCATTAAAAGTAAGCAGGACGGATGAGACATCGCCTGATACAGAGCCGTCAATTGTTTTAAAGTAATACTCATAATCAAGGACATTCAGATTATCGATCACATCCTTGTATGTGATTGTCTTTCCGCTTAAGCTGACAATCTGGTCAAAAATAGAGAGGGCATCGCGCATTGCACCGTCGGCTTTCTGGCCTATTACATGAAGAGCTTCATCCTCAGCAGTTATGCTTTCTTTTGCGGCAACAAATTTCAAGCGAGAAACAATGTCTTCTATTTTTATCCTGTTAAAATCAAAGATCTGGCACCTTGAAAGTATTGTGGGGATTATCTTATGTTTTTCAGTTGTTGCCAGAATGAAGATGGCGTGGGAAGGGGGTTCTTCAAGAGTCTTCAGAAAAGCATTAAAAGCAGATGAAGAGAGCATGTGAACCTCATCTATAATATAGATACTGTAACGGCCGATCTGTGGAGGTATCCGAACCTGATCATTAAGGCTCCTTATATCTTCAACTTTATTATTCGATGCTGCATCAAGTTCATGAATGTTAAATGATCTTAATGAATTGAATGAAAGGCAAGATTCACATTTATCGCAAGCCTCCTGATTTTCTCCAAGGTTTGAGCAGTTTATTGTTTTTGCAAAAATCCTGGCACAAGTTGTCTTACCAACTCCACGGGGTCCGCAAAACAGGTATGCCTGGGCAAGATGTTTATTTTTTATTGCACTTTTCAGCGTGTTAGTAATTGAGTCCTGACCAATAACCATATCAAAACTGGCTGGACGGTATTTTCTGGCTGAAACAATGAAATTTTCCATAAAGATCCTGACTCTTGTTCTTTAAAAATATTGAAAGACAAATATAGTTAAAAAGGAAAAAGGAAAAAGGAAAAAGTAAAAAGTAAAAAGGCGTGAGGAGACTTCGCCTGGTTAAGGAAATGAATAATTAATTAAGTCCTTAGTGTAACTTGGTGAAAACCTTAGTGTCCCTTTGTGGTAAAAAAAGCATTAACCACAAAGTCCCGATAGCTATCGGGACACAAAGGAAAACACAAAGTATCACAAAGGAAAAATTTTCAGGAATATTGCTGGTTTGACAATGCTTCTGCAAGTAAGCAATTAAAATACAATTCAAAAATTTTTGATTTATATAAAAAAAGTGTACTTTTGCGGACCAAATTCATTAAACTAATAAACAATTAATTACTATGTTGAATCAGTACGAAACCGTTTTCATTGCAACTCCCGTTTTATCTGAGAACCAGATGAAGGAAGCGGTACAGAAATT
>JFJP01027763.1_pt1 | contig 16090 bp, 19 predicted proteins | sample 431651 | NCBI WGS metagenome assembly JFJP01 (sample SAMN02602958, study PRJNA72255) | Microbial mat metagenome, whole genome shotgun sequencing project. | biome: fresh water; feature: sink hole; material: water; isolation source: purple microbial (photo- and chemosynthetic) mats found in... | reverse complement strand
TTTCTCTCTTTTTTTTCAGGTTGTGGAAAAGCTGAATATTTTGTGGTTGAGCCCTTGATCGTCCTGAATCAAAAGACTCTCTCATATAGCCAATTGAACATTCAGACAGTCTTTCCCAGATTGCTCGGTCCTCTCTCCAAATGGAAGGAAGCTCTTAAGACACAAACCGATCTTGGTTACAACGCCTTCCATTTCGCTCCAATCCAAAAATTAGGAATATCTGGGAGTCTTTATTCCATAAAAAACCAATTGAAACTCTCAAAAGAGGTTCGACCAGGCAAAAACGTAATATTTTTTTAAATTCAGGCAAATAAATATTTTTTTTTGATCTTTAGGAGGTTGAAAATCAAGCCCTTTTAAAGGAAACTCTTCATTATATTGAAGAAAAGCTGAATGCTTTATGTTTTATCGATATTTTACTGAATCATACATCTTCTGATAGCAAATGGCTTTTGGAAAGCAAAGATTCTTATTATAGCCCTAAAAATCAGCCAAGTCTGACATCAGCGAGTATTTTCGATAAAGCTTGGAAAGATTTCTCGAATGAATTAGCCAATAAACTGATAGCTGAATACCCTAAAGGTAATTTAGTGGAAGATGAGAAAGATGTTGATTTGCTTTTGTCGATTTTTCAAGAGAAAATCATGCCAGACCTTCTGATTCCAGATTATTACACATTTAAAGTGAATGCAATCATCATTGAATTGAAGAATTTTATGCTGAAGAACTATGAAAAGATTTCAATAAAAGATTATGAATCAGATATTGAAGAGGAAGCCACTATGAATATCTTCGCAAAGGACAAAGATGATATTCTTGAAGAATTTATTGAGAAGAATATTGTGAATAGTGGGGCTTCAATTGATGGATCTTCATTGAATTTCAATGAAGTTGCAAAGAATCTATCGGAGAACTTTTTGAAATATTCCTATGAACTTTATCGCATAGTCTTGGATAGAATGAATGAGAAACAAACCCTTAAAATCAACAATTATTTAAAGGAAGCTCTTCAAAACATTAAAAATCATATAATTTATGAGAAAATCACCTGCAAAAAAACTGTTATTACATTGGAAAATCATTTGGTTGAGCATTATTTCACGGAATTAAAAAATGGAGATTTAGCTGCAAATAACGGTTGGATTCTCAATGCGGATCCTCGTGAAAATTTCGCAGTTTCTGATAATTTCCATTATTTAAGAAGAAATATTGTTATTTGGGAAGATTTGGTGAAATTGCGATATGGAAACACTAGAGCAGATTCTCCGTTTTTGTGGAAAAGAATGAAGAAATATGTCCAAGATTTAGCTTTGAATTTCAATGGATTTAGAATAGATAATGCTCATAGCACTCCTTTGCATGTTGGGGCACATTTCCTGAGAAAAGCAAGAGAAGCTAATCCTAATTTACATATTATCATGGAATTGTTCGGCAATGGGGTTGATATGGATTCGAAATATATGAAGATTTTGGGAGCTAATGCACTAGTTAAAGAAGCACATCACGTACAGAATATACGATCTTTAATCAGTTTTTTAATTTTTTTCGGTTTAAATAAAGTGCACAGAATTAGAACATATATCGGGTATGCTGCATTTTTATGGAAACTTCCTTGAACATGCTGTTGGATCTTTAGAGCCTTTTTCAGAGATTGAATGGAGAACTGGTATTAATTTTTTTTTTATTATTGATTTATTAGTTTTTTGTTGTTGTTGTTTTATCAAATTAAATTATTTTTTTTATCAAATAAAAATAAAGTCATTTTTTTTGTTATTTGATAAAAAATAAATAATATATTTTAAGAATTGTTTATTAATTTAATGTTTATTTGATTAAAGGCGATAAATTAAGAGAGTTAGTTCCGAAGACTGCAGCTGCAATCATGTATGATCAGACACATGACAATAAATCGTATTTTGAAACGAATCGTTATTTGGAATGCCTTCCTATAAGCGCACAGGTTTTTGAAATTCAAAATATTTATTAAAAGTTTGGTTTTTGAAATTAAGATGGCGTTTTCGAATTGTTTGCTGGGAACAGTCAGAGGTTACGATGAGTTTTATAATGATAGAATCACTGTTTTTCCACAAAATGGAAAATTATACTCTGAAGCTTCAGAAATTAAAGGTTTATTTTTTTATTTGTAAATTTTTTTCTAGAAAAAATATTTTTAAAACAATTTGAAATAAAAAACAATCTATTCTTAGGAAACAATTTAATTTTTTTTTAATTTATACAGTGGTTAAAGAAGTAAATGACAAATATCTGCACAAAATATTATATTACCCAGCAAAAAAAGAGCACAAAAACATCGAGCTTCGTGGTAGTTGGGATAAATGGAATGAAGGTGTTCGTCTAAAGTAAAATCAAAATAAAGATTTTATATAAAACTTCTATAATTTAATATTTTTTGTCAAGAGTATTAAATCCCACAACTAATCTTCATGAGGCAATATTAAGCTTAGACCCTGGCAAATATGAATACAAATTCATTATAGATAATATTTGGCTTTGTGATCCCAACAAAGAAACCAATGAGAACGGCAATAACATGATTACGATTGAGAAAAATAGCTATAATATTTATGAAAACCTCACATATCCTCGAACTATTTTCAATAAATTTCAAAAAAAACTTGCTGAAAAATATCCAGAAGGCTATTTAGAGAAAAAAGTGATTTGTTTTCAATTTGTTGTTTTAAAAGAAATATTTAATTTAGGATTATGATGTTCTTACGATTATGAGAGAACATACATCGAAAAGCAAGTTTTATACGCTTGTTTCGAGAAACGCCTTTACACAGAATCAAACAGGATTGGTAGATGTCTACTTCCAATTGCCTGGGTTATTCAAGAAAACCAAGTTTATCTTCTACATGAAAGAAGATTTCGAGAAACAAGAGGATGAGAAAGTTTTTAAAGGGAATAAGATGCAAATCGTTGAGGATTTTGAACTCAGAAAATACTGCGATATTTTTTATGAGTAATTTTTTATTTTTTTTTAATTTCTTTAAAAAAAAAAAATTTTCTTTTTGTAGTTTTTTCTAAAAATTTTCATTACTAAAATCATTTTTTTCAAAAGCGCAAAACAAAAAAAACACACATTGCATTTCACCTTTTTGCCTCCATCAACAACTATTCTCATAAAATCCGAGGTTACCGAAGACAAAAAAGCGGCACTGATAAAATTAAATAATTTCCTTTTCGACCCAACTCAACCAAAAAAATGGACACCTGAATCCTTGGTGAAGAATCTAGGGCCAACAGATATCAATTATCTTCTTTTCAGTTGTGATCCTGAAGAAAAAGATCATAATTCTCAAGGACCTTACCATGTGCCAGAAAAAGGAGTGGTTAGTTATGCAGGTTTAGCTGGTATTTACCAAGATTTAAGAAATGCCTCAATGAAAAATGATTTGAGTATTCCTTTATTCAATAATTTAAGAAATGGGTATTGGATGTTGGATTATATTGCTAATAGGTTTTATTTTATTGGGTTTATATTGGATTAATAAGGTGTTTTTGGTGTATAGAATAAAGAAAAATGATCATTTGAAAGAAATTTATGAATATATCAACTCAGTGTTTGAGTTGTTGAAATTGATCCCGACACATAATATTCCATTTTATTTCACGAAAACCATTTTTGATCTCATCAATATAGTAGAGATCAAAACACTCACCAATATCAAAACTCCAAAAATTAAATTGCAAACAAAATTTATGCAAAAATTGGTACTAGCGTCCTATCAATTTTTAGGTTTTTATTTTTTAACAAATAAATTTTTTTAAATATTATTTTATCTTTGTGATTTCAAAACTTTAATTTCTTTTCATAGGAAAAGTTCCTTCTGCATCTGTCCACCCTTCCCAAGCCACAATGTCAGCTGGTCTCCCTCATTTTGCTGCAGGTTGGGCTCGATGTTGGGGTCGTGACACCTTCATCTCCTTCAAGGGCATTCTCTTAATCCCAGGTCATTTCGATGAAGCTAAAGAGATTCTTTTTCAATTTGCAAGCTGTCTCCGTCATGGTATTTTGCCCAATCTCTTAGACAAAGGAGTGAACCCTCGTTATAATGCCAGAGATGCAACCTGGTGGTTTTTGAAAGCTCTAAAAGACTATATAGAGTTTACAAAGGATGAGAATATTTGGAAAACTCAAATAGAAATGAAATTTTTGGACGATAATCAAGAGGTCCATTTTAAAAAATTGCAATCCGGTGAGAAAAAAGTGATGACTATGGCAGAAATAGTACAAGATATCTTTGAAAAACACGCGTTGGGGATTAAATTCAGAGAATGGAATGCAGGGTTTGAGCTTGATTGGAACATGGAATATGAAGGATTCAATATATGTTTGTTCTTAGATGAAGAAACTGGCTTTATATTCGGTGGAAATCATAAGAATTGCTTGACTTGGATGGACAAAATGGGTTCTTCATTAAAAGCTGGCAATAAAGGTGTTCCTTCTACAGCTCGAGACGGTGCTCCAATTGAATTGACAGCACTTTTATTCTGTGTTTTAGAATTCTTGATAAAATCTAACGAAAATAAACAATTTCCTTTTGATTCAGTGCCTTTAACGAATAATAGAAAGCTTAGCTATAGGGAATGGGCCGACAAAATCAAGGTGAATTTCGAGAAGAATTACTTCATTCCCACAGAAAAAGAGAAAAATGCCTATTTTAATGTAATTGAAGGGGCTGTAAGAAGAAGAGGTATCTACAGAGATGTGATAAAATGCACGAAAGTGAGAGCTGAGTATCAATTAAGGCCTAATGGATGTATTGCTATTGCGGTTGCACCTGAATTGTTCACGAGAAAGAACGCATTTTTATATTTGAGCTGGGTAGAAGAGATACTTATTGAAGAGAACTCGGTTGGACTGAAGACTTTGGATAAGATAGCAGCAGAGTATTCGCCGTTTTATAATAATGCAGATGATAGTGAACAAATGAGACTTGCACATGGATTTAGCTATCATAATGTAAGAACTATTGTTTTTATTAAATACTGATTTGTTTTAGGGACCTGAATGGGTATGGATATTTGGATATTTCGTTAAAGCCTTTATTGCGATTAATGGAGAAGCTAAAAGATTTAGACTGTAATTTTTTTGATTTTTTTTCTGAAAATTTTTTTGATAATTTTTAGAGAACAATATATGAGCTATTTTGCAAATCATAAGAAATATATTAAAGATGATGAATGGCTTTCGCTGCCAGAGTTAACGAATGCTAATGGAGAAAAATGCGAGTTCTCTTGTCCAGCACAGGCATGGTCGATCGCTTGCATTCTGGAAGCAGGATTTGATGCGATTAAAATGTGGAAGAGTTCTCAAAAAGAATAAAATCATTAAAGAAAAAATAAAATTAAAAATTTGAAAAGAAATGAAAAAAATTTAAAAAAAACAAAAGAAAAATTTGAAAAATTAAAAAAACAATTAACGAATTGAAACAAACACATGAGAAATACTCAAAAATCATCATAAACTTGATTTTTTTTTTTTTTAATCCTTAAAATATTCCAATTTCAACAGAAATTTAATTTTTATTTGCTTAAATGTCTTCCGAAAAACCCCCTAAGGTTGAATTTACTGAAGATCATATCAATTATATCTTCAATTATCTGAACGAGATGTATTCCGATCGTTTGACTTCAATAGAAAAACTTGTGACTCGCAATTCGCAATCACTTCAATCCCTAAAACAAGACCTTGATGTTATCAACAATTCATTAAACTCGATTTTTCTTGTAAATAACTATAAACTCAATACAAATAACTCTTTAACATCAAATTTCACTGATTTTTTCCATAATTTCGTGCAAATTTCTGAAAAAACACCTTTGAAAGTCCTTTCAAAATCATTAGAAAATCATATAAAAAGTCCAATAGATTTGAAATCAGTGTTGAAATCTCCGAAAATCGCAAGAAAAGCTGAAGAAACACCGAAAAAAAGAAAAGAAATCAATATAAAGGTTAAGAAAGAAGGATTTAAGCTTGTTTCTCCGATTAAAACCAAAGGATTTGACAAGAAAAAAGAGGATATTTCTGTAAAGAATACGCCAAGAAAAACACCAATTATAACGCCAAAGGTAGAAAATCCTCAGAAAAGCCAAAATAATCATAAGAATTTAATGGGTTCGAAAGAAAAAAGGGAGATTTCAAATGAAAAAAGAGAGTTTTCCAGGGACTCGAATTTAGAAAAAGACAAGAAGAATGATAAAGAGAAAAATGTGAAAAATGTTATGAAAAAAGAAGTTATTGATTTCAAGAAACTTTTGGTAAAAGATCAGAAAAAAAACACAGAAACTCTAACAAAAATGCAAGAAACTGATAGAAAAAACAAAGAAATTGAGAGAAAAAACAAAGAAATTGATAGGAAAAAACAAGAAACTGAAAGGAAAATACAAGAAACTGAAAGAAAAAAACAAGAAACTGAAAGAAAAAGCCAAAATAATGATTTTAGATCAATTTCAAAGGAAAAGAGCTATCAAAAAGGAACAAGGAGTTCACAAAGCAGGGCTAGAACTTCAAATGAAATTAATGCCGTTGATTATACGAATTTGATAAAAAGTGTCAATGAATTCCTTGATTTTCCAGAATTAGAAGGAAATTCTTTGAAAAATGATAAAGATTTAATGAAAAACCTCACAAGGAATCAAGAGAAATCATCAGATATATCAATAAAATTAAAAGAGAAATCAATAAAAACAAAGGTAAAATTAATAAAAAACAATGAAAAAGCAATAAAAACCGATGAAAAATCGTTAAAAATTAATGAGAAATCGAAGAAAACTAATGAGAAATCAATAAAAAATAATGAGAAACCATTAAAACCAAATGAGAAATCGATTAAAACAAATGAGAAATCAATAAAAACAAATGAAAAAACCTATGAGAAATTACTGAAATCTAATGATAAATCAATAAAAACAAATGAGAAAACCTTTGAGAATGATGAAGAAACATATAATAAAGAAGGTTTTATTATAGATGAATTAGAAAAACATTGTGAAAATCTGAATAAGCTCTACGAAGAAGCCTTGACTACTCCGAAGGACAATGACAACAGTTGCAATGAAGCCCTTACAAAAAACACTTCTTTGGGCAAATTTCTGGAGAAAAGTGATACAAATGTGGAATTTGAAGATTCTTCAGAAAGAAAAGAGTATTATTCACCACAAAATTTCAAGAAAATTGACAATAATTATCAAATAAAAGTCATGTCTTATCCAGAAAATAAGTTCAAAGGTGAAAATAATGAAGGTTTTCCAGAAGAAAAAAATGACTCTCAAAACAAAAGCGAGGAAAGTATGAAGAAAATTATTGTAGAGAATGATGAAGGTGAGATTCTTGACGGTGAAGATGAGAGAAATTCAAAAGAAAATTCTTCGAGAAATATGGACAAGAATGAATTAAATGATGTTCTTGATGATGAAGGTGAAGAAAATCATGAAGAAAATGGAAGAAGTGATGAGAAATATATTAAAAAAAAAAGTGAAAATCAAATGAATGATGTTCTTGATGAAGAAGAAAATGAATGTTATGAAGAAAAAATAAGTATTGAAAAGAAAAATACTAAGGAAACTGCAAAAAATGATGGTTTATATGATGTTCTTGATAATAAAGAAGAAAATATAAAAGATAAAGAGAAAAATCATGAAGACTTACAATTACAAGATTTTTCAAGAGAAAATACTACAAAAATGAAAAATTTAGATGTAATTACAAAAGAAAAAGAGATTTATGAAGATGAAGGAGTTTTAGAAGAAGATGAAAGAGAAAATTATCAAGAAGAAAATAATGGACAGACCAAAGACAGCCCCAATGATGATGATTTTGAGGAGATTGAGAAAAATATTGAAAAAGCGGAAAAAATTGAGGTAAATGAAGAGTTTGTGGATGAAGATGAAGATGTTCTTTAAAAAAAATTTTATTTACTAAAATCAAATTTTAATCAAAGTAAATAAATACACGGTAATTTAATTCCTTCATAAAAATAAATTAAATCGATTTTTTTTCATAATTTTTCAATTATTTTACAAATTTGATTAATCATTTTTTAAAAAATCATGATAAGACTTAAAAAAAATTAATAAAAAATCATTTAAACAAAAAAAAATTATCAGAATTAAAAAAAATTTGTTTTTTCTAAACAAAAATTTAAATTTTTCTTTAAAACTGAGAATATTTCATCATTTTTGACTTCGGTATGAGATATAATAATAACTTTTAAATTAAATATTCAATTTCTTTATTAGATTCAAAGAAAAATGATTTTTTCTTATACCATTTCAGATTACATGATAGTTTTTGTAGCGATAATTTCTTTTTGTTTCCTGTTTGATTTCTTTTTATTGCTTTTCTTTGGCATTGTAAAACATTTAAAAAACAACGATTTCCCCTATATGCAGAAGCAAGCAATACTCATGATTTCCCTTTCCTTCTTGTAAAAAAATTATTTTCATTGAAATTGTCAATAAATTAGTTTTTTATTTTAAATTTGTTTTTAAAGATTACAGATCTTATTCATTATTGGTTTCTTTCGGTATGAAGGTGCTGATATTGTTGATGTTGTTGTGGAAGTAATCATCAGCATCAATCTATTCAGATTTTTCAAGCTGTTAAAAACCATCATGTCATTGGAGGCCTTTACTATTTGCCACTCACTTTCTCTGAAAAACGACAATGAGAATCTTATGAATAATACTGAAATCGTTTTATTATACGAGGAGATAAAAAAAGCACCACTGAAAGATATCGAAAAATCTCAGATTCAGAACTCATGTGTAGCTTTTATTCTTCTAAAAAAACGAAAAATACACCCCATAAAATGCTGTTCTTTTTGTTGCAAAGATAAAATTATTAAAACTAAAAGCGATGCAGACAAGCTTTTTAACCATTATTACAAAGTTGTTTTGATTTATGTCATTGTAGTTCCTATATGCTTTTTAATTATAGCTGTTCTCAATAGAAGAGCAGTTCAAAAAACGACTCCTAGAACTGTCATAAGTATCATAAAAGTTATAACGACAATGTATTGCTTTACTCAACTCATAAACTTCGTTAAAAATATAGAAAATTGCATAAAGGATTATGGACTTGTAAGAAAATTCTTTTGTATCAAAGTGATTATTTGGCTTGTTGTTCTACAATCTGTTATTTTAGGGTTTATTACCATTGAGACAGAAGAACATAGTTCATCAGAAATGCAGGAAATCATAAATTATTTTATGTTGAATATTGAAAATTGTTTGTTGGGATTTTTGTGGATTCATAGTTATGGATATTATGGGTTACGGGTCGAAAAGTATAAAAATTTAAAGCAAAAGCCAAGTTCGAATGCTGAATTGCTGGAATTTAAAGATGGTCTTAATAAAGAAAACCATCAATTATAATGTATTTACACATTTTGTTCTCTCTCATTATTACTTAAAACTCAATTAAATATTTCTTTAAACATTTCAGATTTTCTATTTTTTATTTTTATATTAAATATGAAAAAAAAAAATTAACTTTTTCCCCAAAAATATTTTCAGAAATTATTAAATAATAATAATAAAAAAAAAATTGTAAAATTTTTGAAATTAAAAAAAAAGCATGTTTTTTTTCTCCATCTTTTTTAAAATAAATTTAATAAATAAAAATTAATATTTTTTATTTTTTATGAATTTCCTATAAATTTTTTTTCAGTTAACAAACAGAAGAAAACAAAATTTTAATATTTTATCGCCCAACAAACGAAAAATACAATCATTTTTTATTTTATCTGAAAATGAATTCATTACTTATGCCATCTCTCGATCCCAAAGAGGTATTCCATCTCAACTATAAAAACCAGCCACAACAAACACAAAAAAAGCTTTTAGATTTTCTGATCAATAAAAACATTTCCTTTTATCAAGCCACCCCAAAAAACTTTGAGGCAATTGTTCAAATTTACAACATTCAAGCTGATAAAAAACCCAATTCACTTTCAAAAAGTCCATCAAAACCGACCAATTCCAGTAAAAGTCCATTGAAAAGTTCTATTAAAAAAAAAAAATTTGATGAAACCACTTTAAATCATTCATTGAGTGAAAATCAAAAGAAAATTGATAAAAGACAAGGAAATTCTTCAATGAAGGTTTTAGAAAAAAATATTTCAAAGGAAAATGATAAGAATAAAGAAACTTTAAAGAAAAAGTCTCCCTCTGTTCATAATCTATCTCATAAAAACAAAGCAAAAGGCAAAGTTTTTCTTGAAGAATTTAATAAAACATCGAGAAATGAGCCTGAAGAAATGAAAAACAGTAAAAAATTAGAGAAATCACAAAAAAATCTAGCAGAAAAAGTGAAGATTACAAATGAAAATTTAGGTGAGAAAGATAAAAATTTAGCAGAAAAAGAGAAAATTTTAGCTGAAAAAGAGAAAAATTTAACAGAAAAAGAGAAAAATTCAATGGAAAATTTAGCAGAAAATGAGAAAAGTAGAGTACTAATGAAAAAAAAAAGAAGCGTAAAAAATGATTTAAGTATGAAAATCCTCCAAAAAAATAAACAAATTCTCGATAATTTGATAAATGCCAACAGTGTTTTAGAGTTCGAAGCAAAAAAAAACCGGAATTCCCACGACAAAAACAAAGAAAATAATCAAGAAATTGAGAAGAAATCTAGTAAATTATCTGACATTCAAGAAAAAGACCATAATCTACAAGAAAAAAGCTTTAATAATCTGAACAAACCTCACAGATATACAACAAGTGGTTATTTAAAAAATGAACCGATAACCAGAAATAAAAACAAATCCCTTTGCAAACAAAATTACAAAGAGAATCTTGTGGAAAAAAAGATTATTGCTGAGAAAATTGAAGAAAAACAAGCCATTTCGATTTCAGAGAAATCTGAAACGAAAAAAAGCATTTCTGACAAAATAGAACATAATTTCAAACAAATAGTTTCAAAGGAATTTTCCCATTTGCCTTCTGGAGAAAAAATAAACAAAAACTCACTTAATTTGCAGTTTCAGAAGGCCGTCCAAATTTTATATGAGAGATTGGATCTTTTGAGTAGCGAAGAACTGATTTTTTATTATAAATTTATTGTGAATAAAGCTAAGAAATTATATTTGGATTTCTTGCAAAAAAGGGGGTTGGTTGTCAATTGAAAAAATAATAAGAAATACAATGAAATAATATTATAAAGAAACAAAGACAATACTTGGAAAATTATAAAAAAAAAAAATAATAAAATTTTTCTATAAAATCATAATTTTTTAATTTTATGAAAAAAACAAAATTATATATTTTTGTTGATGAAATTATGCATATCTTTAAATATTTTCGTATAAAAAGGTTTAATTTTCTCTTTGAAAAATATTTTAAATTCTTCAAACCAAAACTCAAAACCTATTTTGAAAAACTTCAATAAATGGAAAAAGAACCTTTTATCATCGTTCTTTAACAAAATAAATATATAAATATATAAATAAAATATTTTATTTTTCAAGAATGATCAATTGCTTAGTTATAAGAAAATTCTTTCTTTGAAAAATGACGATTTAAAGCTGCAATTATCAGAAAAAGCTGTAGAAAATATAAGAAATTCACGAAAAACTATGGTCAATGCATCAAAGAAATCATTGCCAAAACTAATCGAAGCAAATAAAGGCTTTGCGTTCAGAAAAACTGATCAACTTTATGAAATAGAAACCAAAAAACAGCAGATTATCCTTTTGAAATCTAATTTGAATGGGATTGGGAAGGCTTTTAAACCTGAAACCATAAGGTATTTCTAAAAAAAAGAAGTCTTTTCTTTAATAGTTTCTTATGAAGATTGATAATCCTATGCAAAATCTTGGAATTGATAAAGGGATATAGTGGAGTGAGGTTTATTTATTTATAAATTTGATCATAAAAAATCCTTTATTATAATAGTCTTTCCTCAATTTTGAAATTAGTTGAGGCTTATAATAAGAATATAATCCCATTTGTACCAAAAAAAGGGGGCCTGCAAGCAGATATTTACTCCGCTGCTTTGTCTTATATGGTTTATGGCAATTCATTATAATTTCTACCTTTATATTAAATGAGTTTTTACAGGATTAATGGGGGAAGGAAGAATTTATGACAAAAAAGAAGAAAAATTCATTAATAGTCAAGCTATTTTCTTAGAAAAAGGATATGAACCTCTTATATTAGAAGAAAATGATTTAATAGGACTTATCAGTGGATCAAAAGCTGTTTTAGCTCAATCTTTGGAGCCTTTGGCTCGTGCAGATAATGTGATGAAAAATGCCAATTTAATCTATGCGATTTCTTTTGAAGCTTTGGTGGGGAATCATTCGCCATTTTTCCATAAAATCCATGAAATCAGAAATCATAAAGGACAAATTCAATGTGCAAAAGAAATTTCACAATTTATTACAGATGGGGTAAATAATATAGAATAAATAAAAAAACCTAATGAAATTCTATGGGAATTGTGGTTTTTTTTTAAATTTTTTAACATTTATCAAATAATACATATTGTTTTTATTTATATTGTGGAATTTTTTAATATTTTTAATTTTAATTTCAAAGAAATTGCATTCTGAAATGAATGATTCTCTTTTCGAGAGAAAGGGAAGGCTTCAAGATGCATATTCCTTTAGATGTGTGTGTCAAATTCATGGGATAGTGCTCGAAACTTTGGAAAAAACAAAAAAAATTATCGAAAGAGAGCTGAACTCTGTTAGCACAAGACCGTTGGTCTACCCAACATTGGGAATAGAAGAAGACGAACATTATAATTTCGATGGCAATTTCCATAATTTAGCAGTTAAATATTTTAAATTTAGAACTGATTATTTTCGGAGGAAATTTCACTGATGTGGCTATAGCGAAAAATATGGATCGTTTGTGCATCGCAATTCATGAATTAGGCTCTTTGAGTGATGTAATAAAATCATTAGATAATAAGATTATTAAGGAGAAAAAAATAGAGAAGGATTTGTCGATTGAATAACCCAATTTATGATAAATTAAAGAAAGATAAAGAAGATAGTAATTATTTCAAAATTAAGAAGGTTTTTCATAATTTAATTTTAGGATTTATCTTCAATTATATGCCTCTTCAATCAATTGTTTCTTCCTTTATCAGCGAAAACAAGTTTCTTTGCCATCCTTCATCAAACGATGTAACACCTTTTTCATTAAACAAAGGCGATTTCTATTGCATGGGATGTAAGAAAAAAATTGGGAAGTTTATTTTTATTGGAATTAAATATAAATTTTAAGCTCTTTCATCACAAAAAATCAATAAACTTCTTGATAATGTTGAAAGAGTTTTGGCAATTGAAGCGATTCTATCTTGTCAGGGGATTGATGGTCACAGACCTTATAAAAGCACGCCAACTGTTGAAAGTCTTTATTCAAAAATAAGAAAAGTTCTTCCAGTTTTGGAGGAAAACTCGAGTTTGAATGAAAATCTTGAGAAAGTAGTTGAAATAATTCGTAGCAGTGATCTTTTAAAATAAGATAGATAGAATTTGAAATATTGAGAATTTCTAAATTTTTAATGGCGTAATAAATTAAATCTTGCAAAAAATTTCATTTTATAAATAATTTTTTTTCAGAAAAAGAAAAAACACAATAATTTTTTTTTAATTATTATATTTTTCATTTTAATCTAAAAAAATGCAAACTCGTTAATTTTAAGTGTGTTTGTTTTTTTACCTTTTATTTATTGTACACAGTTTTACAATGAAAAAAAACTGTTTAATTCTTTCCTTGATAATTCTTTAAAAACTCCCCTAAAAACGTGATTGGATTCTTTGGTCTCAACCTCCCCAACTCATGCAAAGCTTCCATAATTGCAATTCTAGCCTTTTCATCCAAAGAAAAATCCCATTTTTCAAACCCTAAATTAAACTCTTCCAACTCATTAACAGCTTTCGAATAGCTTTCTCCTAAAAGTTTCTTTTGTATAATATTCGGTTTTTTTCTTTCTTTTTTTGGCAGTTCAAACATAGGCAAAGGTTCTCTTTTTTTCTTCAGTGGCTCTGGTTCTTCAACTTTTTCTTCTTCTTTGGGTTTTTCTTCAATAAGTTTATGTTCTTTTTCTTGTTCAGACTCAATTCCTTCTCTTGTATATTCAATTTCGAAGAAAATCGTTGCAACTTTTTTTTCAATTTTACCCGATTTTACTGTAAGATCTTTTTGAGAAGGGGTGTTTTTCTTGAATTTAAGGCCTTTTAAATCGAAGATTCCTGAACAGATGATTTCACTTTTTATAGCCGTTTCCCAATCCCAGAGCTCAATGATTAAACTATCATCCTTTTTGACTTTTTTCAGACGAAATGTATCTTTAAATTCGGGATTGAGGGCATTATTTATGACTTTAGTTTTGTATTCTTGGTGGGAATATTTCACTTTACAAAAAACTCCGTTGCTTTTAGTCGGCGGGAGGTTTGAAGGACGAGTTATCTGGGCGTTGACTAAAGTTATTATATACTCTTCTGCCATTTTTTCAAATTTTATAAGTAAAAATTATGTTTTCTATAAAATTGTTTTAATTTTTGAAGTAATGAAAAAAATCAATTAAAAGTTTGATATTCAAAAATTTCCAAATATTTAAATTTTTTCTTTCCCTTTTTAAATTCTTTTTTTAAAAAAAATATTATTTTATTTGAAAAGCTCTCGTTTTCATTTATATTTCTAGTTTCGTTATTTTTTTTAAAAAAAGAATTTAAAACGAGAAAATTTTTTTTTAAATATTTGCAATTTTTTTAAAAAAAAAAGTTTATTTGAAGAAATTTTTATTTTTTTTTTAATTAAAAAAAAAAAATTATTGATAAAATTAAGAAATTAATCGTAAATGTCGAGAGCTTCTAAAATGATTTTCACTCTATTTGTCAGTGCAATGGTTTGGCTGGGATTGTTTTTAGCAACTGATTCTTCAACGGATTTTCTCAAATTTCATAACATAATCATCGGATTGCCATCTTTCTTTTTAATCAGTTTTGGTTGTTATGCAATGTTTGAAATCGGAAAAGGATTATCAAATTTAAAGGATCAAGATGAAGAATCTCTCAATAATTTAAAAGATATCAAGAGAGCAAAGGATTTCTTAGTTACAAAAGGATTTTACGATTGATTGTAAAATGAATTTAATTTTAACTCATGTTCCCTTAAACGAGAAAAATGAATATCTTTTCGAAAAAAATCATAATTTTTTATTTATTTTTAAAAACAAAAAGAGAAAACTTTTTTCTCTTAATAAATATGAAATGATAGATTATTTTTTATTTATTTTATAATTGGAGAATGTTTGTATTATTTGATTTTTTCGTTTAGCAAATAAAAAAAAAAATTTAAAATTTTTTTCATATACTCCAAAAAAAAATTTATGAATAAAATTTATATCAATTTCCATAATGATTTTTGTTCTTAACAAAATTTTTCTAATAACAATATAAATTTTTTTCATTTTAAGTTACATGTTAGACTTAAAGGCTTTGGAAAATAACCAAATTTACAATTGGAATGTTTCAAAGTACAAAACAATTAAATAATACTTTCATTTTCTATCCAAAACTCATAACAACCCTATATATATTTCATTATAAATTTATCTTATAGAGATCACGAAACCCATCTGAAACGAATAGATGAGATAATTAAAGCTCGAAAAAAATATAGTAGAGATCCGCTATTAATCGGACATATAAAACACATGCATCAAGCAAAGGAATTATCCAGGAAAATGACTCAAACAGGTTAAAATAAATAAAAATACATGAAAAATAACAACATTTTCTGGGAAAAAAGAGAAGAATCATGAAATCAATCGCACAAATCAGCTACTTTTTGAGAAAATAATAGAAATTTCTCAAGTAGGTTTTAATAAAAAATAATAAAATAATGTTTTATGTAGAATGATTCAAAAGAATTCAGCAAAGGTTCATTCGCGAAAAAAAGAAATATGGAGTCTATTGGAGATAGCAGTTTGGAGCCCACGTTGCATTATTATTATCGCAAAAAACAAGCTGAACAAATTTCAGAAGAAAATGAATCTCTAGCCAAAAGAATTATCCACCAGTAAAAAAATTAAAATTTATTCAAAAAC
>JFJP01038713.1_pt1 | contig 16091 bp, 12 predicted proteins | sample 431651 | NCBI WGS metagenome assembly JFJP01 (sample SAMN02602958, study PRJNA72255) | Microbial mat metagenome, whole genome shotgun sequencing project. | biome: fresh water; feature: sink hole; material: water; isolation source: purple microbial (photo- and chemosynthetic) mats found in... | reverse complement strand
ATTCTATTGTAGGTTATTCCAAAATTAAGACTTACTACGCCTTCGCTTGTGCCTGTTTGTAAAGAAGTTACGTAACCAATGTTGCTAATGTTAAATGCATTCGCTTGGTTTGATGTTGTTTCTTTTCCTATCAGCATTTTGGCTTTTGTATTATCGTAAATAAGCTGAGGTGTAAACGAAAATTCTCGATTTACAAACAACCCTGCACTTGCCGGATTTATTGGCAATGCGCCTAAGTCGCCACCTAATGCACCAAAAGCTCCACCCATGCCTACAAACCGAGCAGTCCCATCTACATAGCGTTGCGAATAGCGCAATGCGTCTAGTTCATTTTGTGCCATACTTGCATCAAGTGCAAATAAAAATACGGCTATAATCAATCCTATTTTTTTCATAATTTTATATCAAATATTAAATAAGTGAACGAAATTAATTATATATAATTTTTTAATCATTTGTTTTTACAATTTTTCACCAAAAAAAATACTTCTGTTTCGATTTATTTTGTGCTTCCTATATAATTAACTTCAAAAATAATCTTTTATTTTGTTAAAGTGCGTAAAAGTCTTTTCTTTTTTTAATTCACACAAAAAAAAATCATTTAAAAGCTTTTTGTGCCTTTAAATGATTTTTTTTTAGTTTACATACAACAACTATCTACGACCACCCGACGAATTTGACGAATTGGAGTTGCTCGAATTAGAACTTGAACTTGAATTTGAACTCGAGTTTGAGCTTGAATTAGAACTTGAATTAGAACTACTTGTGTTATTTGAGCGCGTATAGCCCGAGTTTTCGCTATTGTTGCGTGTAGTAGTTCTTGTTGTTCCCGAATTATTTCCTGAATTGAAATCGTTATTATTGTTGTAATTATTTCGAGTATTTCGGTTGTAATTAGTTGTACCCGTTGTTGTATTTCCATTTACCGTTGTACCTGAATTATTTCGAGTATTTCGGTTGTAATTAGTTGTACCCGTTGTAGTTGTACCGGTTGTGTTCGTATTTCCATTTACGGTTGTACCCGAATTATTTCCCGAGTTTGTATTGTTGTAGTAATTGTTTCGAGTATTTCGGTTGTAATTAGTTGTACCTGTTGTAGTTGTACCGGTAGTGTTTGTATTTCCATTTACGGTTGTTCCTGAATTATTTCTATTATTACGGTTGTAATTAGTTGTACCTGTTGTAGTTGTATTATTTGTTACTCCATTACTACTACCTCTTCGAGTGTAAGTTCCTTCACCATTTTCTTTGTAACCTTCTTTAGTTACTCCTGAATTTCGGCGCTGAGTATAATCCGACCAATCGGCATTTGTAACTCCGTTTGCATTGTTACGCGTGCTGCGGTACCCATAATTGTCCGATGTTCTGTGGATATTATTCTCATTACCAGTATTATAACTTGGAGACCAGTAATTATAATTATTGTAGTAATTTGGATAGTAATATGGATTGTTAAAATAACTGTAATAGCCGAAATTGCTATAATAATTGTTGTAAGACCAGCTATTATAATAAAAAGGACTTCCTGTGTAAAAACTAAATCCGCTACCATAACCTAATCCCCAGTAATTTGAAAAAGGAGAATAATAATTGTCGTGGTAATCATAATACCCATAATTACCATAAGGACGATAAAAACGATTGATACGTGACGAATAGCTGTTTTCATAACAATAATTTTCGTAGTTATCTACATAATCGTCAGAATCATAGTTCGAATAATATTCCGACTGGTTTTCAGTTTTTGTTGTATTTGCATTGTTTACATACTCGGTAGTATTCAATTCGGTAGAAGCAACAACTTCCGGAATCGAATAAATTGGGTCGGTATAATTAGCTAAATATTTTGATTGCAAGCACGAGCTCAATCCGAACAAAGCGAGCAGTGTGATTAAAAATATCCGTTTCATAAGTTTTATATTTTAAATTGATTAATTTACTAGTTTAGAATACATTTTTAATATTTTTGAAATTATCAAAAAAAAAGATGTGAAAATGAAAAGACTTATATTTTTCTGTTATATATCGTCTTCAAATTTATAACGCAAATATATTGAAAATAGTATGAAATAAAAAAAATAAATAAATGTTTATTTTAAGATTAAATAAAAAAGACAAAATAAATTGAATAAATCGAAATTTGTTTGTGTAGAAAACTTAAAAACTTAGCAAAAAAATAATTTAATTTTATGAAAATTGTCGCTTTTTAAAAGCAACCTTTTTGCATGATTATTGCTCTTATATAAAAAGTAAATACTGAAAATTTCTATACTTAACGACCATGAAAAAAATAAGTAAAAATAGTATCCTAATTATAACAGTTTTTTCTGTTTTTATTGCTTTTTCGTGCGAAAAGGCAATTACAAATTCGAGTGCCGATATTAAATTAGAATTTCGCAAAATTCAAAAAACAAAATCCACAAAATTATCTTCCGATATTGTAGAATTTCGATACGATGAAATGAATCAAGTTTTGTACTTAACACATAGCAATGCAGCTTTTAATTCGTGCTCAAAAGTTTCTGCCAATTTTAAAGTTATTGGAAATGAGATAGTTATATCCGAAACCGAAAGTAAAAACAATTGCCATGCACTCGATTTGTTTGAAGTACATTTTGCCATACAAAACCTCGAAAAAGGCAATTATTCCGTTGTTATTAATGAACCTTATGTGCATTTGAGCCTCGAAAAATTGCGGTTCAAGATTGATTTAAACAAAAAAACTTCCGGCTATTTTTTAGTAAAACGCAATTTTTACCCTTGGGGAAATTAACAACCAAAAAAAATACATAATTACTTGAAAATTAAGCTTTTCTTAAAATGTGAATTTTAGATAAACTTTTTTTATAAACTCTAGTTAATAAAATGAACCCAATTTTATAAACTCTAGTTAATAAAATCAACACCATTTTATTAACTAAAGATAATAAAAATTTAATTTTTTTATTATCTTTGCAAAACAAAATTTAGTTATTTTATGGAGAAATTACAATCAAAACATATAAAAGTTGTTTCGGCATTAAAAACGACTTATACCAATAGTTTGCTAGTCAAAATTCCTTGGAATGACCGTTTGGTGGGCATTACAGGCGCAAGAGGAGTAGGCAAAACAACTTTAATTTTGCAATATATAGCCTTAAATTATCAAACAAACACTGAAGCTTTGTATGTTAATTTAGACGATATAGCATTGTCTTACAATTCATTAACTACTTTAGCCGATGATTTTGTAAAACGTGGCGGAAAACATCTTTTTTTAGATGAAATTCATAAATTTCCTAATTGGTCGAAAGAATTAAAAACCATTTACGACACTTTTTTTGAGCTAAAAGTTGTTTTTACAGGTTCCTCTATTTTGGATATTTACAAAGGACAAACCGATTTGAGTAGGCGAGCTTTGGTTTTTAATATGAATGGTTTGTCATTTCGCGAATTTTTACAAATTGAAACAAATCAGCAATTTAGCTCTTATACTTTGCCCCAATTGTTGAGCAATCACAAGGATATTGCTATTTCTATTTATCAGAAAACCAAGCCTTTTCAGCACTTTTCCAACTATCTTACTTACGGATATTATCCCTTTTATCTCCAAAATAAGGAATTTTACTCAATGCGTTTGTCAAATACTCTAGTGCAAATCATTGAAAATGATATGCCTATTTTGCTCAATCTCGATGTGCAGTATATCAATAAGTTAAAGCGATTTGTGAGCATACTTGCCAACGATATTCCTTTCAAACCCAATATTTCAACTTTGGCGGCAGCTTTAGGTGTTTCTTGGCAATTGATAATTCAATATCTCAATTATCTGAATAAAGCAAAAATCATCGAAATAATTTATCCAGCCGGAAAAAGTATAAGCACATTATCAAAACCAGAGAAAATTTATTTGCATCACCCCAATTTATTTTATGTTTTTAAAGACGAAGTTCAAAACAAAGGCAATTTGAGAGAAACTTTTTTTGTAAATCAATTGGCTTACAAGCATAAAATTGAAATCCCTACGCGCGGCGATTTTTTAATAGACAGTAAATACACCTTTGAAGTAGGAGGTAAAAATAAAAATTTTCATCAAATTGCCGATATTGCTGATTCTTACATTGTTGCTGATGATATTGAGTTTGGCTTTGAAAATAAAATTCCACTTTGGCTTTTTGGCTTTTTGTATTAACTTTTTGATAGTGTAGCAAATAGCTGACTTTCTCAAAAAAAGCTAGCTAAAAGCATATTTTTTCTATTTTTGTAATAAAATAACAATAGAATAATTTAACTATGTAACAATTTGTTATTATAATTTCGGTTACTATCAATTTATACTATCAACAAATTACTACTGCCAATTTTTCAGTAAAATTCTCTTTTTTTTGTCATTGTGTCAATAATTCATGCTTCTTTTGTCAGTTGCGTGTTCATTATTATTTTGTTATAATTTATTGAAATACAGTATATTATAGTTTGTCTTAGAAAAAAAATCAAAAAAAAAAATGTAATGGCAAATATTTTGTTTACAAAATTGATGCTAGTTAAAACTTATTTTAAAAAAACTAAAAAGTAAGAATTATGGCAAAAATGAAGTTGTATAAAAAAGCAAAAAATAAATTTAAAAGCGTGAAAGCAAAAGAGCCAATAAACGATAATAAAATTACTGAATCTGTTGAAAAAGAGCTTGTTAATGAATTAGATTCAAATGAGCAGAACATAAATAAAACAGATTTGGACACAGAAGACAAAAATAGAGCCGTAGATACGCAACAACTTGAAAACGAAGATAATAACTCTCCAGAACAAGAACAAGAAGAGCCAAAAGAAGTTCGTTTAGAGCGTGAGTTGACCGAAATGAAAGACAAATATTTGCGTTTATCTGCTGAATTTGACAATTATCGCAAACGCACTTTGAAAGAGCGAATGGAAATGCTTAAAACGGCTTCTGAAGATGTTTTAGTAAACCTTTTGCAAGTGGTCGATAATTTTGAACGTGCTCTCAAAACAATGGAAAGTTCGCAAGACGTAACCGCTGTTAAAGAGGGTATTGAATTGATTTACAAGAACTTCACTTCTTTCTTAACGCAGCGCGGAATGAAAGAAATTGAAGCCATTGGATTAGAATTTAATACCGATTTGCACGAAGCAATTACTAAAATACCTGCTCCTAGCGACGAGTTGAAAGGCAAAGTGGTTGATGTTATCGAAAAAGGCTACAAACTACACGACAAAGTTTCGCGCTATGCCAAAGTAGTTATCGGAGAATAACTTACAACAAAGTTTTCAAACTTTTGACGAGTTATTTTACTTATTATTAGTTCTATTTTTTTAAATTTATTTTAAAAACTGAAAAAAAATAATAAGATGCTTATTTGTTTGATTGATAATTTGTTAATTGAGAGTGATTCTCGAAATTTATCAGACAAACAAAATTTTAATATCAATCAACAAACAAAATTGGAAAAATGGCGAAAAGAGATTATTACGAAATTTTAGGCGTACAAAAAAATGCCGACAAAGCTGAACTTAAAAAGGCTTACAGGCAGTTAGCCATAAAATATCACCCCGATAAAAATCCGGACAACAAAGAAGCCGAAGAAATGTTTAAAGAAGCTGCTGAAGCTTACGATATATTGAGCAACGATGAAAAACGTGCTCGCTACGACCGTTATGGACACCAAGGAGTTAGCGGCGCAGGCGGTGGCGGTGGCGGAATGAATATGGAAGATATTTTCAGCCATTTTGGCGACATTTTCGGCGGCGGATTTGGCGGATTTGGTGGTGGATTTGGCGGCGGAAGCCGTTCACGTTCAGGAAAAAGAGTAACCAAAGGAACAAATCTTAGAGTAAAAGTAAAACTTTCGCTCGAAGAAATTGCTACCGGAGTAGAGAAAAAAATAAAAGTAAACAAGCATGTTTCTTGCAAAGCTTGCGACGGTAGCGGAGCAAAAGATGCAAGCTCTAAATCTACTTGTTCTACTTGTAGAGGTTCAGGACAAGTTATTCGCATTCAAAATACGATTCTTGGGCAAATGCAAACCTCTTCAACTTGCCCCGATTGTGGCGGTTCTGGTGAAACAATTACACACAAATGCAATGTGTGCCAGGGAGAAGGAATTGTAAAGGAAGACGAAGTAATTACACTCAATATACCTGCTGGAGTTGCCGATGGAATGCAACTTTCGGTTTCGGGACGTGGAAACGCTGCCAGAAGAGGTGGAATTAACGGCGATTTGATATTGGTTATCGAAGAAATTCCGCACGAAACGCTTACAAGAGATGAGAACGACTTGTTATACAACTTGTTCATTACTTTCCCCGATGCAGTTTTAGGCGCGTTTGTTGAAATTCCAACCGTAGAAAGCAAAGTGAAAGTGAAAATAGCTCCAGGCACACAAGGCGGAAAAGTGCTTCGCTTGCGTGGCAAAGGTTTGCCAGATGTAAATGGCTATGGAAGAGGCGATTTGCTTGTAAGAGTAAACGTTTGGATACCTCAAGACGTATCAAAAGATGAAAAGAAAATTCTTGAAAAATTGAATACTTCCGATAGTTTCAAACCAAATCCTACAAAACAAGAGAAATCTTTCTTCGACAAAGTGAAAGATATGTTTTAATAAGTAAGCAATATTTATCTGCTAATTTATTATGATAAAAAAACGGCAATAAATGCCGTTTTTTTTGTTTAATTCAGTACTCATTCGTTCATAAATTAAAATTTAATTTTAAAAACCCTTTTTTTTAGCTTAACTTTGCTGCTCTAAAAATATAAAAAATAGTGCTTTTTTGTTTATTACATATTTAAAAATAAGCATTTGTGCTATTTAATTTTTGAACAAATCCTTTGTTACTTGCTTATTTTTAAGCACTTGGCAAAATGAATATACAATTAATTTTGGTTCACTATATATTAGTATAAATAACTTATGATTAGCTACTTACAGGCAGAAAACTTGACCAAATCTTATGGCGAACAGGCTCTTTTTGAGAATATTAGCTTTGGTATAAATAAAGATGAGAAAATTGCTTTAATTGCCAAAAATGGTACCGGAAAAACCTCTTTGCTCAATATTATTACCGGAAAAGATACGCCAGATAGCGGCAATGTGTCGAAAAAAAGCGACATTTCAATCGGTTATTTAGAACAAAATCCCCCAGTTGATGACCAAAAAACCGTTTTGGAGCAGGTTTTTGCTTCGTCCAATCAAATTATCGAAACCATCAAAAATTACGAAAAAGCGTTAGCTTCGGCAAATGAAGAGGCAATGCAAGAAGCCATTGATTTGATGGATTTTTACAAGGCTTGGGATTATGAACTACAAGTAAAACAAATACTTACGCAGTTAAAAATTGACGACCTCAATCAAATTGTAGGGCAACTTTCGGGTGGACAAAAAAAGCGAATTGCTATGGCGAATCTTTTAATCAACGAGCCGGATTTGCTTATTTTGGACGAACCAACGAATCACCTTGACCTTGAGATGATTGAGTGGCTCGAAAAATATATGCAAAAAACCAAAAGCACCTTACTAATGGTTACGCACGACCGTTATTTTTTGGATAGAGTTTGCACCCAAATCATTGAAATTGATAACAATACAGTCTTTTTTTACAAAGGAAACTATACTCATTTTCTTGAGAAACGCGAGGAGCGCATCAACATTCACAATTTGAATGTGGTAAAAGCGCAAAACCTTATGCGTAAGGAACTTGAATGGATAAACCGAATGCCACAAGCACGCGGAACGAAAGCAAAATATAGAGTCGATAATTTTCAGGTTTTGAAAGAAAAAGCCGCTGGAAAAATGACTGACCAGCGCATTGAAATGGAAATTCAAACGCGCAGATTGGGCAAAAAAATACTCGAATTGTATGGAATTTCTAAAAGTTTTGGCGATTTGAAAATTGTGGAAGATTTTTCGTACAAATTTTCGCGCAACGAAAAAATTGGCATTGTTGGAAATAATGGCTCTGGAAAATCTACTTTTTTGAATATTATTACCGAGAATTTAGAACCCGATGCCGGACGAATTGAAAAAGGCGAAACCGTTGTTTACGGCTATTACAAGCAAACTGGAATTAAAATTGACGACAACAAAAAAGTAATAGAAGTTATAAAAGATATAGCCGAATCTATTACGTTAGGCAATGGTAAAGTGCTGAGTGCCTTGCAGTTTCTCGAATATTTTTTGTTCGATGCGAAGATGCATTACAGCTTAGTGAGCAAGCTCAGCGGTGGAGAGCGCAGGCGACTTTATTTGATGACAGTGCTTATGCAAAACCCTAATTTTTTAATTCTCGACGAACCTACCAATGACTTAGATATTATGACTCTCAACGTGTTAGAGGATTATCTTCTGTCTTTTAGTGGTTGCTTGATTATTGTGTCGCACGATCGTTTTTTCATGGACAAGGTGGTTGATAATTTGTTTGTTTTTGAAGGAAACGCCAACATTAGAAACTATCCTTCGAATTATTCCGATTATTATCAGCTGAAAAAAGAGAAGGAAAAAGAGCTGAAAATTTTGGAAAAAGAAGCAAAACCCGAAAAAGAAAAGCCGGAAAAAGAGAAAGCTCGCAAACTCACTTTCAAAGAAAAACAAGAATTTGATGCTCTCGAAAAAGAACTACATTTGCTTGAAAATGAGAAGAAAAGCCTAGAAGACGCATTAAGTTCCGGTACGCTTTCTACTCCCGAAATAGTCGAAAAATCGAAACGAATTTCTGAACTTCTTGAAATTATCGACCAAAAAGAAATGCGTTGGCTCGAATTGAGCGAAATTTGAATAATAAATAAGCTAATTTGTTGATAATTAAAGCTTAAAATAAATAAAATTCTGTATTTTTTTTAAAAGTATAAAAACAAGTTGTTAAATTACTTTTTTGTTATTCTATCACGAAAAAAAATGAAATAATGAATTTTAAATAACTTTTCATTAATCATTATTTACTTATTATCAGATAATTATTTGCTTTTTTGCAAACAAACAATTTTAATTGTCATCTTTTTTTGCTTCATTTTTTTCATTTTCTATTCTTATGGCTTCACGCTCTTCGGGCGTAAAACGGCGTATTTTTATGTTCAAATAAGCAAACAAAATGCTCATAAATGGGCTGATAATGCTGAAAAAAGTATAAGGAGCGTACACCAAAGTTGGGACTCCCAAAACCGTAGATTGCACGGCTCCGCAAGTATTCCAAGGCACTAATACTGAGGTAACTGTGCCACCGTCTTCCAATGCTCTACTCAAAACTTCGGGCTTAATTCCCATTTTTTCATACGTTTTGGCGTACATTCTCCCTGGCACAACTATCGAAATGTATTGGTCGGAAGCCGTTGTATTCATAAAAATACTGGTTGCAACAGTTGATGCAACCAAAGAACCGGTTGATTTTGCGTATTTAACTATCGAATTGGCTAATGTAAGTAATAATCCGGCAGATTCCATAACGCCGCTAAAAACCATTGCCGTTAATATCAACCAAATAGTATTTAACATTCCGCTCATTCCATTGGTTGCAAGTAGCTCATTTACAAAGTGGTTGGGCGTTGAAATACTGATGCTTCCAAACATCGTTTTCATTACCGCAATATACGAAGTAAGTGCGTAATTTCCCTGAAAACCAGCTATTTCTTTGATAATTTGAGGTTGAAAAATAACTGCAAACAAAGCTCCTCCAATTGTGCCTAAAAACAAAGCGGGAACAGGAGGCATTTTTTTTATAATAATGATAACCAGAAAAATAGGAACTAAAAACAAAATTGGGCTAATGTAAAATGTTGATTCCAAGGCAGTAATCATCTCAGCAATATTGGTTGCTGATGCTTGACTTTCGATGTTTAAGCCTATTATAAAAAAAATAATTAGCGTAATAATTAAAGAAGGAATAGTTGTATAAAGCATGTAGTAAACATGTGTAAATAAGTCAGTTCCAGCCATTGCAGGTGCCAAATTTGTGGTATCGGAAAGCGGAGAAATTTTATCGCCAAAGTAAGCTCCCGAAATGATAGCACCAGCCACCAATCCTTCGTCGATTCCTAGAGCCTTTCCAATGCCGAAAAGTGCAATACCAATGGTAGCAATTGTGGACCAAGAACTTCCGGTTGCCAGCGAAATAATCGACGAAATAATAACCGAAACTACCAGAAAATACGTAGGATTTAGTATTTGAAGTCCGTAATAAATTAAAGTGGGCACAATTCCACTAATAACCCAAGTTCCTGATAATGAGCCTATCAAAAACAAAATAAGCATCGAAGGCATTGCCGAACCTATGCTTTTTACAATAAAACGCCTTACATGTTGCCAGTTTCTTCCAAGCTTAATGGCTATAACTGAGGCAATTGCAGACGCAAAAATCAATGCCATTTGGTTAGCACCATTTAACGCATCGCCGCCAAAATAATCAATAAATTTGATGTTTAACACCAACAAGCCAATTAGCGCGATTATGGGCAAAAGTGCCTGAAATAGCGTTGCTTCTTTCCATTCTTTGTTCATAGTTCAAAATTTTTGTTGTGCAAGATAGAAATTTCAAATTACAATAAAAAAAATATTTTCGTATTGTTAAAAAAAAACAATTTCATATTTTTTTAAAGTACTATTTTGATATTTTAATTTTAAAGAAAATCGTATTATTTTATGCTTTAAATTTTCGATACAATCATTTTTTTTTATTTGTAGCTTTTCCATTTGTTTAGTTTATTGATTATATATATTTTTGTGTTTCTTAAAAATAAAATGGTTTCTATAAAAAGATATTTTTTTTGAGAATATAAAATCAGATAATTTCAATTTTTACGAATATAAAGTGGATTTTGAAATTATAAAATTTAAAAATAGTTATAAAAAAATATAAATGAATAAACTAAGTATTTTAATTTTAAGTGTCTTATTATCAAATCTAATGAATGCTCAAACAGGAAGTATTTCGGCAGAAATGTTGAAAGAAATCAAGAAATCGTACAATAGTAACGAACCCGCTACTCGTGCATTGACCAATGCAGTAACGGGAAATGAAATTAAAAAACTTGCCTTGTCGAACGAAAAAAATGGCAAACTCGATGACTTTTTTAAGTACAAAGTTTCGGTAAAAGGCATCACAAACCAAAAAAGCTCAGGGCGTTGCTGGATGTTTACCAGTATGAACATTATGCGCCCAAAGATGATAGAAAAATATAACTTGCCAGCTTTTGAATATTCTACTAATTATCTATATTTTTGGGATATTTTGGAAAAGGCAAATTTATTTCTCGAAACTGCAATAAAAACAGCCACTTTGCCAATGGATTCGCGTGAAGTGGTAACTATTTTTTCGAGTCCGGTAGGCGACGGAGGAGTTTGGAATTCGTATGTAAATTTGGTAAAAAAATACGGCTTAGTGCCCAAAGAGGCTATGCCTGAGACTTTTCAAAGCGAAAAAACTTCGCCTATGAACTCAATTATTAATTTGAAACTTCGCCAAGAAGCCTTGAAATTGAGAGAATTAGTAAATGCTAAAAAAGGAAATGTAGAAAAAGCAAAAACAGAAAGTTTAGGCGCAATTTATAGAATACTAGCTATTTCGCTTGGCGAACCGCCAATGGAATTTGTTTGGCGTTATAAAACAAATTCGGGTGAAATAAAAGAACAGAAATTTACACCGCAAGAATTTGCAAAACAAACACTTGACATAAATTTTGACGATTACGTAATGCTCATGGACGACCCCACGCGCGACTATTACAAGCTCTATGAGATTGAAAATGACCGCAATGTGATGGAAGGAATTAATTGGAAATACATTAATTTGCCTGCGAATGAAATAAAACCTTTTGCGCAAGCTTCAATAAAAGCTAACGATGCCATGTATTTTTCGTGCGATGTGGGCAAAGATTTGAACTCCGAAGTTGGGCGTTCCGATGTTGGAAATTACGATTATTCGGCTCTTTTTGGAGTTGAGTTTGGCATGACTAAAGCCCAACGCATTCTCTCTCGCGAGAGCACATCAACTCACGGAATGGCGCTTGTTGGCTTTGATACCGATGCAAACGAAAAAACAACTAAATGGCTGGTTGAAAATTCGTGGGGAAAAACTTCCGGTGCCGATGGCTATATTATTATGACAGACAAGTGGTTTGATGAATACATGTTTCGCGTGGTGATAAATAAAAAGTACATTGACGCGAAGATTCTTGAAATATTAAAACAAAAATCTGTACTTTTACCGCCATGGGATCCAATGTTTCAGTCTGATAATTAGATAATTATTAAATTAAATAGACTGTATTTGGGTACATTTTATTTTGTATTTTTCTAAAAAAAAACGATAAAATTTTAGTATAAACATTTAAAAAAAATTATGAAACCTACAACTAACCAACCTTCTAAAAATGTTGGAAAAAAAGCTAAAATTGTTCAAAATGAGGTTACGAATGATTTATTAACTTCTCTCGACAGTTTTTTTGATAAAAAATTGAAGCTGTTTTTTTATATTTCGCTGGCACTTACTACTTTATTTGCTGCAATGCTTTTTGAGGTACGGGTGAGCCTTACCGGCGACGATGCCATGTATATTATCCGAGCTTCCGATTTTATTCATGAGTTTAAATATCCCGATTTTCAAGGTCCTTTATATCCCATCGTATTAAGTCCTTTTGTGCTTATTTTTGGCATTAATGTATTAATGCTCAAGCTAGTATCTTTTGTTTTTATTTTATTGCAAACTACTTTTTTTTACTTTGCATTCAAAAAGAAAGTTCCTGCTAGCTTGCTTGTTATATCTATGATTTTAAGCTCTTTAAATGCCTACCTTTTGTATTTTGCTAGTCAAACTTACAACGAAGCGTTTTTTATGGTGCTTCAATCTTTGTTTTTCTTGTTCTTTTTTAAGTATTATATAGTTGAAAATGAAGGAGAAAGTGCAACTAATTTAGGAATTAAAACGGATATTAAACAAGCTTTAATTATTGGTTTGTTGTTGGTTTTGATGGGATTAACTCGCAGTATTGGTTATGTAGCACTTGCAGCCGTTATTTTGTATTTTATTTTTGATAAAAAATGGATTCGATTAGCTTATTCAATAGGTTCATTTTCAATATTTTATTTTTTATTTCAAGGATTAAAATCCTTACTTTGGAATGATGCTGATGTACAATTTAAAAATCAGGCAAATAGCTTATTATTAAAGAATTACTACAATGCAGCCCAAGGAAACGAGGATTTTGCAGGTTATTTGATGCGAATTGTTGATAATTCGCAGCTTTATATTTCCAAACATTTGTATATGATGTTTGGCTTGCGCCCCGATTTGGCTATTCAACCAAATATAACTACCTTAACTATAATTACTTATGCTATTTTTATTGTAGCAATAGTTTTGGTTTTCAAGCAAAATAGATTTTTATTTTTCACGGGTATTTATTTGGTAGCCATGATGGGAGCAACCTTTTTGGTGCTTCAAAAAACATGGGATCAAGGGCGTTTTATTGTAACTTATTTGCCTTTGATTATTTTGTTTTTGTTTTCGGCATTTTATTATTTATCGAAGCTGAAAAACTTCAAAATGCTTCAATTTTTACCTTATTTATTAGCAGTTATACTTTTATTTTCAAGTTTTGCGCGCACAAGCGAAAGAAGCAAAATAACTCGCGATATTTTATCTAAAAACTTAAATGGTAATATGTTATATGGGTTTACCCCAGATTGGACACATTATTTGCAAATGAGCAAATGGGCTGCCGAAAATATTCCAGATAGTTTAGGTGTTGCTTGCAGAAAGCCCTCTATTTCATTTATTTATGGCGAAGGTCGTGAGTTTATTGGTATTTTCCGTATGCTTACTACCGATTTGAATACGGCTTTGATAAAAGTTAAAAATACAGATGCTCAGGTTCTTGCAGTAAATATGCGCGAGTTGGAGGAAAAAAAGGTTCCGGCTGCAATTGTTTCAGCGCTTCGCATTATGACGCATTCGTTTGTAACTGGTTCAAAAAAAGATGCAAATGGAAACGATATTGAGTACTATCTATATGGTGTTTACCGAGTTCCATGGGAAAGCGTGCAAGGAATTGTGAGTATTCTTGACGAATATGGCGTTTTCTATTCTCTTAATGCTGAAGTTTTTGATTACATCAAAACGACGGTGAAAAATGGCGAAACTGTTGAGTTTTCAGCTATTAGCCCCGATGATTTGCTCAACGACTTGAAAGTGAAAAAGGTAAAATATGTGATTATGGCTAGTTTGCGCAAAAATCCGAATGTTAAAGACGGAATGACAATAAATACAGTAGATAGATACCTGTATTTCATTCAGTTAAAATATCCTAGTGCATTCCGAATTGTAAATCAAATAGGCGATAATGAAGACGAACCTGCTCAGTTAATTGAAGTTTTGTACTCAAATTAACAGGCGTTACCGGATAAATTTTAATAATTTTTCCGGTAATTTATTTTTTTACTCAAATGATTGAAAGAGAAGAGCGTTTAGCCAACGAACGGGCGCATGGCAAAAAAATTAGCGAAAATGCAGAAGAAGTATGGGGGTGGAGTTCGCCTGCCGGACAACTTCGTGCCCAACGTCGCGCCAATTATTTTATAGAATTGGGAGAAATAAATCAAAACTCTAAAGTACTTGAAATAGGTTGTGGCTCAGGGCTTTTCACTCAAAAAGTATATGAAGCCACACAAGCTCAAATTATAGCAACCGATTTGTCTGAGGACTTATTGCAACTGGCTAAAGAAAAGTTGCCTAATGTAAAATTTGAGGTGCAAGATGCAATGAATTTGCCTTATCAGCCCAATAGCTTTGATGTCATTTTTGGAAGTTCTATATTGCACCATTTGGAAATGGAGTTGGCGTTGAAAGGTATGCTAACTCTTTTGAAACCAAATGGTAAGCTAATTTTTGCAGAGCCCAATATGATAAATCCGCAAATTTTGCTGCAAAAAAATATTCCGGCATTGAAAAAAGCTTTAGGCGATTCTCCCGACGAAACGGCTGTAATTCGTTGGAAATTAGCTAAGCAAATGAAAAAAATGGGCTTTTCGGTAGTCAAAATTTTCCCTTATGATTTTCTTCATCCTTCCGTTTCGCCTAAATACATTGCTTTTGTGAAAAAAATGGGCGAATGGATAGAAAAAACACCAATTTTGAAAGAAATTGCAGGATCGGTAATTATTTTTGGGCAAAAGTAAAATAAAAATGTTTGGTTGTTTTGTAAAACGCTATTTAAATATATAAATAACCGTTTTTATATTTATTGGCTAGAAAATTTAACTTTTAAAAATTCTTTTAATTTTTTTAATCAAGATTTTAAAAATGATAAATCATTCATTTCTAAACGAAAGGCGAGAAAAAATACGCGAAAAAAATAATTCGATAGGAAAACGTCGAATGAATTGGATAAAAAGAAATCCCTATTTTTATAGGCAATTGATGCGAACCCTTAAGTTTGTGATTGAAGAAAATACCAAAATTTTGCACATCCGCTGCGGAGTTGGATACATTTTGAATGAATTAAAACCAAAACTTGGTGTTGGTATTGAGGACAGCGAAATTATGGTGCAGGAGGCACAAGCGAACTATCCCCATTTGAATTTTATGAATCAAAGTGTGGAAAAAGAACTCGATTTGAGTGTTAAATTCGATTATGTTTTGATTTCTTCTATTGAGGATATTGTTGATATACAATCGGTTTTGCAAAATGTGCGTACACATTTGAGCCATCATACGCGTGTGGTGATAATTAATTATAATTTTATCTGGACTCCTCTTGTTAAATTTGCCGAATTTTTGCATCTTAAAATCCCACAAAAACAACACAACTGGATAACTGACAACGATTTGAATACTTTTCTTGCGCTTACAAATTACGATGTTATCACGCGCAAAAAAATTGTTTTGTTGCCTTATAATATTCCTGGAATTTCGTGGTTTTTCAACAAAATTGTAGCTCGCTTACCTTTTGTTAAACATTTTGGTTTAATGACAGTTACCACAACTCGTCCTCTTTTCGACGAATTGGTGCAAGAATATAAAGTTTCGGTAGTTATTCCTTGCAAAAACGAAGCTGGAAACATTGAAGACGCGGTTAAACGCGTTCCGAACATGGGAAAACACACTGAAATTAT
>JFJP01041464.1_pt1 | contig 16092 bp, 10 predicted proteins | sample 431651 | NCBI WGS metagenome assembly JFJP01 (sample SAMN02602958, study PRJNA72255) | Microbial mat metagenome, whole genome shotgun sequencing project. | biome: fresh water; feature: sink hole; material: water; isolation source: purple microbial (photo- and chemosynthetic) mats found in... | reverse complement strand
AAACTCACGGTCTAACTTTATAACGCAGATTTAAGTAGAATTCGGTTACACTACATAAAAAAGACCCACACTTTCGTGTAAGTCTTTCATTATCAGCAGTCGGGATGACAAGATTCGAACTTGCGACCACTCGCCCCCCAGACGAGTACTCTAAACCGGGCTGAGCTACATCCCGCTCATTTTTTTAGTGGTGCAAAAGTATATAATTTTTTTGTTGTGCCGAAATGATTTCGGTTTTTTTAGAATGATTTTCTAGCAAATAGTCGCTATTAAAACAAAAAACAATTCTTTGGTATCGTTGTTATAGTGTAAAAAGAGATTAGAATTGAATTTTCATGTTTTGCTCATAATATTTAATGTATAACAAACTTACTTTTTTCCACTTATTGAATTTCATAATTCTACTTCTACAAATTATAATTTAATGAATGGAATAACAGCGTTTTCAGAAAAATTGGAATATGGTATCGAAGTTTACACTCTCTATGGCAAAATTATCAAATTAGCATATTTTCAAATTATCATCGTACTACTATGTTGAATAACGATTTCATATACACTGCTTTGCTCGTTGGGAGCATTTTTTTTCCGCTTGCTTTGAGCTTCGACAAAAACGTACATTTTGTTCAGTTTTGGAAGCCTTTATTTTGGGCAATTCTTATCCCTGGCGTATTTTTTATTGTTTGGGATGTGGTATTTACCAAACTTGGTTACTGGAGTTTTAACCCCGATTATACTTTCGATGTTCGCGTTTTTGGACTACCTATTGAGGAATGGATGTTTTTTGTGGTTATTCCTTATTGCAGCCTGTTTGTGTACGAAGTGCTTCGGTTTTATTTTCCCAAATTGATTTTCAACAAACAAGTAAAATTGTTTCTTTATACCCTTTCTGCGGTTTTGTTGGTAACTGGAATCGTAGAATTTGGCGTTTGGTATACCTTTATTTGCCTTACCTCGGCTGCACTATTCTTAATAGTGGTGCTTAGTCAAAAAAGCCTTTTCCCACATCTCACACATTTTTTGCTTGCTTTTTTGGTATCCTGTATTCCCATGTTTGTAGTTAATGGTGTGCTTACAGCCATGCCGGTTGTGGAATATAACTCTCAGTATTTCAGCAACTTCCGCATTAGTACTATTCCTGCCGAAGATTTTAGTTACTTTCTGCTGCTTTTCAGTATGAATTTTTTTGTATACGAAAAAATGAAAAAGCCCATTTAGGGCTTTTTTTGAGGCAATATTTATTTTTTCTCTTTCACCAAATACACCAGCGTAGGTAAGTGGTCGCTGTAGCCATTGAGCCACACACCACCGGAGTGAGTTCGCATTGGTGTACCTTTGTAACGCCCTTCTTGCTGAATCAAAAAATTCCGATAAAAAACCTCATTTTTCCAGTAGCGTAGTTTCGATTTGTCGCCATTTATTAGTTCGTGCGAAAGTATAATCTGGTCGAACAAATTCCACTGGTCGTTGTACGATAGCGAACCAACTCCCTTATCCAATGTTTTCCAGAAAACATTATACAATTCCTTTGGTTGCACCTCCGAAGCCTCTTTTTTGGCAGCCAATATTGTAGCGCAACTTTCATTCATTGGGTCATCGTTTAAGTCGCCCATCACAATTACTTTGGCTTTGGCATCTACCTTGAAAAGGGAGTCTACAATAGAGCGTGTAAGTCCAGCTGCTAAATTTCGTTTTGGGCGCGACCTCATTTCGCCACCCGATCGCGAAGGCCAGTGATTCACAATTACATGCACTTTTTCGCCCAGCAAATAGCCACTTACCATCAACTGGTCGCGCGTTAAAAAAGTAGTATCGTCGGTTCGCAACCTATACGATTTGCTGTTTGTAACCGTAAACATTCGCGGATTGTAAAGCAATCCCACATCCACGCCACGGCGGTCAGGGCTATCGTAATGCACAATTTGATACGAGCGCCCTGCAATATCAGGTTGTTTTACCAAATCTTCGAGCACGAGTCGGTTTTCAATTTCCGAAACGCCCAAAATAGCTGCACCAATAGGCGAATTATCGGTTCCGATTTGTGAAATAGCGTACGACATATTTTTCAATTTTGACTTGTATTTCATGCCACCCCATTTGTACGTCCCATCAGGCAGAAATTCCGAGTCATTGTTGAGTCCGTCTATCGTGTCGAACAAATTTTCGAGGTTATAAAATGCCACGCAAGCCAATTCTACATTTTTGGAAGATGCGGTAGAAGTCGATTTTGTTTTGTTCGTAGCATTGCACGAAACGGCTGTAAATAAAACTATTAACCCAAATAATATCTCTTTTTTCATTTTCATTTTTATAAAATTATTACTATAAAAAATTGGACAACAAAGGTGGTAAAAATAAGTCAAATCTGAAAGTATTTACATAAATATGCAGAAAATTTAATATAAAGATAACACAAAATATAGGTACTAATTCGTACAACTTTTTTTAGTATCTTTGCCAAAACAAGTACTTAAAAACTGTATCGTTTATTTAATGCGCTGATTATGACTAATTCTTTTGCCGATTTACATGCTCAACTTCAGAGTAAAGCCGAAAGTTTTATTTCAAACTCTTCGTCAAAAAATGAGCTGAATCCCATAGCTACCGAAGGGCATCAGTTGGTACAAGAATTAATTGCTTTTCAGAACACTTTAATTCAGCAAATACAAAAATTAGACAAAAATGAAGCTGAGTTTCACTCCGAACAAGAATATTACAAGGACATTTTCGACAACCAACCAGCGGGCTTATACCGAATACGTGTTTTCTCTGCCAAAAGCTGGGTAGAAAAGGATTGGATGAGCACCAAGACACCGCCTTATTCGATGGAGTTTGCGAGCGACCGATTTTGTGAAATTCTCGGCGTTACGAATGCTGAGTTTGCAAAAAATCCATTTATTATTAGCGGATTGGTGCACCCCGACGATAAAGAATCATTCGTTCTTAAAAACGAGGAAGCAAACAAACATTTTATTCCGTTTAGCTGGGAAGGTAGGCTTATTATTAAAAAAAAAATTAAATGGGTACGTTTAGAGTCCTTACCGCGTCGATTACCAAACAACGACACTCAATGGACTGGTATCCTATACGACATTAGCCAATGGAAAGCCGCTGAGGAGAATTTGATGAAAACCCGTTCGCAGTTAGATGAAGTGTTAGAAGGAGCGAATATTGGTACATTGGAGTGGAACATACAAACTGGTCAACTTAAATTTAATAAAATATGGGCTAAAAATTTAGGATACTCACCCACCGAAATAAAAATTGGACAAATATTGATGGGTAAAAACGGTTGGAAAGCAATTACGCACCCCGACGATGTAGCTTATGCCGAGGAAATGCTAAATCAACATTTTACAGGTCAATTGCCTCTCTTTTCAATTGAAGTTCGTATGCGCCACAAAAAGGGACATTGGGTGTGGATTCGCCAAGAAGGAAAAGTGCGATCATGGTCGCCAGATGGCAAACCACTATTGATGTATGGCACGCATACCGATATTACCGCACACAAAAAAGCCGAATTGGAATTATCGGAACTCAATGAACATTTAGAAGAACGAATTGCCAAACGTACTGCTGAGCTTACAAGTTTAAATAAATCGCTTGTAGAAAGCGAAAACAAATTACTCAACATTACCTTTGAGGTGGAAGAGCGCGAACTAAACCGCTTTTCGAGTGAGCTACACGATGGTATGGGGCCACTCCTATCCACCATAAAACTATATTTTCAGTGGTTGGCCGATACCAACGATGCCGCAAAGCGCAAATTAATTACTGAAAAAGGAAATCATTGTATCGAAATGGCTATTCAGACAGCTCGAGAGTTAGCTCACGGACTAAGTTCGCAGTTTGTTTCTGAATTGGGGTTTGCAAAAGCAATAAGCGAATTTGCACAACGCATAAACGACACTGAAAAGCTGATTATCCATTTTGAAACAAATTCAGATGAGCGATTTTGTGGACTCACCGAATTAATGCTCTATCGCATCACCACAGAGCTTATCAAAAATACAATCACTTATTCGCAGTCCGAAAACATATACATGCATTTACATATTGATAAATTAAACAAAAATATTTCATTTGTTTATAGTGATAATGGTATAGGTTTCGACTGGCATAAAATAAGAAATGAACACAAAGGTTTGGGGTTGATGAATATCATCAATAGAATCCAAATTTTAAAAGGCAAAATTGATATAGAATCAAAAGTTGGAAAAGGTATGTCGGTAAATATATCAATTCCAATAGATTAACCTCAACTGCGAATTGCTGAAGGAAAATACTGTCTCTAAATTTCTAACCCCGATAGCTATCGGGAAACTTCAAATTTTATAAAGGTATGAGCAAAATACTTCTTGTCGACGACCATTCGCTATTTCGCGAAGGAATAAAATTATTAATTGAAAACGAAGGTTATGGCCAAATAATTGCCGAAGCCGAAAATGGATTTCAATTTATGGAATTGATTAAAACGCATCAGCCCGACTTGGTCATTATGGATATCGAAATGCCTGTAATGAATGGATTAGAAGCCACTCAGCAAGCTATTAAACTGTTTCCAACACTTAAAATTTTAGTGCTCACTATGCTCAACGAAAAATCGAACTACATCGATTTGGTAAATGCAGGAGCTTTGGGTTTTGTGCTCAAAACAGCTGGAAAGTTAGAATTTGAAAAAGCTATAAAAACGGTTATGGAAGGTGGAAGCTATTTTTCGAACTCCTTACTTCGTCAAATCATTATGCAACAACACGATAATGCAGTAAAACCTATTCTCAAATGCCCCGCTGATTTCTCTACTATTTCGAAACGCGAAATGGAAGTGCTTGAGCAGCTGTGTAATGGTCTGACTGTGAGTGAAATAGCCGAAAAGCTATTTGTTAGTCCGAAAACTATCGAAACACATCGTTCGTCATTACTCAAAAAGTCGAATACCCGAAATACAATCAACTTGGTGCTTTGTGCTATTAAAAATAAAGTGGTAGAGATATAGTTTATAGTTTACAGTTTATAGTTTAATGTCGTTAAATTAGTGGAATGCAATAAAAAAATTTCAATACTGCCCCTACCCCCTCCCGTCTGCATCGGGATAAATTGCGGGGAACAGAAATTAGCAGTAATAATTACAATATCAGATTGGTTACTTTTCAGAGGCGAAACTAATCAACACCCCTTTAGGGGCTTGGGGCGGAAATATGCAAAATTAGCTTGACGGCTATGCTAAAACAACAGGCTTAACTAAACGACATTGGTTTATAGTAAATAGTTTTTTCCATAAAACCCATGCAAGCTTAATTCTTGTGTGGGATTTTTTATTTCTAAGGGTTTACACGGATAGCAAAATCAGGGTTTACACGGATATAGATTCAGCGTTTTAACCAAGATAAGGTGAAATAATAATGATTAATTTTGAAGTCCTGAAAATCAATATTGCAAAATGGTAAAAAAAATAATTTATCATACAAAAAGCATTCAATCTTAATCTCATAAATTATGACCAAAATCGAACCGCAAATCAGTACAAAAGAAAAAATTAGAATTTATCCAAACCCTGCAAGTGAGAGCTTTCAAGTGAGTGGTTTTGAAGGAAATGCAAAGTTTTTCATCAGCGATTTTCATTGTAGGGTACTATTGAAACAAGATATTTCTTCGGAGGACTTAATATCGTTAAAATCCATTCCGCGTGGGGTTTACATTGCCAAAATAATAACATCGAATGGCATTGAGCGAAGAAAGCTTGAAAAAAAATAATATTACAAATAGGGATCATTTAGTGTTCAATATTTAAGATGAAAATAATACTCGTTGATAATCACAACTTGTTTCGCGAAGGATTAAAACTATGGATTGAAAATATAGGACTGGGCGAAGTAATAGCAGAAGCTGATAATGCAGCTGATTTTATTGATTTGCTCAAACAGAATAATCCCGACTTGGTAATTTTGGATTTTGAAATGCCTGATATGGATGGTGTTGACACCACTAGATTGGCGCTCAAAATTCAACCGGAACTTAAAATACTTGGTATTACGCAGCAAAACGACTTTAACAACTATGCTGAAATGATTTTAGCTGGTGCCACAGGTTTTATGCTTAAAACATCGGGAAATGATGAATTTGTAAAAGCCATTAAATCAGTGGCTATGGGCGAATGTTATTTTTCGGAAGATTTATTGCCTGCAAAAGAAATAGAACTAAACTTTTATTGAGTGTAACACTTTTGATTTCGTGATTTAGTTTTTATGTTTTGTTTATTCAAAAAAAAAAGAGCTGTTTGAAAGTAATCTCAAACAGCTCTTCTATTAAATTTTATACCTGTTTTTAGCAGTTCGCTTTTCAGCGTCATGCTATCCGCACACCAACATTGTTGATTAATTAATTTCAATCATTCTGGCTGGTTTCGGTTTGGCTTCTTCGCGTTTTGGTATTACCACTGTTAAGATGCCTTTGTCGTAGGCCGCACCAATTTTGTCGCCATCGGCGATTTGTGGCAGGGTAAACGAGCGCGAAAACGATTGATAGCTAAATTCACGTTTGGTGAAAATTTCTTCTTCTCTGGTTTCGCTTTGTACTTCTTTTTCGGTCGAAACAGTTAATACATTGCGGTTAAGTTCAATTTTAAAATCGCCCTTTTCGAAACCCGGAGCTGCCACTTCTACTGTAAATGCATCGGTATTGTCTTTAATATTTACCGAAGGTAAAGTGGTGTTGGTGTTCGAAAAATTACGGTTGTTCCAGTCGAACATTTCGCCATCGAAAAAGCGATTGAATAAAGATGGTGTTTGGTTTGAATTACGTACGAGTAACATAGTTGTATCCTCCATTTTTTAAGTTAAACATTCTAATTTTTTATTGTTTAATACCTAAATTTACAAACCAAATACCAAAGCATTTTTCAAGCCATAATGTCTGATTACAAGTAAATTAAGTTGCCATTTTTTCAGTTGAAAAACAAATTGAACTTTTCGTATTATAAAATTAATAGTTGAAAATCAAACCAATATATTTATTTATTATGAAATTAAAGACACTGTAATTTTGACAGAAAAAAAGGACGCTTATATAAAAAAAAGAAGACGCATAATATTTCAATACTATTAAACTTAATGCTTTGTATCTTGTTTATGTATAAATATTCAGTACATTTGTCTCTATTTTTAAAAAATTAAAAGAATTATGAAAAGAAAATTAGTATCAGTATTGATAGCTTTAGTCGCAATTTTTCAAGTTGTTTATGCCATAAGGGCTAATCCTAAACCTATAATTATAACACAGCCCGATGGAACCACTTTGACTGTCCGCATGCATGGAGATGAATTTGGGCACTTTCGCACAACAGATGATGGTTATAAAATCAAGCAAAACCAAAAAGGATATTATATTTACGATCTTTCAGGGAGTACTACAACCAATAAATCGATTGAAATAATTGCACGCGATCCAACAAAACGCACATTGGGCGAAAATACTGTTCTACAAACAATTAAAGCGGCTGATTTAACAACATTTCAACGTTCAAAAGCCAAAGATGTACGTCGTACAATGAAAGTTCAAAAGGCATTTCCACTTACGGGAACTCCTAAATCGTTGGTGATTTTGGTAAATTTTTCGAATAAAAATTATGTTGTTCCCACGCCTCAAGTTGCATTTACAAACCTACTAAACGAAAGTGGATACAGTGCTAATGGAGGTACTGGCTCTGCTCGCGATTATTTTATGGCATCTTCTTATGGGAAATTTGCACCTCAATTCGATGTAGTTGGCCCATTTACACTTCCTAATACCTTGGATTATTATGGAAAAAACGATACTGAAGATTATGATATAAATCCGCAACAAATGATAATTGATGCTTGTAGCGTGGCAAATACGAACGGAGTTGATTTTACACAATACGATACAGACAACGATGGAATGGTTGACAATGTTTTTGTGTATTTCGCAGGTTACAACGAAGCTGAGGGTGGCCCAGCAAATACAATTTGGCCGCATCGTTGGTCTTTGGCCGATTACAGTACAAAATTTGATGGTAAAATTATTTTCGACTATGCTTGCACTTCGGAATTTAATGGATCAACAGGTTCAAATATGTGTGGTATTGGCACGTTCTGTCACGAATTTGGTCATGTGCTCGGATTGCCTGATTATTATCATACCACTGACGATAAATCAGCTTTAGATTATTGGCATATAATGGATGCTGGAGCTTATAACAATGAAGGACGTACACCACCTACTTACACCGCTTACGATCGATTTTATCTTGAATGGTTTGTTCCCGAGCAAGTGAGTACGCCGAGCGATTTAACGCTTCTACCACTTTATCAGGGTATAACTCAACCAGCCAATACAACTCAGCAAGCTTATTTACTATCGGCTACAACACACAATATGAATGGTGCAAGCCCCAATCCTAAAGAGTTTTTTATGGTTGAATATCGTAAAAAAACAGGCTGGGATGCTTTCTTACCTGGTGAGGGAATGCTTATTTGGCATATAGATTACGATTTAACTGCTTGGAACGAAAACGTTCCAAATAATTATACAGGCAGTACTCAAACAGCTTCAAGCCACATGCGCTTTTATTTGCAACCACTAAGCGGAAGTACAACTACCCCAGGCGCAGCATTTACCTCTGGTTTGTTTACTCCAAAAACATGGAGTGGAACAAATATTGGTCGTGAAATAACTTCGATAACAAAAACAGCCAATAACGTAACCTTTAAACTAATGGGCGGCGCACCTACGGCTGCCATTCAAACAAGTGGAACTTTGACCCAATTTAGTACTTATATTGGCACGCCGACTGATTTTCAGAGCTTTACAGCAACCGGGGCATTGTTAACCGAAAATGTAGCCGTTTCTTTATCCAACTCTACACATTTCGATATAAAATTAAGCACTGATGCCGATTGGTCGAAATCGCTTACAATTCCACTTGTATCGTCATCTATAAATAATACAATTCAAGTGCGATTCAATCCTACATCCGAAGGTACATTTGCCACAAACATTGTAGTTCAAAGTGGAGCGCTATCAAAAACAGTTGAAGCTTCTGGCATTGGAGTTGCTCCAATAGATCCAAATGCTCCAGCTATACAGCTAGGTAGAGTTGAGAATGAACTTGCATTTACTCCAACTTTACTCAATTTGACTAAGTCCAAAACAATAAATATTAAAACAACAGATCTTCTTAATAATCTGACAATTGCAGTAACCGGAACAGATGCAGCTATGTTTAAAACATCTGTTACAACGCTTACAAAAGAACTTACAAATTCCTTTGTTGGAACCAATATTAATGTAACTTACAAACCTACAACGGCTGGGGTACATACAGCCACGCTTACTATTTCGGGTGGCGGACTAAATCCTGCAAAAGTGATTACACTCACTGGTGAAGGAAAGTAAAAAATGTTATTGAAAAGAAATTCTATTTTATAAAAAAAACTAACTAATACAATAGAATAAGTTCTTGTTTGCGGAATTTGTAACAACGAAATACCGAAAATTCTCGAGCAAGAAAACCAGAGTAAATTTTTGGTGTAATTTGTATTAAAACAAAGAAGCTGTCTCAGTTAAATGAGGGCGAACAATTTGTCAGACAATTGGGTTATATTCAAACAATAAATGAGCTATTTTTGATTTAAACAGTCCGTTTTGATTTCGGAAATGAGCTTTAGAAAGATAAAAAAATGACTACAAATGGCTATTGTTTTGTAAAAATATAGTCCATAACTTTGACGCGATATAATTATGTAATAATTACAAAATATATAATCATTATATGTGGCGTATAAATAATATAAAATAAAGTACACGGCGGTATCCGAAAAGCCTTATGAGTAGGAAAAAAAATAGCATTCAACTAATTTATAACAAAAGATTTATGAAACAAATTTATGTAGCAATTTTTATTGCATTTATAATTTATGGCGCAAAAGCGCAAAAGTCAGTTGATTTTATCAGCGATAATCTGTACGATAATCCTTATGGATTTGAAAATAATAGGCAGGCTGAGATGCCCAATAGGTATTTTGATAAACGAGGTGAGAAATCAACATCGTTTAGGGCGAAGCAATCTACCCAAAGTCATTTAGTAAATGGGATTAACTACAATATACTTTCGGAAGACGCTAAAACAGTAGAGCTTACTTATTTGGGTGATTTTCTTGGCGTAAGGTATGTTGGTAGCATTAATGTGCCCGATAGAATAATTATTGGCAACAGTATTTATACAGTTACAGCTATTGGCGATCAGGCATTTGACTATTGCCGCGATTTAACTTCCATAGTCTTGCCAAATACAATTACACATATTGGCTATGCTTCATTTTATTTTTGCGACAAGTTAACAACCATTACTTTGCCTCCATCGCTCATTAATATTGGAAGCTATGCTTTCGAAAAATGCCATGGTTTCACAACCATTACAATACCTGATAAAGTGGAAAAGATTGAAAAATTGGCTTTTTATGATAATCAAAATTTACAAACAATTAATTTACCCGCTTCGCTTACAACTTTAGCAGAAGATGCTATTAGTTTTTGTCCGAAGCTTACTGCCATAAATGTTGCTGCCGGAAATATCAATTTTTCCTCAACAGCCGGTGTATTATTCAACGCGAATAAATCAACGCTTATTGCTTTCCCCAATAGCAAATCAACAACTTATACAGTGCCTCAAACCGTAACTTCAATTGGTAATTTTGCTTTTGCGGGTTGCGATAATCTAACAGCAATTGTGCTCCCTTCGTCGTTGCAATCAATCGGTAATACTTCATTGTATAAGTGTACGAAACTAACATCTATTAATATTCCGGCTTTAGTTTCTACTATTGGTGAATATGCATTTAATTATAGCACACTTTTAGCCGAAATAACTGTAAGTGCAGGCAATGCAAATTTTTCATCTGTCGATGGCGTATTATTCAATGCGGCGAAAACAAATCTTGTTGCATATCCTAACAACAAATCGGCAAATTACATTGTACCTCAAACTGTTACATCAATTGGTTATGCGGCTTTTTCAGGATGCGATAAATTAGTGAGTATATTGCTCCCACCCTCATTATTATCAATAGGAAATGAATCTTTTACAGGATGCATCAAATTAACAACAATCAATTGGCCAAGTTCTCTGCAAACCATTGGCGAATTTGCATTTCAATCGTGCAGTAGCCTTACAAGTGTTTTCTTATCCGAATCGCTTACATCAATTGGAAAATATGCTTTTTCGATATGCCCAAATCTGGTCTCAGTCAATTGGCCATCAACAGTTTCCACTATCAACGAGGGAATGTTTTGGCGGACAACCAAACTATTTACTTTTGATGTACCTGCAACAGTAACTATAATTGATAGAGCTGCTTTTCTAAACACAAAAGGTTTAACTTCAATTACCGTAAATACGAATAATCAATTTTATTCGTCGGTAGATGGCGTACTTTATAATAAAAATAAAACCACCTTATTGAACTTTCCAATTAGCAAATCGACCGTATATAATGTACTGCAAACTGTTGACTCTATTGGCCCTGATGGTTTTAGATATTGTAAAGACTTAACTGATGTAACATTGCCATCATCAATCAGATCGATTGCAAATGTAGCTTTCGATAGTTGTGTAAGTTTAAAAAAGATAACAATTGAAAAAACTGTCCCCCCAACGGTATTTTTAAATACATTTCGAAATGTAAACATACAAACATGCGTTGTAAAGGTGCCAACAGGCTCAATAAGTGCCTATCAATCGGCTTTGTACTGGAATCAGTTTGTGAATATAACCGATGAAAATACCACCGCTACGCCCAAAGTAAACAAAAGCAACTTGAAAATTTACTCGGCTAATACTACCCTAGTGATAGAAGGTGTTGAAAATGACCAAACTGTGCAAGTATTTTCAACAACCGGAAAAATGACACACTCTTTAGTTTCGAATGGCGATAAAATTGAGATTAAAGCAAAAAAAGGTCAAATTTATTTCGTTAAAACCAAAAACGAAGCCGTAAAGGTTGTGATATAGGCGGAGCTTGGAAAGTAGATTACATAAATTATTCAACTTACGCATGCATATTACATTCATATTTAGGTGGTTATATATGCTATATGCAATTATTAGTTGCAGTAAACTGTCCCCCTCTCCTCAAGGAGAGGGGTTAGGGGTGAGGTCAAAAACAAACTTAACAGTCTACCTCACCCTAAAACCACCTCACCCCAGCCCTCTCCTTAATGAGAGGGAGCAAGAGAGGAGAGGGACTTTGCCGACTGCAACTTAAAAAAATAATAGAAATAAACCAATTTAAATATCTCATAATCAATTTATTATCATACAAAACACATTTTAAAGTTGTTGAAAATAAATTTATTAATTACATTCTAAAGTTAAACTAAAAAGTAAACAAATAAAAAGTGGAGCCCTATATCCACTGAAATAAACGGGGCGGTATCCTACAAACCTTATAGAGTAGGAAAAAATAATTATAAACAACTAAGATTATGCGTAAAATAAAATTTATGAAACATTTATTCTCAAAAATGATTTTCTCGTTAATGCTGTTTAGTGCAGCATTTAGTATTAATGCCTTGGCACAACAAGCCAAAGGCGCAAGCCCCGAAAGCTCGGGAGGTATTAAACAGGATTTAAAACCCTTAGAGCAAGTACTCAACAGCAATGGCACCCTAAACCAAAACGCAAAAGCTACCGGAAGCTTCGATGTAAGTAGCTACGAAATGAGCTATGGCGCAAACGGCGAACCAGTATTTTTGCCCAAAAAAGCGAAAGATGCTACTGCCGCAAATGATGGAAACTGGAGCAGCGAATTTTCAGGTACCGCCGGAGCTAATGATGGAGTTTATGCAGTTGTTAAAGATGCTTCAAATAATATATATATTGGAGGCGCTTTTACTACAGTTGGTGGAGTGGCGGCAAACTACATTGCTAAATGGAATGGTACGGCATGGTCGGCACTGGGTACAGGTTTAAATAGTGAAATTTATACATTAGCCATAGACGGAAGCGACAATGTGTATGCTGGTGGTGAATTTACAACAGCTGGTGGAGTGGATGCAAACTACATTGCAAAATGGGATGGTTCAGCTTGGTCGGATCTTGGTACTGGTATGAATAATCTGGTTTTTTCATTGGCTATAGACGGAAGCGGCAATGTGCATGCAGGGGGCGGTTTTACAACTGCAGGCGGAGTGGCTGCAAACCGCATTGCTAAATGGGATGGTTCAGCTTGGTCGGCTCTTGGTACTGGCGTAAATAATTCTGTTATAGCCATTTCTATAGACGGAAGTGGTAATGTGTATGCAGGGGGCATTTTTATAACTGCCGGTGGTGTGGAAGCAAACGGCATTGCAAAATGGGATGGTTCAGCTTGGTCGGCTATAGGTACTGGTATGAATAATTGGGTTTATTCATTAGCCATTGACGGAAGTGGCAAAGTGTATGCAGGTGGTGCTTTTACAACTGCCGGCGGAGTGGTTGCAAACGGTATTGCAAAATGGGATGGTTCAGCTTGGTCGGCTATAGGTACTGGTATGAATGATTATGTTCGTGCATTAGCCATTGATGGAAGCGGCAATGTATATGCAGGGGGTGCTTTTACAACTGCCGGTGGAGTGGCTGCAAACAGCATTGCAAAATGGAATGGTACGACATGGTCAGCTATGGGTACTGGTATAAATAATACTGTTCAAACTTTAGCCATTGACGGAAGCGGCAATGTATATGCTGGTGGTGGTTTTACAACTGCAGGTAGTATAAATTCAGCAAATTTTGGTAAGTATACTCCTATACAACCTATGCAACTTGTGTTTACTACCACAGCGGCAAGCCAAAGTATTACGCTGCCGCTAAATGGGACTGTAAGCTGTACCGTAAATTGGGGCGATGGCACAGCTACCGAAGACTTTACTACAGCAGGTAACAAGTCGCATACTTTTGCCACTGCCGGTACTTATACCGTAAGCATTAGCGGAAGTTTAACAAAGTTTGGGACTGAAAAAGATAATTTGATGTATGATGAATCTGTTATTAGTTGGAATATAAGTGTCTGGTTGGGTAGTGAATATCTTACTCAGGTAATAAGTTTTGGAGATTTGGGCTTAACTTCACTTTCTGGAGCTTTCAATAATGCCGATAATCTTGCAAGTGTACCTGCAACTTTACCAGCAACAATTACAGATTTATCATATTGTTTTGCATCAATTAATCAAGCATCAATAACTAATCTCAATTTATGGGATGTTAGCCATGTTACAGATATGAGTGGCATGTTTGATGAAGCTACTGCATTTAATCAAAACATTGGCAGTTGGAATGTTAGCAATGTATATTATATGAGCAACATGTTTTTTGAAGCTACTGCATTTAATCAAAACATTAGTAGTTGGAATGTTAGCAATGTAGGACAAATGCAAAATATGTTTAATGGAGCTACAGCTTTTAATCAAAACATTGGTAGTTGGAATGTAAGCATTGTAAGGTCTATGGGTGGCATGTTTTATGGAACTGCTTTTAATCAAAACATTAGTGGTTGGGATGTTAGAAATGTAGAACGAATGTATAATATGTTTTATGGAGCAACTGCATTTAATCAAAATATTGGTAGTTGGAATGTAGGCAATGTATATGATATGAGTGGTATGTTTTATGGAGCAACTTCCTTTAATCAAAATATTGATAGTTGGAATATAAGCAGAGTATCAAATATGGGAGAAATGTTTACTGGCGTTACGCTTTCTACAACAAATTACGACGCCCTACTTATCGGCTGGGGTGGGCAAACTGTACAAAGCGGCGTTAATTTCGGTGGTGGAAATAGCGTTTATTCAAGTAACGCAGCCGCTACTGCCCGTAGAAGTCTGACCGATGCACCTAAAAGCTGGATTATTACAGATGGTGTTGTTGAGCTTACTTCGGATATTAACTCTTCGGATCTTGGGCTATCAGGAAGTTCGGATGTTGTGGGTGTAGCCGATGGTGTAACACTTACCTTAGATGGAAACTTAGAAGTAAGTAAGCTGATATTAGGTCCTACTGCAAAAGTTTCTTTAGGATCATTTACGCTAAATGCTCCCAATGGAGTGGTGCTACAAAGTTCTGCTGCCGGTTCGGCAACTATTTTGGGCAATAATGCTGTAAGCAATGCCTCAGTTGAGCAATATGTTACAGCCGGTCGTAACTGGTATATTAGCTCACCACTTTCAAACGCTGGCTATGCCGAATTAAGCAGAGGGGCAAGTGTGGTGGAATGGAACGAAGCAACCAAAAACTGGGATACCAAATCGTCGGGAACGCTTACACGCGGAAAAGGCTATATTCAGGTTTCGGGAGCTGCACAAGGCACTACGGGCACATTAAGCTTTGATGGAACTACAAACGCTGGCAATGTTGATGTTGCGGTTACGCGCACCGAGTCGGGCAATGGCCCCGGTTTCAACTTGGTCGGAAATCCATATCCTTCGTATTTAGATTGGAGTGCTATGATTGCCAACCCTACCAATGCCAATATTAGTCGTACATTCTGGTATCGCACATTAAATACTATTGGCGGTTACACTTTTGTAACTTACAATGGCGTAGGTGGTACTTATGTAACCAGCAATGGAACTGCCAACACGGCCATTACAGGTAAAATACCTCCCATGCAGGCTTTCTGGGTGCGTGTAAATAGTGGCACACCAACCACAAATGTAAGATTTACCAACACTATGCGCGAGCATCGCGACGATAATCAAAACATTTTTAAAGCACCTAAAGTAGATAATCGTGCCAGTTTGCGCTTACAATTGATAAACGGTGAGAAAAGCGACGAAACAATGATTTATTTCGACGAAAATGCAGCCAACAATTACGACAACTACGATTCGCCTAAAATGATGAATAATAGTGATGTAGAACCCGATTTGTACACAAAAGCAGGTAACGAACGATTGGTTATAAATGGTCTGAAATCGTTGACTGACAACTTGGAATTGCCTTTGGGCTTCAATCTGAACGCAGCTGCCACGCTAAAACTGAAAGCCAGCGAATTGGCAAATTTTGTAAGCGGAACACGCATTTATCTGTTAGACAAAGTG